>Ga0255344_1002393_pt1 | contig 22788 bp, 21 predicted proteins | sample wastewater_treat_5_FD_192414 | JGI IMG/M metagenome (GOLD analysis project Ga0255344, IMG submission 192414) | Wastewater microbial communities from Lulu Island WWTP, Vancouver, Canada - plant18 | ecosystem: Engineered > WWTP > Wastewater > Unclassified | place: Canada: Vancouver, British... | reverse complement strand
AGCATAACTGCTGAAAATTCGGGGGTACGGAAATAAGGAACATTTTCCGCACCGATTGCACGTACTGCCTCACTTGACTGTACGGGACCTACTGTAAAATTTCTCATTTTTTTAACTCCTTGTTCTTATAATACGCTTTAAGCATATGTGTCTTTCTGTCTTTTTCCGGGGGGATTTTCATATAATCGCCATAGATGCCTCTTAAATACGCATCATATCCTTTAATTATCGGGAACTGTGCATCTTCAAAGGACATCAGAACAGAATTATAAAAATCATTCTTTTCCATATTGCCGGCAGTTGAAGACTGCCAGGTTAAAACAGCTACCTTGTTATCAGAGCGTTTTATTCTTGCTTTCTGCTCGATCTTATTGACTAATTTATCGATCCCGTATATATGGGCGACAACAGAAAGAAATGATTTAGGGATAAATTTCCAGTTTTTATGTTTTGCATGGAAATCGGTCGTATATGACAGAACAGTGTTTTTCATCAATCTGAACTGCTTGTGAAGTTTCTTTGTGCGCTCCTCATCTGCATATACACTGTCTACTGGGAAAATATCGATCCAGATGCCGTGCTTTGTAATATTATCATCTGCTTTAGCCACAGTCCTTGCATCGCAAAGCTTATAAAAGGGATAGTGATAACCCTTCTGACCGTCGTGAAGCAGGACATATTTTTTTCTGATCTCTTCGTCGTTCCTGACTATTTCGATCAGCTTATCATAGTCAGTTCTCGGCATCATGACATCTACGTCATCATCCCAGGGAATGAATCCGTTGTGTCTCACTGCTCCGATCATGGTGCCATAAGCAAGACTGTAATATAAATTGTATTTCTTGCACAGCAGATCAAATGCCTTTAGAATTTCAAGTTCAATATTCTGTATTTCCTTTGAATTTAAATAGCGCTTTTCCATCGAAATTACCGCCATCCTTTTCTTCGTAATTCATTGAATGCGTGCAAATAGAAACGTTCCAGTTTTGCACTTTCCTTTTTGATATTGAATTTTGAGTTTTCGAGATCCAGCTGCCGATTTCTGTCTGTCTGACTGAAGCGGATTATTGCATCCGCCCATTTTTTGCAGGAATTATCAAGCGACAAGTGAACGATCTCATCTGTGATATCAGCTTCATCAGGTACTGCCTTTGATGCGATCACCGGTAATCCTGCTGCCTGAGCTTCTATTGCAACCAGTCCCAGACCTTCAAAGATGCTGGGGAAGCAAAAGACATCCATCGCCATATAATAATCCGAAACATTTGTTGTCGGATCGATGAATATGACCTTATCGCTGATGTTCAGTCTTTTTACCTCAGCCTGAATATCCTTCCTGAGTTCACCGTCGCCCACAAGCATGAGAACAGAATCAGGACGCTTTTTCAGCAACTGACAAAAGATCTTCAAAAGAAATGCGTGATTTTTTTGCGGCATGAATCGTCCAACATGGCCAACGACCAGTGAATCCGGAGCGATATTATGCTCAGATCTGATCTCTGCTCTTTTCTTTGGATCAAAACTGAATCTGTCCAGGTCGATAGCATTATTAAGAACAAGAACCTTTCCCTTATTGTAAGTTCTGTTGCCGAAAAGCCATCTGCCGGCAAATTCACTGCAAGCAAAATAGTCGGTTGCAAATATTTTTGCAAACGGCTTGAGTGCATACTTCAGAATGATTCTTTTACCTTCGCCTTTATCGGCGGTACTGTGGTTATGATTGATCCTGACAGGAACCTTTGCCAGCCATGCAGCAAATAAAGAGAATACCGCCAGTGTATTCATACCGGAATGGACTATCGGATAATGATTCTTCCTGAAAAGCTTCACAAGTGCCTTGATATGTGCCGGCAGTTTCTGATAAGGCGGGATTACATAATATTTTGCTCCCATTTCAATCAGTTCTTTAGGAGGTTTGCAGTTAGAATCTGCATCTATTATGAAGTCAAACTGAATTTTAGAGTGGTCAAGATTTCTATAATAATTATTCATAACTGACTCAACGCCCGCAGCGTTAAGCTTTCCTATGACCTGCGCTATTCGTATAGGCTTTTGTTTTTCCTTCATTGTTCAATTCCTTCCAAATGTAGGTTATACAAGACCGCTTTCATCACAATCTTTATACCAGTCCCTGATAGATTCCTCGAATGAATAGTGGAACTTATAACCGCAGTTTTTTAGCTTTTCACCGCTGATATTTGTAGAGATCATCAGCTTTTTTACTCTATCCGGATGGATTCCGACTTTCTTGCCGCCGAGGGGACCTACAACTTTTGCAGTGCCCATGAGGAGTTTTCCGTTTACAAGAGGGATGTGTCTTTCCATGTTTGTTGCACGGCACATCGTTTCACAGATCTGTTCAATAGTAAATGCAGGTTCAAATGTACAATTGAAGATATCTGCACCTTTGAAGTCGTTATCGATCATGCGGTACTTCATGAAGCGTACAAGCTCCTTGACATAGATGCAGGCCTTAATTGTATCACGTCTGCCGGTATAGAAGAAGTATCTCTTTCTGATACCCCAGTAAAGTCTTGTGAAGTTTCCGTGTTCGCCCTTGCCATAGACTACACCGGGACGAAGGATAGTTAATTCTCTGCTTTCGGGATTTTTTGCCTGCCAGATCATATGGATCTTCTCAGCCACCAGCTTAGAGATACCATACGGTGTATTCGGCATTGGAAGTGTGGTTTCCTTTTTCAGCTGTTCTGCTGCGCCATATGGAGCGATCGAACTGGTGAACAGGATCTTATTGATCCCGTGCTTTTCAGCAAACTCCGTTACACGCTCTGCTCCGAGAATATTTGTCTGGAAGTATTCTTTGTCGGGGTGTCCGGGTGTACGATGAACAGCTGCGAGATTAAAGATGATATCATCCTTGGTAGGAGTGAACTCAAATTCAATCTTTCGTCTTACATCGAGTCTGATATAGTTTACACCTTCGATTTTTTCGACGATTCCGGGGACAACTCCTTCTTCGCCGGGCATAACGATATCGAGATCGTAGATCTGATCGCCATCCTTAACTGCTTCTGCCTTCAAAAGCTTGATCAGATGTGTTCCGATAAATCCGGATCCTCCGAAAATGATATAATTCATAATCCTAATTCCTCACTTTATTTCATTTGAATAAATCAGATTTAGCTCTATATAAAATAATAAACGAGCTTATTCAACCCGTCCATTGCCAGTATCACTCAAGCCGGCGCATTAAACACGTCAGCTGTTCGCCCCGTTCATTTTTAACTACCACTCACATAAACTACTGATCTTATGCCCGTTTATATGCCGGCTTAAAACAAATAACTTTTAATTACAACGTTTTATCAGCATACCGGGACACTTATCAGATTTGAACCATTACCTGAAAATCGTTCCGGCAACGGAGCATAGGCAAAATAATGATATGAGCACTAGTTAACATTATAATACATTCGCTTTATTTTGTCAAGTTTATATCAAGATAAAGCCTTTAATTTGTATATATAAACAAAAAACATATATTGCTAATGACATTCTTAAGACAAATGCCGACTGAAATTATATCAAAAAGTATAAAAAGTCAGCTGTTTTTTATTATAAAAAATCTCATTCGGTTTCAAAAAAACTCTGGTTATTTCCGATATTCCGTTATTTTTTTCGGAGCTCTGACGTACAGGTCACAAAAGAGGAGGTAGCTGAGGATAGCAGAGATTTAATACTTGCAGTATAAAGCGCAAGCGATATAACATTTATCTGTTGCATCTGAAGATGTATCATTATCCTTGAGATCAACGGGGATATTCGTAATTATTTTTTCACAAATGCGATCTATGATTCGCTCACGGTGAACACCATTTTTTGCCAATGAACGCATGATCACGCAAGATGAACAGACGAGAGCGACCGTGCAAGCGTATATAGCCATAGTTAAGACATACCCACCACACGGCGGGATAGACGGCGGCTGCACATCGGCGGATGGGATCCCCGAAAAGGGGATCAATCTTAGCATAATGCAGCGATTACGGGACATATTATCAGTAAGCGGATTCGATGTGAAAGTCACAAGGGACAGCGACACATCCATCCACGATAAAGGCGTAGAGGGCATAGCGGCGCAGAAAAGTTCGGATATGGACAACAGGCTTGAGATATTCAACAGTGAGGACAATGCGGTTTGCATATCCATACATCAGAATCAGTTCACCGATCCTGTTTACAGCGGTGCGCAGATGTTTTATTCCGATGAACAGAGGGGCAGTGAAGCGCTTGCAAGGGCGGTGCAGAGCCGTTTTGCGACTCTTTTGCAGCCTGACAACAGCCGTGAGATAAAGGAGTGTGGAAAGGAACTTTTTCTGTGCTATTACAGCAAGAATCCGACCATAATGGCGGAGTGCGGCTTTCTTTCAAATCCCGATGAGGCGGCACTTCTTGCAACGGAAGAATATCAGGAAAAAGTGGCACTTACCATTTTTTCGGGACTTTGTGACTACCTTGATGAGTGATGCAGATTTACAAGAGGTATATTTTTAATATAATTATATTTACGCTATAATAATTGCATCATAACAGTGAAAATTATGTGAAATTGAACCAATTCTCCTTGACATGATTATAGAAATCATATATAATAATATTGAATTCTTGTCTCTGAGGACTGCTGCTTTGGCATAATTCAAGAGGCGGGACAATGATATAAGTGGTATAGGAGGCTTTAAAAATGAGTGTATTCAGCAGACTGAGCGATCTGCTCAAGGCAAATATAAATGATCTTATCGACAGGGCTGAGGATCCCGAAAAGATGGTGAAGCAGGTCATCCTCGATATGCAGGACGAACTGAACAAAGCTACCCAGAATTACGGCAAGGCTAAGGCAAGTGAGCGTATGGCTGAAAAGAGATACCTCGACGCCAAGCAGGTTTCCGCAGACTGGGAGAACAAGGCTAAGCAGGCACTGGCCGCAGGCAAGGAAGATCTTGCAAAGCAGGCACTTGCAAAGAAGGTCAAGGCTGACGAGGATATGGAAGCTTACAAGGAGCTGTATGAGTCCATCTCCAACCAGACGGAGGCTATCGGCGATCAGGTAGAGGTGCTCAAGGCTAAGCTTGATGAAGCAAAGAGCCGTCAGGCAATGCTCATTGCCCGTGCGCAGATGGCAGATACCAAGAAGAATCTTGCCAAGACTTCAGGCGGATTCGGCGGAAATTCCGCTCAGGAGAAGCTTGACAGAATGGAAGAGAAGATCAGCATGAAGGAAGCTGAAGCTGACGCTTTCGCTGAGATCGCAGGAAATGGCGAAAATGAACTCAGGGATTCTTTCGCAAAGATGGAAAATGATGCTAAGGTCGATGCAGAATTTGCAAGACTTATGGCAGAAATGAACGGAGAAAAATCCGCAGAATAATCTATAGCAAGGGAGTTTTAGTATGAGCCGCAAAGAAAGATATTCAGAAAGAAAAATGATAAAGGATTCACTTCCGATCATGGGAGCTATATTCCTCGCAATCGCTTCTGTCACCTACATCCTTTTCAAGAACTGGAGCAACAAGCTCTATATTGAGAGATGGAAGGACTATGAGGACTGCGGTATCTGATACTGCGGACATAATAATTGCTATACATTTCTAACATATTTCAAAATGGATCCGACTTTACTGTTCGGATCCATTTTCAAGCTGTCGGCAGCTTGGCCCCCGATCACGAGTCGGCGCAAGCGCCTTACTTTGTACGTTTAGCATAATCTGCTTTCGCTCGCTGATACTTCTTGTAAATTCTATTGTAACATATGTAGGGGCGGATATTATCCGCCCGTTGGTTATCTGCGATTCTGTAGGGACGGCCATTGGCCGTCCTTTAATTTTGACAAAATGAGTCGAATTTGTAGGGGCGCACAGTGTGCGCCCGTAATTCCATGTCATATTTCAGACTTGTGGAACGCCGAGGGCGGCGTTCCCTACAAAAGCCATCCCTTTATCAGTATAATATAAACAATTACCCTCCCTTAATTTTTAACAAATAGATATAGACAATACGTCTATAATGTGGTATAATTATACTATAAGCGGTATTACACCGACACAAAAGCGAGGTGCATATTTATGAAAATGACTTTTATCGGAGCTACTCACGAAGTTACGGGCAGCTGCACATATATTGAAGCCTGCGGCAAGAAATTCCTTGTCGATTTCGGAATGGAACAGGGTGAGGATATCTATGAGAATGTCCAGATTCCGACTGCTCCCGGAAATATAGACTTTGTCCTGCTGACACACGCTCACATCGACCATTCGGGACTTCTGCCCTTCCTCTATGCAGGAGGATTCAAGGGCGAGATACACGCTACGGACGCTACTGCAAATCTTTGCAGCGTTATGCTCCGTGACAGCGCCCACATTCAGGAATTTGAAGCAGAATGGCGCAGCAGAAAGGCGGAGCGACGTGGTGAACCGCCTTATGAGCCGCTGTATACTATGGACGATGCTCTCGGCGCTATCGAGCTTTTCGTGCCCCACAGATACGAGACATCCGTGGATATCTGCGAAGGCATAAACGTTTACTTCCGTGACGCAGGCCATCTCCTCGGCTCGTCAAGCATCATCCTCACTCTCACAGAGGACGGAGTTACAAAGAAGATCGTATTTTCGGGCGATATCGGCAATACTAATCAGCCCCTCATCCGTGACCCTCAGTACATCGATGAGGCTGACTATGTAGTTATGGAGTCCACTTACGGAAACCGTGTCCATGACCGCCCTACCGATTATGTCAAGGCTCTTGCTCAGGTGCTTCAGGAGACATTTGACAGGGGAGGAAGCGTTATCATCCCGTCATTTGCAGTAGGCAGAACTCAGGAAATGCTCTACTTCCTGCGTAAGATAAAGGTAGACGGACTTGTTCGCAATCATGACGGATTCCCCGTTTACGTGGACAGTCCCCTTGCAAATGAAGCTACCGACATATTCATCAGCAACCGTGAGAGCTGTTACGACGAGGAAGCGCTCAGCTATGTGCGTCAGGGCATAAATCCGCTGTTCTTCGATGATCTTATCAGAACAGTTACCAGCGACGATTCCCGTGCTATCAACAGCGACAGCCGCCCGAAGGTTATAATCTCGGCCAGCGGTATGTGCGAGGCAGGACGTATCAAGCATCACCTGAAGCACAACCTCTGGGTGAAGGCTAATACTATCCTCTTTGTCGGATATCAGGCAGGCAATACTCTCGGACGTTCGCTTATCGAGGGCGCAAAGAGAGTCAAGCTTTTTGGTGAGACTGTAAGAGTTGCCGCTCATATCACACAGCTTCCCGGTGTCAGCGGCCATGCAGATGTAAACGGACTTCTCAGCTGGGCGAAGGCTATAAAGGGCGTCAAGAAATTCTTCATCAACCACGGCGAGGCAAGTTCGGCAGAATCATTCGGACAGCGCCTGCGTGAGGAACTTGGTGCGGATGTGTATGTGCCTTACAGCGGTGCTGAATTTGACATCGGTGAGGGAGTTGTTACCGTTGATGCAGAGCCTGTGCTGATCCCGAAAAAGAACAGGAATACAGCCAGCTTCAGCCCGGCTTATACGGAACTTCTTGCAGCTTCGGACAGACTGGCCGCACTTATCAAGGAGTCGGACGGCAGAACATATTCGGATATGCGCAAGCTGACAGAGGCTCTGAATATTCTTTACGACGATTTCAAGCTTTGATAATAATATGATTTTGATAATAATATGATATAGGGAATTTATAAAAAGGGGTAAATGAAAATGAACAGGAAATTATTGATACAGGGACTTACAAAATTTATCGCCGGTATTATTTTAGTGGGACTGCTGGTGTTTCTGCCTGCGGGGACTTTGAGTTTTGCCAACGGACGGCTGTTCATGGGAGTGCTGTTCGTACCAATGCTTATATTGGGGATAGTGCTTTTTGTGAAAGAACCCGAACTGCTGAAAAAACGGCTTGGTTCCAAAGAAAAAGAATCCGAACAGAAGGGAGTAGTCGCTCTCAGCGGAGCGATGTTCCTTGCTGGTTTCATCATCGCAGGACTGACTTACCGTTTCGGCTGGTTATCCTTCCCGAAATGGGCGGTCATCATCGGCACCGTGCTGTTTCTGCTTTCGTATGTGATGTATGCGGAAGTTATGAAAGAGAATGCCTATCTTTCACGTACAGTTGAAGTGCAGGAAAACCAGAAGATAGTGGATACAGGGCTTTACGGTGTGGTTCGCCATCCCATGTATACGGCAACTATCCTTATGTTTCTGTTTGTACCCGTGATACTGGGTTCGGTGATATCTTTTGTGATATTCCTGATCTATCCGATAATAATTGCTTTGCGTATAGGCAATGAAGAAAAAATACTTGAAGAAGGACTGGAGGGATACTCTGAATACAAGCAGAAAGTAAGATATAAGCTTATACCGTTCATTTGGTAGGTCATACAAAAGGGAGGGAAATATGACTGAAAAACAAAAACGAGATCTTGGCTATCTTTATGATGCAAACTACGACAAAGACCTCATCGCAGAGATAGAGCGATGCAACGATCTTTGCTTTGAATTCAACCAGACACGCCCCTCACACCGCTCTGTGCAGAGAGAGATACTCAGTCGCATATTCGGGAAAATGGGCGAGAATATCACTATAAATGCGCCTTTCTGGTGCGATTACGGCTACAATACCACTGTGGGAGATTATTTCTTCGCAAACCATAACTGCCAGATACTTGACGGCGGAAAGGTGACGTTCGGAGATCATGTTTTCATCGCCCCGAACTGCATTTTCACCACTGCCGAACACGCCCTCGATGCAGACCAGCGCAACGCAGGACTGGAAGTGGCGCTTCCCATAACTGTGGGAAATAACGTGTGGTTCGGCGCAGGAGTAATAGTTCTCGGCGGAGTTACCATCGGGGATAATGTGGTAGTCGGCGCAGGAAGCGTAGTGACGAGAAGCGTACCGTCAAACGTAATTGCAACGGGAGTTCCTGCCCGTGTGATACGTCAGATCACAGCGGCGGACAAGAAACGATATCCGCTGTTTGAATGATATTATCGGGCGGCAAAAATATCTATAAAAACCGCCGAAGGCGGCATTCCGGGGTCAAGGGGGATGTTATCTCCCTTGCGGAGAGGGGTACGGGGAGAGGCAGAGCCTCTCCTAAGAAGCAGTGTGACGAGCGTAGCTATGTCACACGGCTGATAAACAAGCACTTCCCTCGGCTTGACCGACGAAATAACAAGGGGACGGTCATCGGCCGTCCTTTTCTGTTGGCAGATGCGTCGTTAAAATAAAAAAATAATTCTGTTCCATTGACAAATCAGACAGGCTATGGTATACTATTTAAGTATCGTGTGTAAGCACGTTACTATTATTATCCTTGCCCGCAGTAAGTTGTCGGGCATGATCCCAGAAGGAGGTGTGCTAAATGGCAAAGGTATCCGCTAAGTATGAAGTAATGGTTGTTTTCAGCCTCAAGAACGGTGAAGAACCTATGAAGGCTCTCATCCAGAAGTTCAAGGAGAGAATCGAGCGTCACGCTGAAGCTGTTGAAGTCAACGAGGATTGGGGTAAGCGCAAGCTTGCATATCCTATCGAAGACGAGACAGAGGGCTACTACGTGATCTATACTTTCACATCACAGCCTGATTATCCAGCTGATCTTTCAAGACGTCTCAACCTCAGCGACGGTATCCTCCGTTCACTCGTTACAGTTGTTGAATAATTCTACTTCACTATTTAGGAGGCGGTCAGATGAATAAGGTTATTTTAGTCGGCAGACTTACAGCAGACCCCGAACTGAGACAGACTCAGAGCGGTATCTCTTCATGCAGATTCACTGTTGCTATCGACAGAAGATTTGCTGATAAGAATACAGGCGAAAGACAGGCTGATTTTATCACTTGTGTCGCTTGGAGACAGACTGCTGAATTCGTTTCACGTTACTTCAACAAGGGCAAAATGATCTGCGTTGAAGGCTCACTCAGAAACAACAACTATCAGGACAGAAATCATCCCGATGTTACCCATTATACAATGGATGTGTTCGTGGATAATGTCGAGTTTGTTGGCGGTAAGAATGAAAGCGGCGGAAACGGCGGCGGCTATCAGGGCGGTAACGGCGGTTATCAGAATAACGGCTACGGCGCTCCTGCACAGAATAACTATCAGGCTCCTCCACAGCAGGCAGCTCCTCCACAGGCAGCACCTGCACCGAATAATGACAGTATGTCTTACGGCAACCTCAGCGATTTTGAGGAAATTCTCAGCGACGGAGACGTTCCGTTCTGAGTAAAAGCTGAAACATTATTACGAAAGGAGAAATTGTCATGGAAAAGGAAAGAAATTCTCGCCCCACAAAGAAGCCTCGCAAGAAGGTTTGTATGTTCTGCGCAGACAGAATCGAGAGAATTGATTATAAGGACCTTGCTAAGCTCAGAAAGTGCATGACTGAAAGAGCTAAGATCCTTCCAAGACGTGTAACAGGTACTTGCGCTTTCCATCAGCGTGAGCTTACAGTTGCTATCAAGAGAGCAAGACACATCGCTCTGCTTCCTTACATCAGCGACTAATAAATACAGGGAGGCTGAAAAGCCTCCCTTTTTTGTATAGGCAACACCGCACAAAGCTCACCTGACGGCTTTGCACTGAATCTGCGGACATATTTTCCGTCATCCTGCACAGAAATTTCTTGACATACGATAGTATGCCTGCGAAATTTCTATACAATCTGACGAAAAATCTGTCGGCGCATCTTCAGCACAAGCTTTGTGCGGTGTTGCCTATATGTAAGCGGACGTTTTTTATTCGGGACGTCGGGGACGCCGTCCCCTACAGAACGGTGAACTTATGTAAGCGGACACTATGGTCCGCTTCTGTCTCCTTACGGCATCATGAAGGAGACATTTTAAGATCAGTGGTCTGAACGCTGATAAGAAAGTGCCTCTTCCTTTCTGAAAAGGAGAGAGATGCACCATACTGCCGAGATCGCTACAAGAATGTAGACTGTTCTGGCAAGAACACTGTCTGCACCGCCGAAAAGCCATGCGACTAAATCAAGCTCGAAAATTCCCACTAATCCCCAGTTTATTCCGCCTATTATAAGGAGAATAAGTGCGATCTTGTCCCACATATTGAGAACACCTCTTGTTCGGGATTTTGGTGACGCTCTGAAAATCTCTTACTGAGCGTCTGTAAGTATTATTGCTGTATATTGCGGATTTATTCGCTTGTAAAAAATGGTTTGGGGAAGTGAGTTTCATGGACGTATTGTTTTTCTTATTTGGTTGCGTTATATTCTTTTCTTTTATTTTTATTATTAGCGTAATTGATGCTAAAAATAGTGAACAGAGGCGACAGGAAAGAAGGAAGCATAGAGAACGTGAGCTCGAACAAAGAATACAGGAACTAAAGAATACATCAAGCTTAAATCAACGAAAAGACGGCAAAACGGGCTTTTATGGAAATACTGATTTTTCTGATAATTATTATGGAATATTAAAAGGACAATATGCCGAAAGGCTTGTTTCCAATTTGCTTGAAAAACTTATTAAGAATAATGGTGCTCACCTAATATGTAATGTCAGATTGCCTTTATATGAATCTACCTGTGAGATCGATCATCTTGTAATTGGTAAATTCGGTGTCCTTGTTATCGAGACAAAGGGGCAGTCCGGCGAAATAACAGGCGAAGGTAAGCAGCTCATACAGAATATAGGCCCTTATACATATACTCTCTACAATCCGCAGTATCAGAATAAGACGCATACAGATAATGTGGCTTATCATCTTAGAAAAGGCAAGTTAGGGAATGTTCCTGTATATGGAGTTGTGGTATTTACTGCTGAAGACGTAATATTTCCTGATGGCCTTGGAAAACGGCTTGAGGAATTGCCTGACTATTATTATAGTCTTCGGAATTGTAATTGCAATACTGAGAAAATATTTGATTATTTTAAGAGGATATGTGTTAGTTGCTCTTATGTGATTTAGCGAGGGATGAATTATGGATTCAATTAATGATATCATAAATTACATTATCAAAAATCAGATACTATGCGCAGTCATAGCTGTGCTTATTCTGCTCATAATACTGTATCTGTGCAGCTATTTCAGCAAAGGCAACCGCAAGGGCAGAGCGGCTGAGAAGAAGGTCGCAAACGCTCTCAGAAAGGTCAGCCGAAAGGACAAGGTCCACATAATGAATAATGTCTATCTGCCGCTTTATAAAAAAGCCTGCGAGATAGACCATCTTGTTATCGGTAAATTCGGCATCCTCGTCATCGAGACAAAGGGAGTTTCCGGCGAGATAACGGGAAGCGGCGAGTTCCTGACTCATAAGATAGGCAGGAACACCCACACATTCCGCAATCCTCATTATCAGAACAAGACCCACATGGATAACGTGGTCCACCACCTGAAAAAGGGCAGATTCTACGATATTCCCGTAAAGGGAGCCGTAGTATTTGCGGCTAAGGATGTGACCTATCCAAAGGGCGTTGGCATGGATATAGAGACACTGAAGAAATTCTATCAGAGCCAGCACAACGCAGGAGTTGACCCTGATGTGATATACGATTATATCCGCAGCATACGTGTTCACGATCCGCTGAAGAAGCTGAGCGTAAGGCGCAGGGCAAATAGAGATTAAGGGCGGCTTGCGAAGCCTGACCACGGGTGGATGATATCCGCCCTACAAAATTTTCTGAATCACTGCCCTGCATTTGTATCAGCGAGCGAAAGCAGACTTGTGTTTTCGTACAGAGTAAGCGAGCTTGCGAGCGAAACGTGACAAGCACCGCCTACGGAACGCAAAAAAGACGGCATATGCCGTCTTTTAAAGATATATGCTATTGTTTGCGCTATTACTTAACGATGAACTTGTCGATCTCCTTCATGAACTTGTCAGCATCGTCTGTGTGAGCGTTGAGCTCGATTGGCTTGGAGAGATCGAGACTGAAGATACCCATGATCGACTTAGCATCAACAGCGTATCTGCCTGATACGAGGTCGATATCAAAATCGTACTTCATAACGATATTAACGAATTCCTTAACGTCGTTGATTGCCTGAAGATTTACAGTTGTTTTGGTCATAACTATTACCTCCTGATTCAAATGTTGGGTTGTTTTTTCTTGTTTATTTCTTTTTCTTCCTGCGGCTTTCCCTTCCGCACCTCTATAATAACACTAAAAAATCCCAATGTCAAGGGGTTGGAAAAAAATTCGGAAAACTATTGACTATGCATAAAGTGGATATTGATTTTTTGTATAAAACATCAATAAACAGCAAATTGGTTACAAAGCGGTAACAAAAATGCACTGCATAAAGTTAGAAGGTGAGATATGTTCAAAGTGTTTTTTATAACATTCGGCTGCAAGGTGAATCACTATGAGACCGAATGCATGAAGTCGCTTTTCCGTGAGCGTGGATTTGAGATACTCCGCTCTCAGGAGGGCGCTGACGCTGTTGTGATAAATTCCTGCACCGTTACTTCTTCGGGTGACAGCCGTGTGCTTGCGGCTCTGAGAAAGGCAAGGGCGGCACTTCCCGATGCGGTGATAGCGCTTACGGGATGCTATCCGCAGGCAAGTCCCGACGAGGCGGCAAAGCTGACGGATGCGGATATCATAGCCGGCACTAAGGACAGAAGCGGGATCCCTGCGCTGGTGGAGGAATGTCTTGCTGACAGACATCGCATTGTCAGCATTTCTCCATATATCAAGGGCGAACCATTCGAGCCTATCGTGTGTTCACGTTTTGACGACAACACCCGTGCTTTCGTGAAGATACAGGACGGCTGCGATCAGTTCTGTTCCTATTGCATGATTCCGTTTGCAAGGGGACGCTGCCGCTCAAAGCCCATAGAGATAGTACGTCGGGAGATAGCCGATATCGCTGCAAACGGCAAGAAGGAGATAGTCCTCACGGGAATAAATCTCGCTTTCTACGGCAGAGAATTCGGCTATGATATGGCGGACGCAGCAAAGGTCTGCTCTGAGACCGAGGGCATTGAGCGCATCCGTCTCGGTTCCCTTGAGCCTGAGATGATGTCGGAGGATATGCTCATGCGGCTTGCGGCGATACCGCAGTTCTGTCCGCAGTTCCATTTATCACTGCAAAGCGGATGTGACCGCACACTCAGAGCAATGAACCGCAAATACACCGCTGAGGAATACTATCAGCTGACGGAGCGGATACGCCGTATCTTCCCCGATTGTTCGTTCACCACCGATGTCATGGTGGGATTTCCGCAGGAGACCGATGAGGACTTCGCAGAGTCGGCGGCTTTCGTGAAGCAGATCGGCTTCGCAAAAGTTCACGTTTTTCGCTACTCACGCAGGCACGGCACCCGTGCGGACAAAATGGAGGGGCAGGTCCCCGAAAATGTCAAGACTGTAAGGTGGCAAAAAATGACAGCGGCGGCAGGGGAATGCCGTGAAAAATATCTGGCTTCACTGGTGGGAAAGACTGTTCCCGTGCTGTTTGAACGTGAAAATAGTACAGAATTTCACCACGGATATGCCCCCGATTACACATTAATAAAAATTTCACGGAAAAATCCCGAAAAAAGTTTGCGTAATCGGATAATAAGTGTTATAATAGAAAGTAGCAGTTCGGATGATTGCTTCGGCAGACCCGAACACCTATCCTACTAAAAATTTTAATTCGTAATGCGTAATGCGTAATGCGTAATTAAATGGAGCGGTCAGTTATTCAGATCCGTCACGAAGTGACACCATAAATTACGAATTACGAATTATGAATTACGCATTGATCGAGAGGAGTTCTTTATGTCCGTATTCAGAATTTATGTGGAAAAGAAGCCTGAGTTTGCAGTTGAGGCTCAGTCCGTTCTCAGCGATATCAAGACCGCTCTGAGAATAGATATCGAAAATGTAAGAGTACTTAACAGATACGACGCAGACAAGCTCAGCGAAGAGGATTTCGAGGCAGCTGTAAATACAGTATTCTCCGAGCCTGCTGTTGATACAGTATGTCGTGAGATGCCCGAGATCAAAGGCGATGAGAGAGTATTCGCTGTTGAGTACCTCCCCGGTCAGTTCGACCAGAGAGCAGACAGCTGTGAGCAGTGTATCCAGATCCTTCGTCAGGGCGAGCGCTGCCGTGTGAGAAATGCTCGTATCTACATCATCAAGGGCGATATATCCGACGCTGAATTCGATAAGATAAAGTCATACATCATCAACCCTGTTGAGAGCCGTGAAGCTTCACTTGAAAAGGTAAAGACTCTCGACACTAATTATGAGATCCCCACAACTGTCGAGACTCTCGACGGTTTCACTCAGCTGGACGAAGCAGGCCTTCACGCTTTCGTTGACAAGCTTGGCCTTGCTATGGATTACGATGATATCAGGTTCTGTCAGGATTACTTCAAGAACGAAGAACACCGTGACCCCACTATCACAGAGATCCGCATGATCGATACCTACTGGTCAGATCACTGCCGTCATACCACATTCCTCACAAATGTTGAGAAGGTGGATATAGATACTCCATACATCAGGGATACTTATGATATGTACCTCAATGTCCGCAAGGAACTGGGCAGAACAGACAAGCCCATCACTCTTATGGATATCGGTACTCTTGCTGCAAAGAAGCTGAAGGCTGACGGCAAGCTTCCTGATCTTGACGAGAGCGAGGAGATCAACGCTTGCTCTGTTAAGATAAAGGTCGATATCGACGGCAAACTTGAAGACTGGATCCTCATGTTCAAGAACGAGACCCATAACCATCCTACTGAGATCGAGCCTTTCGGCGGTGCTGCTACTTGTCTCGGCGGCGCTATCCGTGATCCGCTTTCAGGCCGTTCATACGTATACCAGGCTATGCGTGTAACAGGTGCTGCAAATCCGCTCGTACCAGTTGAGGATACGATACAGGGCAAACTCCCGCAGAGAAAGATCACTGTCGGTGCTGCAAACGGTTACAGTTCATACGGCAACCAGATCGGTCTTGCTACAGGCCACGTTGCTGAAGTTTACCACCCCGGCTATGTTGCTAAGCGTATGGAGATAGGCGCTGTTCTCGGTGCTGCTCCTGCTGAGAATATCCGCCGTGAAGCACCTGTTGCAGGCGACGTTGTTATCCTCCTCGGAGGCAAGACAGGCCGTGACGGCTGCGGCGGCGCTACAGGTTCATCAAAGTCACACACTCTCGAATCACTGGAGACTTGCGGTGCTGAGGTACAGAAGGGTAATCCTCCTGAGGAGAGAAAGCTCCAGAGACTGTTCCGCAATCCTAAGGTTACAAAGCTTATCAAGCGCTGCAACGATTTCGGTGCAGGCGGTGTATCCGTTGCTATCGGTGAGCTGACAGACGGTCTCGTTATCGATCTGAACAAGGTGCCGAAGAAGTATGACGGTCTTGACGGTACTGAGATCGCTATTTCCGAGTCACAGGAGAGAATGGCTGTTGTCATCGCTCCTTACGACGTAAAGAGATTCATGGAAGAAGCTGCAAAGGAGAACCTTGAGGCTACTCTCGTTGCTAATGTTGTGGACGAGCCAAGACTCAAGATGAACTGGAACGGTAAGACTATCGTTAACCTTTCCCGTGAATTCCTCAACTCCAACGGCGCTCCTAAATATACAGACATCGAAGTTGAGGCTCCTTCAAAGGCTGAGGAAGATGTTATGCCTGATACAGCTGAAAGCTGGTCACATCTCTTGTCCAACCTCAATGTATGCTCACAGAAGGGCCTTATCGAGAAGTTCGACTCAACTATCGGTGCAGGCACAGTTCTCATGCCTTTCGGCGGTGTATATCAGCTCACTCCTTCACAGGCAATGGCTGCAAAGATACCTGTACTCAAGGGCGAGACAAACACCTGTTCACTGATGGGCTGGGGCTACAATCCCGATATATCTTCAAAGAGCCCTTACCACGGCGCAATGCTGGCTGTTATTGAGTCTATCGCAAAGGTAGTTGCAGCAGGCGGTACTTACAAGAAGTGCTGGCTCACATTCCAGGAATACTTCGAGAGAACACAGAACGATCCTAAGCGCTGGGGCAAGCCTATGGCTGCACTTCTCGGTGCATTCAAGGCACAGCTCGAAATGGGCTGCGGCTCTATCGGCGGAAAGGACTCGATGTCAGGTACATTCGAGAATATCGATGTTCCTCCTACACTTGTTTCATTCGCAGTTTCAACAGCTAATGCTGATAAGATAGTTTCAACAGAATTCAAGTCAGCAGGCAATCCTGTTATACTCATCACTCCTGCTTACGATGAGAACGGTCTCCCTGTATTCGACAGCATCAAGGCTTGCTTCGACAAGGTAGAAAAGCTTATTGCTGACGGCAGAGCAAACGCCATCTGGACAAACGGCTACGGCGGTGTTGCTGAGGGTATCGCTAAGATGTGCTTCGGTAACAAGATCGGTTTCGAGTTCCTTGCACAGCTTTCCGGCAAGCAGCTCTTCCAGCCATGCTACGGCTCATTCATCGTTGAACTCAACGGCGAGGCTGAGGAAGGCGAGCACCTTATCGGTCAGACCATCAACGAGTACAACATCGTTACACGTGAGTATACAATGGGTCTTGACAGCCTCCAGAGAGTATGGGAAGGCAAGCTTGAGCCTGTATTCCCATGCAGAATCAAGACTACAGACGCTAAGCCCGAGACATATTCCTACAACGAGAATATTCACCTCTCAGCTACTATCAAGGCTGCACAGCCGAAGGTACTCATCCCTGTATTCCCGGGCACAAACTGCGAATACGATACAGCAAGAGCTTTCGAGAAGGCAGGCGCTGTTACAGAGACAGTTGTTATCCGCAATATGTTTGCAGGCGATATCGAGGAGTCAGTTGACTACTTCGAGAAGGCTATCCGTGAGTCACAGATCATCATGATCCCAGGCGGATTCAGCGGCGGTGACGAGCCTGAGGGAAGCGGTAAGTTCATCACAGCATTCTTCCGCAATCCTAAGATCAAGGACGCTGTTCACGATCTGCTGAAGAACCGTGACGGTCTTATGCTCGGTATCTGCAACGGTTTCCAGGCACTTATCAAGCTTGGTCTTGTACCATACGGCGAGATCGTTGATATGACTGACGAATCACCTACACTTACATTCAACACCATTGCAAGACACCAGTCAATGATGGTAAATACACGTATTGCTTCCAACAAGAGCCCATGGCTCTACGGAAACAAGGTAGGCGATATCCACACAGTTCCGATCTCACACGGTGAAGGACGCTTCGTAGCACCTATGGATCTCATACAGAGACTTGCTGCAAAGGGCCAGATCGCTACACAGTACGTTGATATGAACGGCGAGCCTACAATGGATATCCGCTACAATCCAAACACATCCATCGAAGCTATTGAGGGTATCACTTCACCTGACGGACGTGTATTCGGTAAGATGGGTCACTCAGAGCGTAAGGGCAGCTTCATCTGCAAGAACGTTGAAGGCAACAAGGATCAGATGATCTTTGAGAACGGCGTTAAGTACTTCAAGTAACAAGCTGACGCCGGCCCGGTCGATCTTAAATATTGCTTTATTGGAGCGCACAGTTGTGCGCTCCTTTCTTGTTATTACAGGCAAATAACATGAAGGAACATTCTGCTGTATTTCGTTGACAAATAGTGGACAAAGTGGTATAATAGGGGTATTCGATTATTATATAAGATGGAGGAGATTCTAACCATGAAGATCAACAAATTCATTGCGGCCGTAATGGCTCTCACTATCGTGGGCGGTTCTGTGCCTTTTATCAGCGACATCGCTCCCGATACTGTTATCACAGCTTCTGCTGCTGACTATAAGGAGGTCACTGAGGGTGATTTCACTTTCAGAGTTTACAGCGATCATGCTGAACTGACAAAGTATACATCAACAAGTGTAAAAGATGTAACTATCCCAAGCGAAGTAAGCGGACAGCCTGTTACTTTTATCGGAGAGGCATTTTATGGAAATAAGAATTTAACTTCTGTTACGATACCTGATTCAGTTAATACTATTGGTTCGTTTGCTTTTTATAACTGTCAGAATCTTTCAGAGGTAAAGATAGGTGACGGTGTAACAGATATAGGATATGAAGCTTTTGCTAACTGCAACAATCTTGTAGAAGTAACTTTCGGAAAAAAGTGAAATCGATCGGTGAAAGTGCGTTCAGCGGTTGTTCATCACTTATCGAGTTAAGTTTGCCGCAGTCTGTTGAAATGCTGGGAACAAGTGCTTTCTATAGCTGTTCATCTCTTGTATCTATCGAGATGAGTGATGAGATAACAGTATTAAATAATAATGTATTCGGTAATTGTAAATCACTTCATGACATAAATCTTCCTGAAAAGCTCCTGCTGATTGATACCAATGCGTTCTCCTACTGTTCGGGACTGAAAAAAGTAACTATCCCCGATAGCGCTCTGGAGATCGGTGATTTTGCTTTTAACTACTGCAATAATCTTAGTAAACTTGTGATCGGCAATGGTGTTACAAAGATAGGCAATTATGCGTTTTCAAGTTGTGATAAGCTTGCAGAAGTATCTTTTGGAGAAGCTTTAACGTCTATAGGTAATTCAGCATTTTCAAGCTGTTCTTCTCTTGCTGAGGCAAAGATACCTGATAAAGTTGAGATAATCGGCGAATCAGCATTCAATGGATGTTCTTCTCTTGTTAAAGTTACAATGGGCGACAAGATAACAACATTGAATGATTCTACTTTCAGAAGCTGTAAAGCACTTTCAGATATCAAACTGTCAAATTCTCTGAAGACTATATCGAGCAACACTTTTTATAACTGTACCAAGCTTGAATCTATAACTATCCCTGATACTGTTTCGGTCATCGGCGATTTTGTATTTAACGGAACAGGGCTTAAAACCTTCTCCTTACCTGCCAGCGTTAAAACAATAGGCGGCTATACTCTCGGCAATTGCGACTCTCTTACCGAGTTGTTTGTATACAATCCGAAAATGGTATTCAAGAGTGATATTGGTATGTCAAAGACAGTCACTATCTTCGGCTATGCTGATTCGCTTGCACAGGAATACGCTGAAGAACACGGCAACCCGTTCGTTGCACTTACAGAAGAACCAACCACCACAACAGCGGCAACTGCTGCAACAACTACCACTGCTACAACATCAACATCAACAACAACTACTACTTCAAAGACAACACCTTCAACTCCTGTAACAACTACTTCAAAGGATACACTTTACGGCGATGTAAACTGCGACGGCGTAGTTGATATCGAAGATGCGACTTTATTAAAGAGCTATCTTGCAGATGCAAAGATAAAGATATCTCCTCAGGGACTTATCAATGCTGATGTTTATCATCCGGGCTTAGGTCTTGATGAAGTTGACACTGAATTTATCATGAAGTCCATCAACGGCGAGGCTGCTATCCCCGTAATGCCTAAGACTTCTGCTCCGGCTCAGCCGACAGCTACTTTCGGCGATATCAACGGCGATGACGTAATCGACGGCCGTGACGCTTCAATGCTTCTTACATACTACGCCAAGACATCAACAGGCTACAAGGGCACTCTTGAGCAGTTCGTAAAAGGCGATGAAGAAGAACCTGCAACAACAGCTGCTCCCAAGACAACTGTTACAACAGCAACAACTACAGCAAAAACAAGCGTAACAACTGCGGTTAAGACAACTATCCTCACTTTCCAGGTAACAGGAGCAGGCAATCCTGTCCTGACTACAGCTGTCAAGGTCGATGACCTGAACAATGTTGACGACAGCTGGCAGCAGGCTGCTCTTGATGAATGGATGAAAAACCACCAGTAATCCTCATCAGCTGAAAAAAGTAAACCGTCCGTGCTTTAACTTCGGTACTTATATAGAAGTTTTATATGTATTATCAAGGTAGACATTTTGAAGAAGGATCTTCTCAATCTGTTTCCCAAGACTATTAATTTTGCCCTTGATAGGGCGCTCCCAGTAAAACTACCGGTTTTATAATATTTGTGGAGCGCCCTATCAGGGGCAAAATTCTATTAAAAGTCTTTGGAAAAGGGGGTCGGGGAAAGAACCTTTCCTCAGAAAGGTTTTTCCCCGATAAATGCGTATAAAGCTGCTATATGAGTATCGAGGTTATGCGGACGGTTTTTTGTGGGTATTTCACTGTTTTGCCTTGACTATAAGCCGAAATTGGTATATAATATAAATTGTAAAGCTGTAGCTGCTTGTATAGATGAAGAATGGAGAGCGGCTGCGGCAAAATCAAGTAAAAGGAGTTTATGCCATGAACAATATTTTATTCGCAGCATCTGAGTGTGTTCCTTTCATAAAGACAGGAGGACTTGCGGACGTAGTAGGCGCACTTCCGCAGTATATCAACAAGGACAAGTTTGACGTAAGAGTTATAATGCCATATTACACCTGCATCCCCGATCAGTACAGAAACGATTTCAAGTACGTTACCCATTTCTATATGGACTACGGCATGAGAAAAGAGGGTGTACACGTTGGTATCATGGAGTATGAGTACAACGGTATCAAGTTCTATTTTGTGGATAACGAATTCTACTTCAAGTGCGATACACCCTATTCATCAGACCTGAAATGGGATATCGAGAGATTCACTTTCTTCTGCAAGGCTGTACTGGCAATTCTGCCCGTAATAGGCTTCCGTCCCGATGTTATACACTGTCATGACTGGCAGGCATCAATGATACCTGTATTCCTTCACACAGCCTTTGCAACGAATCCGTTTTTCAGTTCAACAAAGACTATCATGACCATTCACAATCTGAAATTCCAGGGTGTATGGGATATAGACACATTCAAGTTCAACACAGCGCTGCCTGATTATATGTTCACAGCAGATAAGCTTGAATTCCACAAGAATGCCAATATGCTCAAGGGCGGTCTGGTTTACGCTGACTACATCACGACCGTATCAGAGACCTACGCAGAGGAGATAAAGTATCCTTTCTTCGGCGAGCAGCTTGACGGACTTCTCAGGGCTCGTGCGGCATCGCTCCGTGGAATCGTGAACGGCATTGACTATAAGATATTCGACCCGTCCAACGACAAGAAGATATTTGCCGAATTCAACAAGAATAATGTCAGGGAGAAGAAGGCAGAGAACAAGAAAAAGCTTCAGGAGCAGCTTGGACTTCCTGTGGACGAGGGCAAGTATATGATAGCTATAATCTCCCGTCTTACCGACCAGAAGGGACTTGACCTTGTAAACTATGCAATGGAGCGCATCTGCGACGAGAACACACAGTTTGTAGTTATCGGTACAGGCGACCCGAGATATGAGAATATGTTCAAGCATTATCAGTGGAAGTATCCTGATAGAGTGTCTGCGAATATACTCTACAATGACGAACTTGCACACAAGCTTTACGCAGCAGCAGACGCAATGCTTATGCCTTCGCTGTTTGAGCCGTGCGGACTTACACAGCTTATCTCTCTCCGTTACGGTACAGTGCCGATAGTACGTGAGACAGGCGGCCTGAAGGACACAGTCCAGCCATACAACGAGTTTGACGGCACAGGCACGGGCTTCTCATTTGCCAACTTCAACGGCGACGAGATGCTGGGAGTTATAAATTACTCAAAGCATATTTACTTCAATCACCGTGACCAGTGGGATAAGATGGTAGTACGTGACATGGAAGCCGATTTCTCATGGAACAGTTCCGCCCTCCAGTACGAAGGAATGTACGACTGGATGATAAACTGGTAAGGCCGCTGAGCGAGCGGCGGCGCCTGTCACGAGTCGGCGCAGGGCGCCTTACCCTGTACGTTTAGCCTACTCTGCTTTCGCTCGCTGGCACTACGGGGACGCCCCCCGCTGGCGGTTC
>Ga0255344_1002392_pt1 | contig 22795 bp, 19 predicted proteins | sample wastewater_treat_5_FD_192414 | JGI IMG/M metagenome (GOLD analysis project Ga0255344, IMG submission 192414) | Wastewater microbial communities from Lulu Island WWTP, Vancouver, Canada - plant18 | ecosystem: Engineered > WWTP > Wastewater > Unclassified | place: Canada: Vancouver, British... | reverse complement strand
TTTGCCGGTGACTGCGTTAAAAATCCTTGAAGGGCGACAGCCCGTCGGCGGATTTTTGCCTTGTCACCGACAAAATTATGCCTGATAATCCGTACATTCACCCTATGTGGACAGGTTCTGAATCTGCTTACATATTTTCCGTCATCTTGCACAGAAATCCCTTGACATACGATAGTATGCCTGTGGAATTTCTATACAATCTGACGAAAAAATCTGTCGGCGCATCTTCAGCACAAGCTTTGTGCGGTGTTGCCTTAACGTACATTTTCCTGCATAAAAAACGCTCTTTCAGGCATTTGTCTGAAGAGCGTTTTTTATTTCTTTTTGAATTTTGCTTTTATTGACGAGGCTTCCGAGAGTTTTACCCTGACGGTCTTTCTTCTTCCGTTTGCAAGTCCCGACCATCCGTCAAACTTATATCCGTCATAAGGAACGGCGGTGATGACAAGTTCACAGTCGTTGAAATACAGCCCTTTCCAGCCGGTGCTCGGGATCTCGGGAGCGATAGTATTGATGGTGACAGTGCCCCATTCGTTGTTATTGACGGTGACTGTAAGTTCGGATGTACTGCGTCCGATACCGTAGCTTATGAGTGCCTTTGCCAGCTTTTCACGTCTGCCGTCGAAGAAGCTTTTGAAAGTGTTGATCTGATTGGTGTAGAAGCCGTTGTAGAGGTTCCTCACACGCCATTCGGGACCGAATCGCTTAACGTGTTCTTCCATAAGCGGAGAGTAGAGTTCGTAGTATTTGTCGATGACCCGATCAGTGTTTTCCTTGGTGTAGTTAAGGTTTGCAAGATCCATAACTGTATTCATGAACAGTTCTCTGAACTCCTTGTTCTGACGGAGAGTTTTTGAGAAAATAACGCTGTCGGAATTTTCAAACATGGCATTTTTCAGTGCATCGAAGTCTCCGCCTCTGCCGTAGAGATATGTGGAGTATTCGGTATCATAGAGCATATAGCGCCATCTTCCGTCACCCTCTGCATCGTCCTCGGGAGTGCGCAGCTTCCACATCCGTTTATTGTTCATCCATGCATCGCCGTAAACGTCCTGATTGTTTATGTATATCTGAGAAGCGTGGTAATCCGCCATACTTTGCAGGTCCACCATTTCTCCCACCTTTTCGTAGTTTTCCCTGACTGACATATCATTGTTCCTGACAAACTTCACAAGAGCCTTATAGTCGTCAAAGTCGCTCTGGGTGCCGTCTTCAAGGTCGCCGTTTTTGATGATAACGGTGTTGTCCTTGTCGTAGCCGTAGCGGTTTTGGATGTAGTTGTCACTGTAGTCCTCGGTTATCTGGTAAAGTCCCCAGTATTCGCCGTTGAGAAATGCTATGGCAGGTCTGCCGCACTGAGTTTCAAAGTCACGGTCACGGACAAGTTCCTGAAGAACAGGGTCACGGAGTTTGGTCCATGAAGCGTCATTTGCTCCGCAGCGAAGGATGAATGAATCATATTTGCCGAGAGTATCGCCCTCAGCAGTTTCGGCATCGGGGATCAGTTCGTAGTTCACTTTTCCGCTGCCGTATTTTTTTCGTGCGATAAGTTTCAGGGACTTCTGGAGATTGGCACGGGAAGAAGCGCCGAATATCCGCACTCCCATATCCTGAGAGAAACCGAGGGTACCGTCGCCTTCAAACATATCCACATGGACAGCCTTCTCCCATGTATCGTCATCGGGAGTACATTTCTGTGTGAAATTCGCAGCCATCAGCCATGTCTCATCGTTGTTTATGACACCGAAATTGCGGCCGCCTGATTTGAAGTAATCGTAATATTTACCCGTTGTGTAGATGCCTGTGTCGTAGTCAAACAGGTCATCGGGGGCGATAGAAAGTGAGAAAACGGGCATACTGTTATACTGCTTCTCAAGGTCGATACCCACAAAATAGGAACGTGTGATAACATCGCTGACATTACCTTTGCTGTCAACTTCGACAGCACGGATAACGGTGGATTTGGTTATATTTTCCGTGGGGACGTAGTTCAGAGCCGAACGTGGATAGGTTGCGGTCCTGTTGGTGGAAATGCCATTTGGTTCATCGGAGCGGTCCTTGATTTTTATGGGACGGGTATAGTGCTTTGATGCGGTAGTAGGAACTGAACCGTCAGTGGTATAGTATATCTCACAGTCGGGACTTCCCGTAAGTTTCACGGAAAATGATTCCTTGTAGAATCCGCTTTCTGCTGAAAAAACAGGGCCGTTCAGATACCGTGCGATACTGCTGTTTACCTTTTCGGGAGTGGGACTCATGACTGACGGTGATTCGCCCCATTTGTAGTATCCGTAAGTTTTGTCTTCGTCAAGATGGGGGACATTCAGAGAATCGGTAACAGTTCCATTCGGGGCTGTGAGAAATATCTCCTCGCCGTCGGAACTTATGCCGAAAGGTGCGGTAAGTTCAGCAGAAGCTTCCTTGTCAGCGAAAATGACAAGATATCCGTATGCGCCGATAGTGACGTCGGGAAAAGTGTATTTATACGGCTTGTCCGCATTGTCGGAAAGCCCGTAGCCGCTGAGGGATACTGCATCGGCTGAGGAGTTGTAAAGTTCTATCCAGTCGTATCTGCTGCCGTCGGAAGCGGCTTTTCCGCTGACGTTGTCTGAGCAGACCTCGCTTATTTTCACAGCATAGATATCATCGGGAGCGCATGAAGTGACATTGTTCAGCGAAAGCGGATCATCACTGCGGTAACTGCTTATAATATCAGCGATAGTGCAGGCACCTTCCTCCGCATAAGATATGGCAGGGGAGAGGGCAGAAAAGATCAGTCCTGACATCAGGATACACTTAGCTTTATTCACTTCAACACCTCCTGTCGAAAACACACTAAAGCCTATTATACCATAGATTCAGCCTTTTTTCAACACAAAAACAAAAATAATTCCTATCCTTTGGGGCATTGCATTTGAAGCGGTTTTATGGTATTATTATAATACGGTTTCGTGTAAATTTTTTTATGAGGTGAGATAATGACTAAACTTCTTCTGGTAGAGGATGACAAAGAGATAATCGTGAATCTGACGGAATTTCTGTCAAATGAAGGATTTGCTGTAAAGAACGTTACAGGGCAGACCGCCGCTCTGGATATTATAGAAAAGGAAAAATTCGACATAGTGCTTCTGGATGTTTCACTTGCTGACGGAAACGGATTTGCGGTTTGTTCGGCTATAAAGGCTGACAGCGCCACTCCTGTGATATTCCTTACGGCTTCAGGCGATGAGTTCAGCACAGTCACGGGGTTCGATCTGGGCGCTGATGATTACATCGCAAAACCATTCAGGCCGAGAGAACTGATCTCACGTATCAAGAATGTGCTGAGACTTACAGGCAATACGGGAAGTGTCACTCAGCTGGGAGATGTGCTGGTGGATACTGTCAAGGGTACAGCCAGCAAAAACGGCTGTGACCTTTACCTCTCCGCACTGGAATATCGTCTGCTTCTGGTGTTCATCAACAACAGGGGAGCGGTGCTTTCACGTACAAAGCTGCTTGAATCTATCTGGGATATCGCAGGTGAATTTGTCAACGACAACACTCTTACCGTTTACATAAAGCGTCTGAGGGAAAAAATTGAGGATGACCCTCAGGACCCGAAAATAATCAAGACTGTAAGAGGACTTGGATATAAGGTGGATGTATGAAAGGATTGTTCAGAAATAAGGAAGTTGCCGTATCTTTTGTAATATTATCAGCAGTTTCGCTTATCTTTACCGCCGCAGCTCTGGCATGGAATGTGAAGTTCGGTATTTTCACCGCTGTGATGTGCCTGATTTTTGTCGGTATCAGTCTTTTTTCCGTCAGTAAGAGATACAGGCGGATATCTCAGCTTTCCGGAAGGATAGACAGGATCCTCCACGGAGAAGAGTACATCTCACAGGAAACAAATGCGGAAGGAGAACTTGCTATCCTTGAGACTGAGATACACAAAATGGTGGTGCGTATGCGTGAACAGCAGAATCGCCTGAAGGACGAAAAAGTGTATCTGGCAGATTCTCTTGCAGATATTTCCCATCAGATAAGAACTCCGCTCACTTCCATAAATCTTATAGTTTCCATGCTGTCAGAGGAGGGCATATCCGAGGAAAAGAAGCGTGAACTCCTGCTTAAACTGAAAAAGCTGCTTTCACGGATAGACTGGCTTATAACCACACTTCTGAAAATGTCAAAGCTGGATGCGGGGACTATTAAATTTGCAAGTGAGACAATACCGATGAAGGACTTCACAAACAAGGCCTGTATGCCTTTGTTCGTTCCGATAGAGCTTCACGGTCAGGAACTTTCGATAACCGCCGAGGGAGAGTTTACTGGCGATATAAAATGGAGCGGTGAAGCTGTGGGCAATATCATCAAAAACTGCATGGAGCATACTCCCGAGGGAGGACGCATAACCGTCAGCGCTGAAGAAAATGCAATATTCACCGAGATAATCATTTCCGACAGCGGAAGCGGTATTTCCGAGGCTGACCTGCCGCATATCTTCGAGCGGTTCTACAAAGGCACTTCCGATGAGGACAAAGGCGGTTTCGGCATAGGTCTTGCTCTTGCAAGAATGATAGTCAGGGAGCAGAATGGTACCCTTAAAGCTGAAAACGGCGAAAACGGCGGCGCAAGATTTATCATGCGCTTTTATAAATGTACAGTTTGATATGTGTCAGGGCGAACTTTGTTCGCCCGTATTTTTGCACCCGCATCAGAAAGTGACGTTTTTGTTATTTTTAAGTCACGGTAGTGTCATATAGAAACGGTATAATTATTACAGAAAATGATTCAGGAGGAATTCCACATGGAAATATTACGTGTTGAAAATCTGTGTAAAATATATGGCAAGGGCGAGAATGAAGTACGTGCCCTTGACGGTGTGTCTCTTTCAGTCGAACTTGGCGAATTCGTTGCCATAATCGGACCTTCGGGTTCGGGAAAATCCACTTTGCTCCATATCCTCGGAGGAGTTGACAAGCCTACGAGCGGAAAGGTATTCATGAACGGAAAGGATGTTTACACTCAGAATGATGAGGAACTTGCAGTTTTCCGCCGCCGTCAGGTCGGACTTATCTATCAGTTCTACAATCTCATCCCCGTTCTCAGTGTTACCGAAAATATAACTCTGCCGGTCCTTATGGACGGCCGAGAGATAAACGAGGACAGACTCAGGGAACTTATTGATACTCTCGGTCTGAAAGGCAGGGAAGAACATCTTCCCAATCAGCTTTCGGGCGGTCAGCAGCAGAGAGTTTCCATCGGAAGAGCGCTTATGAATGCGCCTGCTGTTGTGCTTGCGGACGAACCCACAGGCAACCTTGACAGCAAAAACAGTCAGGAGATAGTCGAACTTCTCAAGCTTTCAAACAAGAAGTACAATCAGACTCTTATCATGATAACTCATGATGAGAATATCGCACTTCAGGCAGACAGGGTGATTGCCATAAGCGACGGTAAGATCGTCCGTGATGAGGTGGTGAAAAAATGAATATCTTCCACAAAGTCACCATAGAATCGCTGAAAAAGAACCGTACACGCACTATAATTACGATTATCGGTATCATGCTTTCTACTGCACTGATATGTGCTGTTACTACATCAGTTTCGAGTATGTCGGACTTTGCCAGACGTTTCATCATTTACGAAACAGGTTCATGGCATGGAATGGTGAAAGATGCGGCTTCTGACATCTATGACGAGATAGAATCTTCGGATAAGGTGGATAAGGCAGTTTACTGTAAGTATGAAGGATATGCGGAAACGGAAAGTATGAACGAGGACAAGCCTTTTCTTTATATTGCAGGTGTCAGCGACGGTTTTGATGATATCGTGCCTGTTCATATCAAAGAGGGAAATTATCCGCAGAATGACAGCGAAATACTCATCCCCGAACATATTCTTGAAAGCGGCGGAGTGTATTATACTGTCGGCGAAAAGATAACTCTTGAAGTTGGCGACAGAGTCAACAACGGCACAGTTTTAGGACAGGAACATCCGATCTATATCGTTTCGCAAACAGACGGCGCTGCTATTATTCAGGACGAGGAATTTGTACCACGTTTCACAAAAGAGTATACCGTATGCGGTATATATGAGCGCCCTTCATTTGAGAATTATGAATCTCCGGGCTTTACTGCGCTGGTTCTTGCATCTGATGATGAGATACCCACTGACAGCATGAGTATATACTTCACAATGAAGAACGGCAGGGACGTATTTGACTTCATGAAAGGCGAGTGTGAAGTTGAACCAAACAACGATCTTCTCATGTTCTCGGGAATTTCAAGATATGCCTCAGTAATGAAGCTGCTTTACGGTTTTGCTGCAATCGTTATCGGACTGATAGTGTTTGGTTCGGTAATGCTGATCTATAATGCGTTCTCTATATCGGTTTCGGAAAGAACAAAGCAGTTCGGACTTCTATCCTCTATCGGTGCAACTAAGAAACAACTGAAGAAAATGGTAAAGTTTGAGTCGCTTGTTGTAAGTCTGACAGGCATACCTCTCGGCATACTTCTCGGAATCGCAGGAATGTGGGTAACTTTTACCTGCCTCGGCAGTAAATTTGCTTCTTATACAGGCGGAGAAGTTCCCGATAACATAAATATGAAGCTTACTGTTTCGCCTGTGTCGATAATCGCCGCAGTAGTCATTGCGCTTGTGACTATAAGGATATCAGCATGGATACCTTCACGCAGGGCAACAAAGGTAACAGCAGTTGAAGCTATACGTCTGACAAGTGATATCAAGGCTAAGAAAAAGAAGATAAGGACTCCTGAGGCTGTCTACAAGCTTTTCGGTATATCGGGAATGCTGGGACACAAGTATTACAAAAGAAGCAAAAAGAGATACCGTTCAACTATCATAAGCCTTTTCATGAGTATCGTACTCTTTATCTCTGCTTCAGCATTTACAGGTTATCTGGTACAGACTTTCGAGACAAGCACATTTGTATCAGGTGTTGATATATCCTATCCTTTGTTTCATAATGAAAATGATAAAACAAAGTCTGACCCTGACCGCCTTTTGAAAAAGATGAAGAATACAGACAAAGTGGATAATGTTATTTATACAGCTGATATCGGTGTAATGGGAATGCTGAAAAAAGAATACCTTAACAAGGATCTTCTTACCCCCGATAAAGCAATGATTCTTGAATACTTCAACCGTTCATCAGATATTGAAGTTCCTGATGACAGGATAAACATTTTCACTGCCTGCGATTTTGTTGACGATGATACATTTGAAAGAATGCTTGAGAAGTACGGTCTTGACAAATCAGAGTATATGAACGAGGAACACCCGAAGGCGCTTATCTTTGACAACAGTGTGGTTTTCGATCCTATGAGCGAAAGATACATTGATCTTCGCTTCCTCAGCTGTGACAGCTGTGAGATCGAATGCTTCAGTCATAAGGAAATAGACGGTTATTACTATATGTACGAAAAAGACGGCAGAGCATTTTACGGAAAAGAAACAGCTGAGGATACTGATGTAGATGAGAAGGATGTTGAATATTCTGAAGAAGACGGGTACGAGATGATAAGTATTCCTGCCGATAATTCCAGAATAGAATATACTTTTGATGTCGGTAAGGTAATATATGAGCAGCTTCCGTATTCTACAAGCGGAATTGACCTGCTTCATGTTGTCTATCCTTACAGTTTTTTTGATAAGGTAGGTATCCCCGGGGATACTTATTCAAGCTGTTATTTCTATATTATGAGCGATGAACCCGATGCCTGCTTCAGCAACATTGAGAAGATGCTGAAAGAAGAACGTATGCCCACCAATTATTTAATGAATCAGGCCGAGAGTGAAAGGCAGACAAGAAGCCTTATCACTATTGTCAAGGTATTCGCATACGGATTTATAGTGCTTATCTCACTTATCGCCGCAGCAAATGTATTTAACACAATATCCACGAATATAGCGCTCCGCAGACGAGAATTCGCAATGCTTCGCTCTATCGGAATGACTTCAAAGGGAATAAGAAAGATACTGAATTATGAGTGTATTCTTTACGGAGTAAAGTCGCTTATGCTCGGACTTCCTGTTTCGGCACTTGTGACCTATCTGATTTACAGGACAGTGCTCGGGCTGATGGATACCGGATTCTCCATGCCGTGGAAGGCTGTGGGTATCGCAGTATTCAGTGTATTCGCCGTAGTATTCGCAACAATGATGTACTCAATGAGCAAACTGAAAAATGACAATACCATAGACGCACTGAAAAACGAAAACTTATAACATCAAAGGTAAGGAACTCTTATCGGAAGTTCCTTCCCTTTGTTGTTTTAATATATGAGTGATGATATATCACAGGAATAATTATTATCCAGTGTTGTGCAGGTATCTCCGTTCTGTGTCAGAATAGAGTTGTCGGTCTCATGTACGAGTGAAAATCCGCCTTGCGGTATGTTGTATCCGCCGTTTCTTATGAAAAAGATGTACGTCTGATTCTGGTCGGGTAAGTATCTGCCCCTGCCTCTTTCGTATACGATCCAGTCATCGGGGAAATCTCCGTCAATGCCGTATATTCGGGCATAATCGTCAGCGGAGATGTATCCGCCTTCAAACCTTACCGAGATCTTGTCGCCCTGAACTACCGAACCGTCTGACTTCAGGATACTGTTTACTGTGATATCAAGCTGAGTATACGGAGCTCCGTTTTCGGATGTGTAGATAATATTGTCGATCGTACCGCTGATAATATTGTCTGACTGGTTTGCCGCCAGTTCGAGGTAGTTATCAGCACCGGGCGAATGCCATGCTCCATCTGTGCCTCCGGGGCCGTCTACTCCATTGCTGCCGCTTGACTTTTCACCTCTGAGCTGTTCGGGAGTTACAGGATGTCCGTCGTTATACACAACAGAAGGAGTGATAGTCTTGTCTTCGCCTGATACAACAGGTACCGGATTGACAGGTTCTTGCGGCTGCGGCGGCTCCGGCTGATCGGTGGGCTTTGTGTTCTGCTGCTGTGCGGTTGTGGTAGTGGATCTGCTGTTGTTGGAACTGCTTTCCTGCGGCTTTGAAGCTGCTGTGTTTGAAGTTGCGGCGTGGGAACTTTCCTCGCTGCTGTCAGACTTCTGAGTGCCTGATACATCGGAGTTACCGCTGATCTTCTGCGTAGCTGAGGCAGTTGAAAGCGATGTTGTCTTTATTGCAGTTCCGGTCGTGGTCTTTGATGATTTAGTTTTTGATCCTGTGGTTTCCGATATCGTAGTAACAGCGATATAGCTGTCATTTTCATCGGTTGTATTTTCTTCTTTTTCTTCGGTATCTGTTACAACAACGGAGATATTTCCGTGGTCGTTATTACCGGGATGTATATCGGTATTTTTTCTGACGTTGAACCATACTCCACAGACTACAGCACAAGCTGCGGCCATAGAAGCAATTTTAATAAAAAAGGGGAGAAATAGACTTGCGTTTCTGTTTCTTTGCAAGCTGCTCATATTCGGCGATAAACTGACGCTTCTTTTCGGGCTCAGGTATGCCGAATGCTTCATTGAGCGCTATTTTTTCTGATCGTGTCATATAAGCTCCTCCTTTCCAAGATCTTTGTGCAGTTCATCAAGAATACGCTTGATCTTTCGGTTTACGGCAAAACGTGACATATTATAGATCTTGCCGATAACGTTCACAGGCACTTCATTTATGTAGCGAAGAAGAATTATTTCCCTGTCGGTTGAATCAAGTCTTCCGAGAGCCTGTTTCAGTGAGAATTTAGATAAAACGCTGTCTTCGATATCATCATCGGAGGCATCGGTTTCCGAAAGGCCGACTGCTGTTTTCTTTCTGAATTCATCGGTACAGAGATTGCCTGCTATTGTATATAAAAGCTGGAGGGTCTTGTCTAAGCTGTGATATTGAGGGTGTTCGAGATATCTGAGGAATGTTTCCTGTGTGATGTCTTCTGCGGTTTCCCTGTGTCTTACCCTTAGGTAGCAGAACCGGTATATTTTGTCGTACTGTTCTTCTATATCCATAAGCGGGCACCTCCTTTATTATTATGAATGAGCGGAATCTAATAGTATAATTATAACATAAACGGGAGAAAAATGTTAATAAATTGTTAAGAAGGTGGCCGGGGAAAAACCGTACCCTGAAAAGAGTACGGCTCTGATCGTCCCCTACAAAGGAATAACCGCAAAAAGTGCGATGATTTATAACAACGCTCAGATGCTTACAGTGCAGACAGCATCAGTGAGCGGTGTCGGCTTATTCGGGAATATTTGTCAGTGTTCCCAGGAATACGGGCATATCAGTTTCCGTATCAACTATTGCATAGACGAAAGGTCTGTCGAAATTCAGTTCATTCGGAGCATCCATTGTGACAGCTGAATCCTTCGTAATAATGGCTGTAACAGCAGCTGCTTTTGTTCCGCCTTCGTCAAGCTGGATGAATGTGTCATGTATCACTTCCGAAACCGAAGGATGGCCTACGCTGGTAAGCTTTGTGAAGTCAGCGTATTCGGAGAATGATCTTACCATTCCCATATCTGACAGAGTTTCATTAAGCGTAGTCTGGTAGTCATATTTGAACTTTGGTATCCTTACCATAGTCATGTCTTCCCATGATACCTTTTCTGCCTCGGGTTCAGCGAAAAGTGTGCTGAAATGTTCGGGAGTGAGACTGCTTATATATTCGGTAACGGTCATGCCCTCCTCGGGGAGAAGTGCGGCAAAGGCGTACTTTTTGCCCTTGTAGTATTTGTAGAATCCCTCGGCATGGTCGTCGTGGATGAAGTGGCTTTCGATCCCACAGAGCATTCTTGCTGTCTGGGTGTTTCCCTTATAGTCTGTGAAGTCTATGTTTCTGACAGATTCATCCTCATATGGATCTTCCCATTTTGCATCGAATGCAACTGCGTTTATGAGAAACATGATAGCCTCGGGCGATATATCATCGATAATTCCGGGGATCATCTCATCGGTTTTATTGTTGACCCATGCGTTGATGTCATTCAGTGTTGTATCATCAAAGGGAGCGACATAGACTTCTGAGTTGTAGTAATCAGCGGTATTCTGGAGAAATTCGGGACGTGGCTTTATGCGGTTCTCGTCATTTCTTGCCCATATGGAATTGGCTGTAGACAGCTTGCAGTATTCTTCATTGGGCTGGTTTATGCGCCATTGTTTCAGATACTTGTTCAGCTCGTCAATGGAGATACCGCCCATGACATTTTCAAGTTCGGCGAGAGTTTCACCGTCAGCGCCGTTTGTCAGCATACCCATAGCCTGCATTATGGAATACGGAGATATCATAACGTTTTCGCTGTCGCTGAACTGGCGCTTCATAAGTTCGAGAGCGAACTTTGAATGTGCAAGTCTGAACTCGTCATCTATCTTTTTCACTTCCGCTGTCTGTTCATTTTCGTCAGCGTTAAGGCCTGCTGTCAGGTTTGTGGCATATTTGGAAGTTACGCTGTTTTCAGTGGCAGAGGTTATGAAAGCGAGAAGCTTTTTTCTCAGCTGTACAAGGTCGAGACTGTCTATGCTTCCGTCACGGTTGATATCAGCAAGGTCGCCGACTATATTGGACTTTTTGCCGTGAAGGAAATTTGTAAGTGTTATCATATCGGAGAGATTGACTGCTCCGTCTGCGTTTGCGTCGCCGTATTTTACAAGGTCAAGAGCATTTGCTGAAGCTGCGGCAGCTGTTGGCAATGCCATACAGATAGCCATTGCTGCCGCTGTGAGGCGTTTTTTATTCATAAGATCATCTCCTATTCGATATCCATGACTGTTCCCATGAACAGAGGAAGATCGGTTTTGGTGTCAACTATAGCGTATACGAATGGTCTGTCGAGGATAACTTCTTTATATTCTCTTTCCTCCAATACTCCGTTACCCGACATCAGAACAATAGTTGCTGCGGCTGCTGTTGTGCCTGATTCGTTAAGATCAATGAATGTCTTGTGCTTAACACTGCTGATATACAGCGGTATAGAATCGGGAGTTACCATCTTTGAGAAATCAGCTGTGCCGAGGAAAGCGGATTCCATTCCCATATCCTTTAGCGGATCGTTGAGATCGCTGCTTGATTCATACTTGAATTTAGGAAGAATTGTCTCAACTTCTGCATAACGCTGCTCGGAGAACATCTTATGCAGTCGCTCTGCTGTAAGGTTGTTCACGAAATCTGTCACGGTGATATCTTCGTCAGGGAGGATAGCTGCAAATGCGTATCTTCCGCCTTCGTAATACTTCATCATGCCTACAGCGTCTTCATCTTCGATATATGATGACTCCATACTGTAAAGCATATCGGTCTCCTTGACGGAACCGTCAAAAGCAGTGAAATTATGTGGCTTTACCTGATAATCGGCGTATGGTGTTCTCCATTTTGCATCGAATGTAACAGCATTGATAAGAGCCATCATATCGGTAGGTTTCAGTTCCTTGAGGATCTCGGGGATCATTTCGTCAGTGTGTTCGTTGATCCAGTCATTGATATCATTAACGGTAGACTGGTCAAACGGTGCCTTGAAAATATCAGCGCCGTAATAGTCAACTGTATCCTGTATAAATGTGGGCTGAGGTTTGATAAGTGCTTCGTTGTCACGCACCCATATGGAGTTTGCAGTCTTTATCTTGAGATCGTCGGTGTTTGGCTGACTTGTGCGCCATGTTTTCAGGTACTTGTTAAGTTCGCCTATCTCCAGACCGCCGAGAGCTTTCTCCATATCGGCTTTAGTCTGACCTGCAGCGCCGTTGGCAGTCATACCCAGAGCCATTGAAACTGAATAAGGCGAGATAAGCACGTTTTTATCTTCTTTGATCGTGCGCTTGAGAAGTTCAAGCGAGAATTCTGTCTGAGCGTCAGTGAACTTCTCATCTATCTTATTACCGTCAGGATGTGCGTCTTCGATGCCTCCGCAGAGGTTCACAGTGCCTGAATTCTCGTATCTTTTGTTAGCTTCGGAGATGCCTCTGAGAAGGTTTTGGCGCATTGCGATAAAATCATAGATGTCCAGGCTTTCGTCGCCGTTCATATCAGCGTTAGTGCTGTCATCGATTTTGCCATTGCCGTGGAGCCATTGTCTGAACATTACGGTATCTGCAAGATTGAAAACTCCGTCATAGTTGATATCGCCCTTTGGCCTTGGCGGCTCGAGAGCAGAAGCGTTTACAGCTGTAAGGGGGGCTGCAAGGGAAATTGCCATAAGACCTGCTAAAAATCGTTTATACATTTTCATGATCGTGACCTCCTTGACATGGATTGGTGTTTTATATATAGCTTAACGGAAATAAGGCGGCATATGTGCGGCCTTAATTGTAAACATTCTGTGAACATTTGCGATCCGATTTATTTTCTCATATCATGCAATATCGCTATTGACAATTTTACGGAAATATATTATAATAGTATGTAATGCTTTTAAATTTTTTTAAAGGAGTGCATAATTATGGCAGTTAAACAGATGTCCAGAGACAGCTACGACAAGCTCGTTGCAGAACTCAATGACCTTATTATCAATAAACGTAAGGAAGTCGCTGAAAGACTTAAAGTCGCACGTTCTTACGGAGACCTTTCAGAAAACGCTGAGTACGATGAAGCTAAAAACGAACAGGCTATCCTCGAAGCTCACATCGCTGAACTCCAGTATACTATCGACAACGCTGAGATCGTTGATGATTCAAACATCTCTGTTGATGAGATCGGTATGAGCTCAAAGATCACTATCAAACGCCTCGATACAGGCAAAATTGAAACATTCACTATCGTTTCTACCAACCACGCAAATGTCCGTGAGGGCAAGATCTCTGATGAGTCTCCTATCGGCAAGGCTGCTATGAAGAAGAGAGTAGGCGATGTATTTATCGTTGATGCTCCTGCCGGAGAACTCAGGTTCGAGGTCGTAGAGATATCCAAGTAATCGAAAGGACGTTATATCATAATGAGCGAAAACCAGGTAAACAACGCTGCTCAGACTCCCGAAGAGCCCGAGCAGGATATAAATATTTTAAAGAAGGACAGACTCGATAAGCTGGCCGCTCTCCGTGAGGAAGGCACCGACCCGTTCGTTATCACAAAGTTTGACGTTACAGGCCACGCTGCTGACTACAAGGCTGAGTATGAGAAGAAGGAAGCTGAGATCATCGCTGCTGCAAACGGCGACGAGGAAAAGATCGCTGCTGACCTTGAAGCTCTCAACAGCAATATTGTCCGTATCGCAGGCCGTATCATGAGCTGGAGAGATATGGGTAAGGCTAACTTTATCGATGTTCGTGACGCTTCCGACAGAATACAGGTGTATGTTCGTTCCAATGATGTCGGAGCAGACCTGTTCAAGACTTTCAAGAAGAAGTGGGATATCGGCGATATCGTTGGTATCGAGGGTTATGTTTTCAGAACAAAGAGGGGAGAGATCTCCATCCATGCTAAGGGCATTACTCTCCTTTCAAAGTCACTGCTTCCTCTCCCTGAGAAGTGGCACGGACTGAAGGATACAGATACAAGATACCGTCAGCGTTATCTTGACCTTATCATCAATCCTGATGTTAAGGATACATTCGTTAAGCGTTCAAAGATAATCGCTTCCATCAGACGCTATCTGGATGATCAGGGCTTCATGGAAGTTGAGACTCCTATGCTCGTTTCAAACGCAGGCGGTGCTGCTGCAAGACCTTTCGAGACTCACTACAATGCTCTCGATGAGGAAGTTAAGCTGCGTATCAGCCTTGAACTCTATCTCAAGAGACTTATCGTAGGCGGACTTGAAAGAGTTTACGAGATCGGAAGAGTTTTCCGTAATGAAGGCGTTGACACCCGTCATAACCCTGAGTTCACACTTATGGAACTCTATCAGGCATACACCGATTACTACGGCATGATGGACCTTACAGAGAATATGTTCCGTCACGTTGCTCAGGAAGTTTGCGGCACAACTACCGTTCCTTACGGCGAGCACATGATCGACCTTGGCAAGCCTTTTGAGAGACTTACAATGATCGACGCTGTTAAGAAGTATTCAGGTGTTGACTTCAACGAGATCAAGACTCTTGAAGAAGCCCGTGCTGTTGCTAAGGAGCATAATGTTGAATTTGAGGAACGCCACAAGAGAGGCGATATCCTTAACCTGTTCTTCGAGGCTTATGTTGAAGAACACCTCATCCAGCCTACATTCATCATGGATCATCCTATCGAGATTTCACCTCTTACAAAAAAGAAGCCCGATGCTCCTGATTATGTTGAGCGTTTCGAGCTTTTCATCACAGGCCGTGAGATGTGTAATGCTTATTCGGAGCTTAACGATCCTATCGATCAGAGAGAGCGTTTCAAGGCTCAGGAAGAAGCTCTCAGCCAGGGCGATGAAGAAGCAAACCGCACAGATGAGGACTTCCTCCGTGCGCTTGAGATAGGTATGCCTCCTACAGGCGGTATCGGTTACGGTATCGACAGACTGGTAATGCTGCTCACAAACAGTCCGTCAATCAGAGACGTACTCCTCTTCCCGACAATGAAGAGCCTCCCTGCAAACAGCGGACGTCCCGAAAAGGAAGAGACTGAAGAATAATATAAATGGCGGACGTATATTGTCCGCCATTCTTGTATAAGAGGTGATAGGATGAAAGAGAAAGACAATAAAGATGTTAAAAGCGACGATAAGATAAAACCCGAGAAAAGCGTGATGCAGAATCTGCGTGAGGAAAATGCAAGACGTCAGAAGCAGCTTGATGAACAGCAGGAAGAACTCAGGAGACAGGCCGAACAAAAAGAAAAAGAGCGCCGTGAAGCCTATGAAAAGCGTATACGGCAGGAACGTCTTGAGCTGATGCGCCTTAAACAGGGAGTCATTGAGGAAAGCGAACTGATCCCCGAAAAAGAGGAGGAAGAAGAAGTAAAGCTTTCGTTCCGGGAAAAGGTGAAAAGTTTCATTTATCTGAATAAATGGTGGCTTGGACTTGCTTGTTTCGTTGTGCTTCTCGGAGGATTCCTTATACGTGATTATATGTCAAGGCCACGGCCGGATATGGTGGTCCTGCTTATAGGAAAGTATGGTTCGATAGGTGAATCCGAAAATCTTTCCGAATACGTCAAAAGCTTTGCTGATGACTTCAACGGCAACGGCAAAACTGAGGTCGAAGTCTACTATATCGACTACGACAGCAAGGAAGACTACGCTAATTATGCCAACGGTTCGGACACAAAGCTGACAACCGAAATGCAGATAGCGGATGCAGTTATGGTCATAGCGGATCATGACTTCAGCAGTATGGTCGTTCCTGATGAGGTGTTTGTGGACCTCAGCCAGCTTTTCCCTGACAATGAGCATATCGACAAGCAGTTCTTCTATCTGAAAGATACGGATTTTGCCGATCGTGTTGGCGCTGACAGGAGTAAAATCAAGGATGATACCTATATTGCGGTAAGAGCGCCGAAAAGGGTAATGTACGCAAGCAAAGACGAAATGCAGGAGACCTATAACAAGGATATGCCCGTTATCGAGAAGATCATCGATGACCTTTCAAAATAAAAAGACGGCATGAACCGTCTTAAAAGATCAGATATTCAATTACGGAATTGGACATCAGAAAGCCCTTTCGGGTAAGTGATACCACGTTTCCGTCATATTCAATATAGCCTGCCTTCAGCAATGAGGGCAGCTTTTTTTCTATATCCGCTCTGTGTTCTGGGACACGTTCAAGACTCAGCCCCTCTTTAAGTCTCAGCCTTAGCATGGAGTATTCCTCGAATCCGCAGGGAGCCTCATCGGTGATCTCGGTCGGCTGTATATCGCTGTTTATGAAGGATGCAATATCTCTCGGGACTGCAAATCTTTTACCGCCGAAGCAGGAATGTGCAGATGGGCCGATGCCGATATAATCCTGACACTTCCAGTAGCGGCAGTTGTGGCGGCTTTCAAAACCGCTCATAGCGAAGTTTGAGACCTCGTACTGCATGAAACCTCTGCTTTCGAGTTCCTCACACATTGTAAGGTAAAGTTCAGCGGCTTCGTCCTCATCGGGAAGGGCGGCTATGATTTCATCGCAGTCAAAAGGGGTTCCTTCCTCAACTTTGAGGATGTAGGCGGAGATATGCTTTATTGGCAGATCCGCAAGCCTTTGGACGGAGCGCTTCAGGCTTTCGGTTTTCTGCGACGGGAGAGCGATCATAAGGTCACAGGAAATATTTTCAAATCCTGCCGCAGCTGCATCGTACACCGCTTTCTCCGCTCTTTCGGCATTGTGTAAACGGCCGAGAAAACGCAGTTCATCATCGTTCATGGACTGCACACCTATGGAAAGACGGTTTATCCCTGCACTCAGGTATGCGGAAAGCTTTTCGGAAGTGAGAGTTGCAGGGTTAGCTTCCATAGTTGCCTCTGCATTATCAGCAAGATCAAAGTTATTGCGGACAGCTGAAAGTATTTCTGTTATCTGTTCGGGAGTCAGCAGTGAGGGAGTACCTCCGCCGAAATAAACTGTATCAGCTTTCAGTGCACTGTCACCGTAATGCCTGATATTTCGCAGTACCGCCTGAACATAAAGCTCCGTCTGCTGTTTTGTGTAGCAGACGGAGTAAAAGTCGCAGTAACTGCATTTCTTTCCACAGAAAGGAACGTGAATGTAGATACCGACGTTTTTCATTTTGATACCTTTTTGTTTTTCAGGTCAACACGTACAGCAGGCTCTAACTTGAAGAAAAATGCGCTGACTATCTTTGGCACGAAAATTATGAGAATGAGGAGACAGAAGTTGATATCCCATTCGTACTTGTCAAGCCATTCATACTGAGTGCCTGCGGTGTTGGGGGCTTTCAGATATATCAGGATTATGAGCGCAAAGCAGATAATACTGAAAACAGCCGAGAATACAGAGTACCCGAATCCGTTTACAGCTCGTCTTCCGCATTTCTGGCAGACTGAGCCGTTGGTGCGCATGGAACCTGCTTTCAGCTTAGTCCACGGATTGAAGGACTTTTCGCCGCAGTGCGGACAGTTGTAGATGCTTTTCTTTTCTTTATCCATTTTTTATCCTTCCATGTACCCGAGGCTGTTTCCTCAACAACCACAGGTGTTAATTCTTCACACAGTCTTGCTTCGGGAGTTATGCCCTTTCTGAGCGGAGCTTTTGCAAGAAGCGGTATTTCTTTCTTTTTCCGTGCTTTTCTGCGTGTGTGGAATAATGTGAGAATGCCTTCGGGATGGAGTACGATGAGGGTTACAAGCATTATCCCGACAGCTATCCATATGTATCGGAAGCTTTTGTCATGTGAGATGAGACCTGCAAAAAGCATGACAAATGATACTACACAGAAGCTTGTAGCTGATTTTTCACGCAGTCTTATCCTTATATTTCTCAGGAACTTTCCAAAGGCGGAATTTCTTCTGATGAGTTTTTCGGGCAGTACAGTCAGTATGCTCAGGATGAACAGTGCTGCCAGTATTGCGATTATGATAACATTTATCATGATATCCCTCCGTCAGCTGTCCAGCTTCAGTACGCTCATGAATGCCTCCTGCGGCACTTCTACGGTACCGAGCTGACGCATACGCTTCTTTCCTTCCTTCTGCTTTTCGAGGAGTTTCTTCTTACGTGTGATATCACCGCCGTAGCACTTTGCAAGAACGTCCTTACGCATTGCCTTTACTGTCTCACGGGCGATTATCTTGCCGCCGATAGCTGCCTGAATAGGAACTTCAAACATCTGACGTGGGATGTTCTCTTTCAGCTTTTCAGCTATTTTACGGGCTCTGCTGTATGCCTTGTCGGTGTGGATGATGAATGAGAGCGCATCCACGATCTCGCCGTTGAGGAGGATATCCAGCTTGACAAGCTTGCTGGGAACATATCCCATCATCTCATAGTCAAATGACGCATAGCCCTTTGTACGGGATTTGAGAACGTCGAAGAAGTCGTAAACGATTTCGTTGAGGGGAAGTTCGTAGTGAAGCTCAACACGGGTATCGTCAAGGTACTTCATATCCTTGAATACACCTCGTCTGTCCTGACAAAGTTCCATGATATTGCCCACAAAATCGGACGGGGAGAGAATGCTTGCCTTTACCATAGGTTCTTCCGCAACCTGAATAAGTGCAGGGTCAGGGTAGTTTGTGGGGTTGTCGATGTACTGAACCTCGCCGTTGGTGAGTGTGACCTTGTAGATAACCGAAGGAGCAGTAGTGATAAGATCAAGATTGTATTCACGCTCCAGTCGCTCCTGGATTATCTCCATGTGGAGAAGTCCGAGGAAGCCGCAGCGGAATCCGAATCCGAGAGCGATGGATGTCTCAGGCTCGAACGAAAGAGAAGCATCGTTCAGCTGTAATTTTTCCAGAGCTTCACGGAGATCGCCGTATTTTGCGCCGTCAGCAGGATAAATACCTGAGAATACCATCGGATTTACCTTGCGGTAGCCGGGAAGAGGCTCGTCACAGGGATCGTCATCATTGGTAACGGTATCGCCAACCTGAGTGTCGCCGATGGACTTGATAGAAGCGGCAATATATCCGACTTCGCCTGCTTCAAGCTTGCCGTTGTTGACAAGTGAATCAGCGTCCATGAAGCCTGCTTCAACAACGTTGAAAACTGCTCCTGTAGCCATAAGGCGGATGTTGTCGCCAACCTTGACAGTGCCTTCCTTGACTCTGACGTAGATGATAACGCCCTTGTACGAGTCGTAGTAGCTGTCGAAGATAAGGGCTTTCAGCGGCTTTGTTGTGTCGCCCTTGGGTGCAGGGATATCAGTAACTATCTTTTCAAGGACAGCTTCGATATTGGTACCCATTTTTGCGGATATCCTCGGAGCGTCCATAGCAGGGATGCCGATGACATTTTCCACTTCGCTGCAAACTCTATCTGGATCGGCAGAAGGAAGGTCTATCTTGTTAACGACAGGCACAACTTCAAGATCATGCTCGATAGCGAGATAGGTGTTTGCAAGGGTCTGGGCTTCGATGCCCTGAGAAGCGTCAACGACAAGTATCGCTCCCTCACAGGCAGCAAGTGAACGTGAAACCTCATAGTTGAAGTCAACGTGGCCGGGAGTATCGATAAGGTTGAAGATGTAGTCCTCGCCGTCCTGAGCGGTATATTTCAGACGTACCGCACGGGCTTTTATGGTGATTCCACGCTCTCGCTCGATATCCATATTATCAAGAAGCTGATCCTCCATGTCACGGATGGCAACAGTTTCTGTCTTTTCAAGGATACGGTCGGCAAGTGTGGATTTGCCGTGGTCTATATGAGCTATAATGCAGAAATTTCTAATTTTTTCGTTAGCCAAAGCTTTACCTCTTTTCTGTGCTCGGCGCACAATATATCAATATAAGTATAACAGAAAACGAGAGATTTGTAAAGACCAAAGGGAAATAAAAAAGGATACTTATTGACTTTTTTCCTTAAAATGGTATAATATCATTATAAAAATTGATTATTGATAGCCTGTTTGATGCGGTTATCGGTAAGGAACGGAGTTGCATATGAGATTTGACAGTAAAGAAGAGTACATGAGCAAGATCAGACGTGTTGTTATTTCCGAAGAGAAAATAAAGCAGAAACTGAAAGAAGCCGGAAAATACATTGATTCAATTTATGACGGCAGACCTGTGCTCCTTGTAAGCATTCTCAAGGGCGCTTTTGTGTTTATGGCGGATGTTGCAAGAGAAGTCACAGTTCCCTGTGAGATAAGCTTCATGGCGGCAAAAAGCTACTTTGAAGGCACTGAATCCTCGGGAAATGTGGAGATAACCATGGACCTGAAACAGGATATCAGCAAGTATCATGTAGTCATTGTTGAGGATATCATCGACACAGGCAGAACGCTCCACACTCTGCTGAAACTGCTGAAAGTCCGTGAACCTCTTTCACTTCACGTTGTAACGCTCCTTGACAAGCCTGACAGGAGAGTGGTTGAGCTTAAAGCAGACCTTTCACTTTTTACGATCCCCGATTATTTCGTTATCGGATACGGTCTCGATTACGATGAATACTACAGAAATCTTCCGTATATTGCGGAATACGACAATGAGAAAGGGGAGTGAACGCAATGCTTGAGAAGTTATTCAGACTGAAAGACAACAAGACAAATGTGAAAACCGAAATTATGGCAGGTATCACTACATTCATGACAATGGCTTATATACTTGCCGTAAACCCCAATGTTCTTTCATCAACGGGAATGGACAGCACAGCCGTTCTTCTGGCGACCTGTCTGGCATCGTTCATAGGCACAGCCTGCATGGCATTCATGGCAAATCTGCCGTTCGCTCTTTCCGCAGGCATGGGACTGAATGCGTTCATGGCTTACACGGTGTGCGGAATATACGGCTATCCGTGGCAGGCAGCACTCCTTGCGGTGTTCATAGAAGGCGTGATATTCATTATCCTCTCGCTGACGAAAGTTCGTGAAGCGATCTTCAATGCCATACCGCTGACTCTGAAAAAAGCGGTATCAGTCGGCATCGGTCTTTTCATTGCCTTTATCGGACTTCAGAATGCAGGACTTGCGGTCGATTCAGCTACTCTGGTATCGCTTGTAAACTTCCGTGAAAACTTCAGCGCTTCGGGTATATGCGCACTTCTTGCCATAATCGGAATGTTCATAACAGCCATACTCTACATCAAAAAGGTCAAGGGATCAATGCTTATCGGTATTTTCGGTACATGGATACTCGGCATCATCTGTCAGGCTGTGGGACTTTATGTTCCTGACAACGAAAGCTTCTTCTCACTGCTTCCCGAGTTCAGAATGACTGATTTCTCAAAGCTGGGCGAGACATTCGGACAGTGCTTCAATGTGGATTTCGACGCTGTGGGAGTTTTCAACTTCATCGTGATAATCTTCTCATTCCTTTTCGTCGACCTGTTCGACACTCTGGGAACTCTCATCGGTGTCAGCTCAAAGGCAGGACTTCTTGATAAGGACGGCAGACTCCCTGCAATACGTCCCGCACTTATGGCAGATGCCGTTGCTACTACCGCAGGCGCTGTTCTGGGTACATCCACTACCACAACTTTCGTAGAATCATCAGCAGGTGCGGCAGCAGGCGGAAGAACAGGTCTTACTGCACTTACAACAGCTGTTCTTTTCCTGCTTTCGATGTTCCTTGCACCTATATTCATTGCTATACCGTCATTTGCAACAGCTCCCGCACTTATAGTTGTAGGCTTCCTGATGTTCAGCGGAATCACTGATATAAAGTTCACAGAGAAAGAATACACAAAGGCAATACCTGCATATCTCTGCATTATTGCGATGCCCCTTTTCTACAGTATCTCAGAGGGTATCTCGATAGGAATCATCTCTTACGTTATCATTAATCTGGTATGCGGAAAGAAAAAGGATATCAATCCTATCATGTATGTGCTTGCAGTATTGTTCATACTGAAATATGCTTTCCTTTGATAATTGAAAGCGGCATAAAAATATTTGCCCCTGAGCGTATAACCTCGGTACTCATACAGAAGTTTTTACATGAGTTTATTGAGGAAAACCCTTTTGAAAAAGGGTTCTTCCTCAAACTCCTTTCCTAAAACTTTCAGTATTAATTTTTGCCTATTATAGGGCGCACATCAGAAAAGTAAGAATTAATCATTTCTTTCAAGTGCGCCCTATAATAGGCAAAAATTCTATTAAAAGTCTTTGGAAGGGGGGTACGGGGGAGAACCTTTCCTCAGAAAGGTTTCCCCCGATAAATACATATAAAGCTTCTATATGAGTATCACGGTTTGACCCGCCCCCTGTCAAGTAGACAGCGCAAAAACAAAAATAATCTATGTAGTAACCAAAAGCAGTCTGTGCAATTTGTGCAGGCTGCTTTGTCGTTGGCAGCAATTGGCAAGCACCTTTTGG
>Ga0255344_1002381_pt1 | contig 22862 bp, 18 predicted proteins | sample wastewater_treat_5_FD_192414 | JGI IMG/M metagenome (GOLD analysis project Ga0255344, IMG submission 192414) | Wastewater microbial communities from Lulu Island WWTP, Vancouver, Canada - plant18 | ecosystem: Engineered > WWTP > Wastewater > Unclassified | place: Canada: Vancouver, British... | reverse complement strand
GATGAAACGCTTACCAAATGAACTCATAGTCAAAGACATCACTACAAAAAACCCTGTCTTAACCATCAAAGACCCTTTCTCATCGCAATACATCTTTGTCGAGTTTTCTTCCTTCTCACAATCAGTAGGTAATATGGCAGGTGTAGAAAGAGCATACATCTGGATAGACGAATGTCCACCTTATTCAGTATACGAAGAGAACAGTATGCGTTTAATCTCAACGGGCGGTGATATGGTTATTACCCTTACGCCAGCAGACAGTGAAGCAGAATGGATATATACTATGCTTTACGAAAGAGCACGGCATATCTACCGTTCTAAAGCAGTAGCAGAACGCCTGAAACAGATTAACAAATCATCGGAAGCACTCAAGGAACAGCACTTCCCAGACAACCCAGACATAACAGTCATCTACACAGCAACAGATGACAACCCATACTTACAAGGAATATTCGAGAAAGAACTCGAAAAATACAGACAGTTTCAAGAAAATCCACCCTACTCTACCTTTGAAGACTTTATCACATCGAGATTCTTCATGCTTGCGGAAGATTCAGACGTCAACGTAAGACGATACGGTCTATTCTCTAATGTATCAGGTAGGGTATACAAAGACTTCAACCCTCTTGTCCATGTCATCAACCCAATAGACTACTTCGCTTCTACATCCATCCCTCCAGAATGGAAACACTTTAGAACAATAGACTACCATGAGTCCAACGATTGGGCGTGTCTATGGGGAGCTATATCACCTGCAAACGAATGCTTTATATACGATGAACTCAAAGTATCTCCGCATTCTCATACCCTCGAACAGATAGCGTTCTTGATAGCACGGAAATCTAAACAATACAGATACACAGCAGACTTGATAGACCCAAGAGCACAAATTAAGTCCATCAACACCTCTACCTCACCTGTTCAGGAAATGAACAAAATCTTCTACAAATCAAAAAGAGAAGGTACATGTTCTGGTGCTTACTGGAGAAGTTTTGACACTGTATCCGATACGGGCAGGGAAGAAGTTAGGAAACGCTTGAAGGGTTCTTTACAGTGTGGTAGACCACTAAATAACAATGCTGGAGCGATACCTACCCTCTGGGTATTCTCGACGTGCAGATATACCATAGAATCCATGAAGAACTGGTCATATGAGACATGGAAGAATAGAGACAAGTTGTTGGAGAAAGATATGAAAGAGAAACCACAGCAAAAGTATTCTCATTTCTGCACAGCATTAGAAGGGGCATTGAAAGAGAGAATCCTTATATCACGGTTACGGATAGTCAATCCAGTAGATATAGCACCTACATACTTTAACAATAAGATGTATATAGTGAGGTAAGCATGAGAAGAAGTATCAAGATGGTGAAGTTAAGCAAGTATACGGGTGATAAAATAGCATAGCGAGGTAATCATGAGAAAAGGTATCAAGGACACTGAAACAGCACTTATGAACATCATCTCTTCTGAAATATCGACATCCCGCACCAACAACGATTACATATCCGACGTCTACGAAAAAGGTCTTGCTTCAGTCGACGGATACAAGACATCAGAGAAATACTCATGGCAATCTGATGTCAACATTCCAGAGTTTTTCTCATCCTACATTACAGAAGCCTCTATAACAGCTACCCAATATTTCCAGACAAGAGACTTTGTAGAAGTCTACCTTGAAGGAGATAGACCAGAGGACAAGAAAAAGTGTGATGCTACAAAGATACTGATAAACAAGATACTTAATCGCAAAGACCTGTATTACTTCCAGAAACTAATGAGAGCTACCAGTATCCGTCAGTTAGCGGGAGTAGTATATCTCCTCTGCTGGTGGGAACAGGAAACAGTTACGACAAAAGATATAGAACAGGAAGACCAGATAGTACCTGGAACAGATACAGAACCCCCTCGTATAGTATCCATACCTAAAACAGTAACCAAAGAACACATAATCAAAGACTGTTTCAACTGTGATGTCGTAGACCCTCGCAATGTCTTCGTATCACCTGAATACGCATACTCTATTCAGGAAAAACGTTATGTCATTATCCGCCATGAAAAGTCCTACAACGACCTCGTAAAGGATAAAGAACGATGCAACTACTTCAGCCTTGACAAGGTGAAAGCACTCAAACCGCAGGCAGAAACGGAAACAGCCCATGAGTCATACAACAAAGACACACGGTACGTCTTTCCTGAAGTAACATATCCTCTATACGATGTCTATGAAAGATACGGTAAATTCTGGTCAATAGTTCATGAAAAAGACAAATACGGAATACCTGTAAGAATATCACCTGGCATAGACCCTCAAGGTAATCCTCTCGACAATGCAGAACTTATAGAAACCATTATTACCTTTGTCAAATCTGGTTCTACTTACATCCTTATTCGTTTTGACCCACAACGTTATGTAACATCCAAAAACATACCATACCGTCCTATTGTCAGAGGTCTATACTACATTCACCCTACCCGTTCAGAAGGAACAACAGATACAGATTTCTCCATCAACCTGCAGGAAGCTATCAACGATACCATCAATATCTCCAACGACCGTGTTATGCTCGCTACATTCCCAGCGTTCAAGATGAGAAAATATGGAGACATAGACCCATCGGAACTCGTCATATCACCTAACAAGCCTATACTTCTCGAAGACCCCGTAAATGACTTACAGGAGCTTAAAATATCGGACAACGTAGTAGGAGCGCTTAACCAGTCAGCGATGCTTATCAATGAACTCCAGCAGTTACGAGCAATATTCCCTACCACGATGGGTAATGTAGGTTCTATCAAAGCATCTACAACAGCAACAGCAGTAGCAGGAGCGGAACAGAGAACAGATATGCGTATGGCTTATAAATCCCTATCTCTCGAATACACGTTTAACTGCGAACTATACTGGACAATACTCCAGATGGCATACCAGTTTATGAGAGAGGAAACAGCACGGGAGATACTTGGTAACTCGATAGCCTATTTTGACCCTGACGCAGATTATACCTACAAACCTGTTACATCGGCAATAGAACTTGAATACTCCAAGAAGACAAAGATACAGAACTACACCAACTTACTCCAGATAGTATCTTCCCTGAAACATCCTCAAGCAGTCAACATAGTAAACTACATACTGCTGGAGATACTGAAACTTATGGGTGGAGAGTATAGTGTAATACAATCTCTATTCAGCCAACAGCCAACGCAACAAGGGGCAAATCCCCCTACCCCCCAAACATCAGAGTCATTGACCACAGGACAAACACAAGCACCTGAAGCACCAGCGACCACTAACCAGTATGGTATGGAAATGACAAATGTAGAAGCTGGGGCGAGAGAAGCAGGACAAGTATGATTACTACTTTACTTTTTTCTACTTTGAACGTATATATTATTAAGGAGATTTTATGAGACATGATACTCCACAAGCGGTAACGACATCCTTGACCGACTATCTCAAACTCAACGCTACAGCCAAACAGCAGTCTCTTACCTTGCTCAAGCAGTATCAGCCCTTTGTGGAAGCTATATCAACAGAAATAGGACAGAAACTTCTTGCCGACCTAACCGACATGCACGCTAAATCCCTTCAGAAAATAACATCTCTTGACGCAACGGATAATGACAAGATAGAATACAAGGTACTTACAGAACTCATCAAAAGATGGAGTTCGTATATCAACGCTTATGAGAATGCAAAAGATGAATTGTTCAACACATAACAAGAACAGCTATACTAAACTGTTCTGTTATGCTTATGAAAATGCAAATGATAAATTATTCAACACTAATGAGAATGCCAAGAATGAATTGTTCAACAAATAAACCGTTCTCTTATCTTCAGTATAAGACTACGTCTCTTATACACGAAGATAACACGAACAAGGAGGATTTATGGATTACGAAGCATTAGAAAACGAAATGGCACAAGCACTCAATCAGGACGACCAGACTTTATCTGACTCTGATACACAGGACTCTCAATCTCAGGACACTCAAGACACTTCCCTCAAACCACAGGATGACAACGCAGAACGTTCTCGTCTTGGGCGTAAGGTCAAGTATCTCGAGGAGACAATAACCAGCCTGACATCACAATTAGAGACCCAGACAAAACTACTTCAGAGTCTTGTAGAACGAGTATCCCCCAAAGAACCTGCTAAAGAAGACGACGAAGAAGAAGTAATTACAACCAAGAAAGATGTTCTTCGTGTCCTCACAGAAGCAGAGAAGAGAAAAGCGGAAGAAAAGACTCGTTATGAGAATAACTATGTCAAGACCTTCCAGTCTCTTCTTATACAGGAGGATGACGGTATTCGTTCTGACATCTATAAAACATGGAATGACAAGTATAACGCAGTGTTCACGGGAGACCCTGTAAGAGACGCAGAGATAGGATACCTCAAAGCAAAGGTGGATGTTCTATCACGTCATACTTACAAAGGGAAAGAAGATACTCCTGCCCAGCTTACAAAGTCATCTCCATCAGACTATAGCAAGAAACACTCACTCAACCCAGAGGCTATGGAACTCGCACAGTATTTCGGCTTGTCGGATGATGATATAAAATCGGCATTGGATTCCGACTTAATCACACCCACTAAATCAACAGTAAACAGAAAACGATAAGGAGGTAACGATATGTTTAAAGTAGCTAAAGAATCAGGATTAGGCACGATATGGCTTCCAGTTACGGCTGCAACAACCCTGTATGTAGGGCAGATGGTTACTACATCGCAGGGATTTGCTACCGCATTTGGTGCTGCATCTGGAACGCCTGATACAGATAGACCAATAGGTATAGTAGTAGCAACAAATGATAAAACCCCAACATACTCTTCGACATATAATGCACACTACATAACAGGAGTTGCATCTCAAGCAGACCAGTTAGCCCGTAAATGGCAGGGTGCGCAGGGTATGTGGAGCGTTGGAGACCCTATGGCTATGGTTCAGGTAGAGCTTATAGGAAAGGACACGGTTATTCAGGGAACGTTTGGCGGAGCATTGACAGCATTTAATCCTGCCGATGCAAGCACAACAGGTGCTGCAATAACCAAATCCGAAGCATCGCAGGGAACGGTAGACTACAACACTATATTCTATTGCCGTTCAGGAGCTAACAAGGGTATATACAGGGTAAACGGCAACAACAACAACGATAATTCTAAAACGGCATCTAACTTCCCTGTATACTGGCCTTACGATGTAGCGACAACAGACTACTATGTCAGAGCTAACGTAACTCTTGGGCTGTCAAAAGCGCAATTCGACTCTCTCAGCATGTATGTAGACCCAACAAATGCTCTTTCCAAGTACTACTCCATTATAGTCGAAGAAGTTGACCTGTCTACATCTGGTCTTGAAACAGTAACATTTAGATTTGCATAGGAGGTAAATCATGGCTGATATAATAACGCTTCAGAATTTTGCAAGATTACTGGACAGGAACTTGACCAAAGTCCTCGAGGATTATCTTTCACCTACCAAACTTGTAGCACCACAGCTCTTCGGAACAGAAAAAACTACAAGACTTGGTGAAGAATACTGGGAAGTGGGTTCTGTTCCTGACATCCCGAAGTTTGATGGCAGGCTGCAGTATATCTCTGTATCTCCTGGTTACTATACCAAAATAGAAACACAGGAGTTTGCTGCAGGTATAATGATAGAACGCAGACTCATAGACACCAAACAGTTCAGGGTAATGGACAACCTTCAGAATGGACTTGCACGTTCCCTTGCAAGAGTAAAAGAAAAGAAAGCGGCTAATATACTCAACTATGCTTTCTCTGCTGCATGGGAGTTCATGTCCAACGAGGAAGGTGTAGCCCTTTGTGCTGCACACTCTACCAAAAGCGGTGTTCCCACAACAACAGGCTTTACCAACTACGGAACATCAGCATTGAGCAAAACCTCATTGGCAGCGGCAAGAGTAGCTATGATGAAGTTCAAGGACGACATCGGTGAGTTCTTTGATGTTACACCTGATACTCTCATAGTTCCAGTAGCACTGTACGATACAGCACTTGAAATCACTGGATATGACCCTCGTTCAGGAGCTGCATCGGAAAAAGACTCTACATCAGCTAACAACGCTATCAACGTTCTCTACAAACAGTTCAAGGTAATCCCATGGATTTACCTCGATACTGTTTCCACAACAAACTGGTTCTTGGGTGACTCCCGTTATCTGAAACAGTTCATCATCTGGTTGGACCGTATCAAAGAGGAACACAACACCATAACAGACTTTGAAAGTTTCTCTATCAAACACAGCATCTACTCTTCATTTGGTTGCGGCTCGATTAACTGGCGTGGCATATATGGTGCTACAGTATCGTAAACTTAATAAGGGGGTGTAGTTAAACTACACTCCCTTTATCTTATCATATTGGAGGAGTTATGGCAGACAAAGTAATAAGAACAGATATAGACGATATAGAACAACCAGAGTTTAATGTCTTTACTCAATCAGACCTATCGCCAGATGGAAAAAAAATAGCATCGACTATCCCTTTATGGTATAATTCTGCATACAAAGAAGAGTTAGAAAATACCGTAACTATCATGTCTCATGCCCTTCGTGAAGGACAAGTTCCTGAAGGAAGAAGGTCAGAGTATCAATCCAATCTCAAGATGTTAAAAGACAGACTTCAGAGTATAGATGACGCTATTCCTAAATTTGATAAAAAAGCGATGGACTATGTATCCAAAGCAGTATCGTCTTTATCGGAGAAGATACGAAATGCCATGTTTACCAGAGAAGAAATGGTGAGAGGGTTGGCGGATGCCAATGAGGAAGCACGGAGAATGACACAGCCCTGCGTTACTCTTAACGAACATGAAATCAGATGGGCAAAAGCATGTAATGTTAAGGTATACGATGGAAAGGTGTCAAGAACCGCCTGCGAACTCATGTGGAAGATAGGGAGAAGGATACTTGGTGAGCCTACCAACGTAGAAGTGTTAAGAAAAGACAGATAAAGAGGTATTGCCATGAAATACGATGATATAGATTTCAAGATAAAACGAAACTCGAAAGACCTATGTGGAACATACGGAATGGCGTTTTATGAAAACCATGCAGTATGGTATAAACATAGATGTAATAGATTAGACTGTCCAAGATGTAGAGACTACTATATGGCACGGTGGAAGGATAGAATAGTATTGACTTTCGGTGATAGTATCTACATGGTCAATATCAAACACTCACAGCTTTCTTCATTCAGGCACAAATATAGCAAGATACCATATGTTAGAATACGTTTTACTAACCACTATACTATAATCATCAATGCAGAAGTACCTGAATCTGTCCATGTTACCGCTACTGAAGCGTTGGATATTATGGATAGTCAGCATACCCACGTCAAGAACTTTATCACAGCTAATCGTGCTTTTTATAAAAAGATGTCTTGCCACGTATTGCACATAGATAAAGATACTAATATGCAAAAAGTGGCAAGAGGTGAGTTTCTGGGAAGAGCAGTAAGACCTCTTGACGATGACAATCCAAAAGACATAGTCTCTTCATGGCATACATCGGATATTAAAGAAAAAGCAAGTATTCTTAAAGAGTTACACGAAAATAGAACGCTGAAGTTAACAGAGATAGGAAAGAAAATCGTTGAAGAGTATGGCGATAAATATGACTTTCACATAAAATCTAAGCATTCAGGATTTGTTCTCGATAAGGATGCTGTACCTATTTTTGAGACAAGAAACTATATCGGCTATATTATACCATCGAGAAGATAAGAAAATGTATGAATAAAGAAGTAAAAAAGACAAAAAATTGGAGTAAAAAATGAATTAAAGGAGGAAGTATGTTCTATACTCCAAGAAAAAGAAAGTATCGATATAAGCCAGAGACTATTGTCGAGACAAAAGCAGGTGCGGCAAGATTTCTTACTAAATGTATGGTCAATCAAGCAGACAAAATAGGTTTTTGTGTAATACTTGCAAAACAGGAATATGATAAGATATATGATAAGGATGGAAAAGTAGAAACAGTACGTGTAGGGCAAGTAGATATGTTTCCTTTTGATATGGCATTGGACGCTGAAAAAGAAGGATTGTGTGAAATATTATATAACCCTTTTGTGCCGTCTGTAACAGGTATTCCGAGCAATGAAAAGATACTGAATTATTATACACAAAGGTTCTTGAAGGATTTGGAAAAGGATAAGGGCAGGAAGGAGATAGTCCAATGAATGCTTATTCTATTATCAGCAAAGTCTATACTCTCATCAACGAGTCTTCCACCTCCACCTTCATAGATGAATCGACTACGTATGAACTACTCAACACCGCTTTACGAGAGTTTGCAAGAAGGACACAATTATTTATCAAGCAGTCTTTTATCAGCATAGTATCAGGAACATCATCGTATACTCTGCCAGACGACTTTCTTAAATTCTTTGCCAAATCGGAAGATGATTATGTCTTACCTTCTATCTACTATGACAACAACAGAATAACATACATATACTACCCTACGTATATGTCCTACGATACTTCAGAAACAGCAGACATACCTACCAACTACACCCTTAAATTCACCTATCCAGACAGTATCATATCAGGAACAGCAACATCGAATGCAACAGTATCCAACGGAGAAGTAACCCTCACCGACACAGGCAAGACCTTTACCCAATCTCTTGTAGGGGGAACTGTCCACATTACCCACAGCGGAACAACCTACAACGGCTATGTCATAGCTTGGAATTCTTCTACATCTCTAACCATAGCCACCATACCTTCCACCAGCATATCATCAGGCGATACTTACTTAATCTCTCCTCCTCCTACCAACACCATCACCTTCTACCCTGAACCTTCATCGTCCTTCACCCTGCCCATCTACTACATCCCATCATTCCCGCCAGTCTACTCTTTATATAGACCAATACCTCTGCCCAATGACATGCTGATACCAGTAGCGTGTTTCATATGCTGGTTATACAAATACAGAGACAGAGAACCTGCATACGGAGATAAGTATTATGCCATATATGAGACAGCAGTGAGGAAATATAGCCCGATACGATATAACGAGTATCAGCCTACTATAAAATGGCAGTGGAAGAAAGGGTAAACCTCTTTGACATTGATACAGGAGTAGCGTATGCCAATACAATCACAAGATACAGCATACAGACCTAAAGACATACCCTTAAATGGAAAACTCGTTACTTCTATCTCTCCTGTCCTTATAGGAGAGAACGACTTTTCCGACCTAACCAACTTTGTCTATACTGCAAACGGAATAAAAACCATGAATGGTATGACATCTTTATCTTCTTCTACCGAACATGCTGTAAGAACGATGATAAATGTCAATCTACCTGTTATAGCGTATCAAACATATCCTAACACTACCACACCCACCAGTACTGTAGCTTCCTGTCTATATATCGTCTCTTCCTTACCTACAGACTATGCCAACCCATCATCGTACATACGAAAAAGAATATTAGCCTACAACTATAAATCATCGACTGCATTTACATCAGGACAGGTAGCACTATATCAGTCTACCATCCAGCGTCCATCATCATTCTATCTTGAATGTATCACATCAGGAACGACTGGTTCATCTCCACCTAATTTCGACTCGTATGACTACAATGACAAGATTACCGATGGAACAGCGGAGTGGATTAAGAAAAAAGGTAGTCTTGAAGGTCAGCTTACAGTAGCACCAGACAACACCATAGTCTTCACCAACGGACATACCAACCTTATCTATGGCGGAGAACAGCATAAAGCAGGAGCAATAATAAATGCTTTCGGTATAGACAAGGTAGTAAACGGGGACTTTTCTTCTGCAGATTACTGGACATTCGGAACAGGATGGTCTTATGATGCTACCAACCATGAAGCAGATAAAGCATCAGCGACAGGTTCTGGTAACCTTGAACAGAATATTTCAGCGGTAGCAGGCGAACAGTATACCCTCAAGTTTACAGTGAGGAACTATTCAGCAGGTGGAGTAACACCATACATAGGAGGTGTAGCAGGAACACTTGTATCAGCAAATGGAGACTACACCCAAACTATAACAGCAACATCTATAGCTAACCTTCGGTTCGTTCCCTCCTCTGACGCAACAGTACTATCCATAGACAATGTATCAGTTAAACGTACAACAGGTTCAAAAGAGATAGATGTAACAAACCAGCTAACCAATGAAAGCTATGATGATAAATACTGTGCAGAACTTGCAGTTGAAACGGATGGGAAAATATACCTCGACATAGGCAGTCCTCTTAAACTTCGTAAGTTTAACGTCTACATCAAAAACCCCAACACGGTATCTTCTACTGTCTCTATATTCCGTTACACTACGTCAGGATGGACATCAGCTTCAAGTGTAACAGACGGGACAAGTGGCTTTACACAATCAGGAACAATATCGTTTGCTTTTTCAGGAGAAACAGAAGAAACATCGGAACTACAAGACACTCCATCATACCTCTACAACCGCCATCTATACTGGTATCGCATAAAACTAATACCCAATTCAGGACCACTGCCAACCGACATATCCCTTTACTATATCTCCTGTGCAACGGTAATCCAGACTATACCCAACCTCTGGGATGGAACAATATACACTCCAGCGGTATTCTGGGAATATGATGGAGCGACATATACAGACCATACACTGCCTATATCTAAAAGAGACTCTACTATGGTTTGGTTTTCCACACCAAGTTACCACCCGACACCAGAAACAACTGTATATTTATCAGGCGTATCTTCAATTTTCATAGGTTCTATAGTCAGATGTACAGGATTCAGGTTTACCTTCGGTATCGAGTATGCAGGGTCTAAATGGATAAACAGTAACTCTAATACTATGACTGTCTATTACTGGGCTGGTAATGACTGGGCATTAGTATCCAACCTCACAGACGGAACATCCAACACAGGATGTAGTTTTGCACAGGATGGTGTAGTATATTTTTCTTCTCCCTCAGAAGAACTTGAAAAGAAAACGACAATAGCAACAGATATTCCATTGTATTATTACAAGATAAGTTTCAGTAGCGCTCTTGGAGGTTCTACATTTCTTGATTATGTAGAGACTATCCCGACCACACAAGACCTCAACTCCTACAAGGCTTGTACTATCTGGAATAACCGCCTTGTCCTTGCCAACAACACCACCACATCGAACAAATCTAACGAACTGATTATCTCTGCTCCATCTTCACCCTACATCTGGTCAGGTGAACAAAGTATTACTCTCAACACAGGAGACACACAGGATATAACCCGTACAGTAACCTTATTCTCCCGTTACGGAACAGACATCACAGAAGCACTGGTAGTATTCAAAGAGAAGTCTATCTACTACATATCAGGCTCTACTCAAGACGACATCAAAGTCTACACGGTATCCAATTCTATAGGTACATCTTCGCCTTATACAGTAGCAGTATGTGATTTAGGTATCCGTATAACGGAAGGCATCAACCGTTCTGTCATCCTGTTTGCCAACAAATCAGGTGTCTACCTATTCGACAACTCTTCTATCATATCCATATCAGACGACATATCAGACAAATTCCAATCACTCGAACAAGCATGTAAATACGCTTCAGGTTTCTATGATATAGCCAACTCACGATACCACTTTGTCTATTGGACAGGTTCGTCACCTAATTTCACATATTACGAATACATCTTTGACCTAATCTACAAGAAATGGACTTCAGCCAACAGAGGAAATTACCCCCTAATCTATAGTGGAACTTTATATGACTCTTATAATAATCCATATCTTGTAGGTTTTACCAGTAATTATATCACTAAACTCAACACAGGTAACAAGATGATAAACTCTTCTTATACCGCTACAGTAACGACAGGTATCAAACCATTAGGAACTACCCTATATACTATCTCCAATATAAGGCGTGCTAAACTTACATCTACAACTTATACCAATACATCGGTAGTCTTGTACATTCATTGTATAGATGAGAACAGCTCTTATTCTTATACCTCCTATACCCTTTCCATTGCTCCAACCAACAGTTCACCCGTAGCTTCTCCAGTATGTCAGACTAACATAATAGGCAACTTCTTTTACTATGCTCTATCTACTACTCTTAATTCCGATGATACGTATACCATCCAGCCTGTCAACATTTCTGTACTGTACAAGCCAGTGAGGATAGACTTTGCGTAAAAGTATTGACATTATAGCAAGATTACACATATATATTTAGTAGGGAGGTAACTATGCCTTACAATCCAGCGTTATCATACACAGGTATAGAACAGTTACTCAATGCACAGGAAATGAGAAGGGCATTAGGTCAGCCAGGACTTACCGAAACCCAGCTCCAGAACTATACTCAAGGTGCTATCAACGCTATGTATTCCCCGTGGATACAAGCACAGTCAAGCGAAAGAAGGTTTGGTCAGGAATTATCAGAAAGACAGCGTGAGTTTGACATACAGGAAAGTAATAGAGAAAAGCAAGCTGAACAACAAGCTACCATGCAGACTATATCAGGTGCTACACAATTGGCAGGTCTTGGAGCTATGGGATACATGGGATATAAAATGCTCAAGCCTGCTGTCGATACAACCGCACAAACAGCATTAGAAACAGCGGCCGCCCAGAGATTAGCCACAGGTGTACCTTCCGTTGTCCCTGCTGGTGCTGAATATGTTCCTGCTGGTGCAGTCGAGGGAGCAGTAGGCGGTATGGCACAGGCAGAAGCAACAGGAGCAGCAGCCGAAGGTGGTCTTTCCTCTGTTACTTCCACATTGAGCGCTATCCCGTCATGGGGCTGGGCAGGGTTAGCTTCTGGAGCATTGACGGGTGCTACCACAGGAGACTGGGGTAAAGCAGCAGCAACAGGAACTGGAACAGCAGCAGGAGCATACATAGGGTCTACATTATTTCCTGGTGTAGGAACAGTTATAGGTGGTCTTATAGGTGGTCTTGCAGGAAACATAGCAGGCGGTTCTACTGTTATCTGTACAGAACTATACCATCAGCACCTCATCTCCAGACATCTCTACGATACCGTTCACCAGTTCACAGATACTCTACCCTTCATGACCAAAATAGGATACTACACATGGGCTAATCATGTAGTAAGACTTATGAAGAAAAGCAGACTGTTTACCAGAATGGTCTACACGATAACACTTCCCATCATGCATGATATAGCAAGTAGAGTATCCCATGATTACAAACCGAACAGAACAGGCAGAACACTCTACAATGCAGGCGAAAAGTTGTGTAATATCATAGGCTCTATCAGGACAGCGTTACTCATATCCAGAACAACCTAATCTTGTTTAGGGAGGTATACAATGCCGACACTTGGCGAATTTTTAGCAGGAACAGCGGAAGGTTTGACAAAAGCGGTAGGAACAGCAGGACAGGCGGTAGGAACAGCATCCCGTATCCAGTCTATGTTAACCGAAGCAGAAAAATTAAGAAGAGAAAGAGAACTGTTTCCATATGAACTCGAAGCTACTAAAGCAAAGACAGAGCTGGCAAAGATGCAGACGGAAGAAGCAAGACGGACGCAGGAAATGCTCAACAGACCTATCGACTTTCAACCCCAACCCTCACCTGCACCTCAAGCTCAACCCTCACCTCCTGAAGTGGTGGCCGAAACCGCAACCAAACAGGCAGTCTCTCAAGCTACTCAGCAACAGCTTACCAAACCCATAGACGTCAAACAGATTGAAGTATCAGGTGTAATCCCCAAGCAAACCATCCAGACCATCCTATCAGACCCTGTATTAAGCAAGATAGCAGTCCAGTATGACGCAACAGGCAGACCATACACAACCCTAAACAACATACAGTTTCTCGACAAAGTATTATCTTCTGTATCAGCTATAGAATCAGGTCTAACCAGAAAGGTTTCACAAGCTACCATACAGGGACTTACAGCAGAAAAGGATAAGCTATATGATGAGTTAGAAAAACTCAATGAAAATCCAGAGAAGAACAAGGACAAGATGCAGCAGGTACAGAATAAGATAGCAACGATAAACAGAAGGATAGACGGTGCTGTTCAGTACGCTTTGTCTACTGATTTGAAACTACTTGCTGATTATACAGCTAAATGGGATAAACTTAGTGTTGAACAGCAGAAATTAGCACAACAGCTTGAAATGAAACTTACTGAACTTGGATATAAAGCCCAAGTAGAGCAGGTAAAAATACAGGCAGAAATAGAAAGACTTAACATTGCAAGAGAAAGGTTGGAACAAGCAAAAAAAACATTTCTCGGAACTCCCAAAGCTAAAATGATTCTACTCAAAGACGGAACAGTTGTTAACGGAGCAATGGCATTCTTACAGAATGGCGAAAAGATATACTATGATGGTGCAGGTAACTTAATAGACCCTAACAATGTCTATGCTACATTTAACGAAAATCAGACTACAGATTTAACCACAGCTAAAGGCACGTTAAAAAAAGAAGGGGAAAAGCAAACAAAACCTCCAAAAGAACCAGAAATGATATTCCTCAACAATCAGCCGACTTCTCAGCCTAAACCAGATACTAACCTGCTTGACTCTATACCATATACTATCAAGTAGGAGACTATTATGGCTAACCCCAAACAGGTTTATCTACCAGAAAAAAACATTACCCTTCAATTCCCAGAAAACGCCCCTGATGACGCAATCAGGCAGATAATTAAAAGAGACTGGGATAAACTACCTGATAAACGACCTGATATAGGTACATGGATAGGTGAGAAACTTGCTGGTGGTTACGAAACAGCAGTATCTCCCCAATGGAGTGCCAAAGAAACGGTCAAGAAAGCGATTGGGGGCGCAGTAGAGGCATTAGGATACGGAACACCACAAGGTATGGCAGTTACATTTGGTCTACCTTTTGCAGCTCAAGCAGTATCAGGATTAGCCGCAATTCCAGCAGGTATAGTATCGGCTGCCATAGAACCATCCAAAGAAAAAGGTGGTAGAGACAGACTCGAAGCAGGACTTGAAACAGCTACAAAAGTTATAGAAGGCTCAAAAGAACTCGTGTCCAAAATCCCCATTATCGGCACGCCCATATCTCCAGTAGGCGAAACAGTCCAGAAAGCATTCTCGTTTGTCCCTGAAGTGGTAGAAAAAGGAATAGAATTAGGTCAGAAAGCAACAGGAGGATATAAGGAAGAGAGTGCTGAACCTCTTCGTAAGGCAGCATCAGAACTTGCTTCTTATTCTTTGTATGGCATACTTGGAACATACAGTCCTTCATTACGAAACGCAATCATCAACAAGTATTTCCCCAACAAGAAGCCTGTTCTTAACTTACCCAACGAAACATACCAGCAGAAGTATACTGATTTCAAAGACTTCATCACCAAGAACGACCTCGACATCTCTACTCCTGAAACAAGAACATTTGCAGTGAAAGCATACAACGATATCTTGACAGTCCAGAAGGCAATGGCTAAAGAAGCGGCTAAGCAGGCTAAACGAGCTATGCAAGACCCTGAACTGAAACAAGCAGCGGAAGCAGTCAAGAACAACAGAATGACACTTCAAGACTGGAGAGACTTACAGGAGTTCAAGAAGAGAGAATACGTATACAACATGTTCGAGGAAGCGGTTAAACGAGGAGATATAGCGAAAGAAGAAGCAGACGCTATAAGACAGGAACTTATAGAACAAGGGGGTAAACCCCCTTTGACCCCCAGTAAAGAACCAGTCAAGAAACCAACTGAAACACCAAAGGAAAGAAAAGCAAGACTTGAGCAGGAAAGGCTTCAGGCAATCAGAGAAGAACTAACCCGTCAGGCAGATGAGGCAAGAGACAAACAGATAAAACAGGAACGAATGAAACAGCTCGAGGAGATAGATAGACTTATAAAAAAGAAATATGGGGAAACTGAACCACCTACTGCTACTGCTACTGGAAAGAGCATAGAGTATCGCTTTTCTCCTGATACCAGAGCAGGTGAGTTTTATGATGTTCTGATTAATACAGGATTTACTAAAGCAAGAGCTGAACAGATAGTCAATACTGTATATCCTGAAGCACCGAAGATAGAGGTGGCAAGGGGATACAGGACAAGGGAAGAAGCAGCTAAACCTGGAACAGAAGTAAAAGAACCACAGCAACCGCCTGTAGAAGTAAAGCAACCTGTAGTAGAGAAGCCAGCAGAAGTTAAGCCAACAGGTATATCTCCAGAACTTGAACCATTGACAAAAGAAGCAAGGAAGTATGATTGGAAATTATTAGAGGCCAAAGGTAAATTGTTTGATGGGGAAGGGAAATTAACACCAGAAGGAAGAATTGCTTATTTACGAGGAATAATAGAGAAAAATCCTTTAGATATAAAAGAAATAAAACAGATTACTGGCGAACTTCCTTTTCCAAAAGACGGGATGCAGGGGATGACAAAAGAAGAATGGCAGAAAGCATTAAGTATAGCTGATAATGTTTATATTGAAGATGTAAGTAAATCTTACACTGGAATGAGTGGTGTGAAAATAACTCCAAAAGTATTTGAAGGTAAGTTTTCCGACTTCTACAACCAAGCAACAGCTAAATCACAACCTAAACCCGAACCAACACCTGAACCTAAACAAGCCCAACCAGTAGAAGAACCAGTTTCAGCTACAGAACAGGTGAAAGAAACCAAACCACCTAAGCCTGAACCTAAACCTGAACCCGCTTATTCTTCAGCAACCATAGAACCTCCACCCGAGCCTGAACCTAAACCATTTCCTGAACCATCCATTAAAGCGCAATCAGACAAAGAACTAATCGAGAAGTTAGAGAAATATAGAGATGAAGCTAAACCAGAAAGCCATTATAAAGATACAGATGCACAACCAGAACCCCTTACAGTGTCAACTCCTACTTCTACCTTTACTATCAAAACCCCAACAAAAGAGACTTTAAGCACTTTTATAAAAAAACTTAAGTCTGCTGTAACAGAGGAAACAAAGGGTAAAACAAAAGAGACTACACAGGAGTTAATGTCAAGGAAAAGCCTTGATAGTGATGGTATATCTTTTTGCAATGCTTATACAGTAAGGAAATCTTCAGTAAGCCCATCTTCAGCAGAAAAAATACAACTTACCAAAGACGGGTTTGTGGTGTTTGATGGTGTATTAGCTGTCAAACCTGATGCAAGGCTTGAGAAGACAGTCAAAGAGCTGTCAAGTAAAGGAAGGGGAAAACCACATGTATTTGAATTAGACAAAACAGTGTCTGATTTACTTACACCCAATCCTGAACCAGCATCCATTATCGCTGAAGTGAAAGCACAAAATACCCATCAGTTTGCTTTAGTATCCGACCTCAAGACACCACCTAAAGAACTATTGTTCAACCCTCATTACATAGACTACATATTAAGAATGTATCCAAAAGCAGAAACATACTTGCATGGAAAGGGAGATTATAATATACTTGAGTTTAGAGATAAGGGTAAAACAGTAGGGGCATTAACACAACTTTTATCTCCAGAAGAATTAGCAGATATTAACACTACTTTCTCTTCCCGTTTACAGGAACTCCGTCAACTCCAATCTCTCAAAGAACCGTCAGACCGCAACAGATATGTAGACTCCCTCTCCAAAACCTCTTCCCCCACCATAGAAGACGTCCAGAAAGCAGAAGTAAAGCAAACAGGTAAGAAATCAAAACTCCGTGATTTCACAGACATCATCAACAACGAAAGAGGTGAGCTTATATTAGGTTACCGTTCAGTAGAAAATGTCTTACAGGATTTAGGAGTAACATTCAAGAAACTACCAGAACCACTTGAGTTCTTCAAGGGTATCAAAGGAGACATCAGAAAGAAGATAATGCTTAACGATACCATAGCCCGTATATTCCCTCATGTTAGAGAACACATGGATATACTTGACCAGATAGAACGCTTACCCAACAAATACAAGTTTGAAGAATACAAGTCATTACAACCGTTCTTCACACTGAAGAACCCTGAAAAGGTCTACCAGTTTATAGAACAGTTAAGAAAAGAAGGTAAGAAGAGAAGTGAATATCCTCTTACCGATGAACTACTCAACTCTAAAGGGTTTACTGAAGCGGAAAAGAACGCTATCAAGGCTTTTACTGATGCTACGCATAGATACATGGACTTCTATATCAGAAGGACATTGCTCAACCATGCAAGACTTGATGGCGATTATACAAAACCTATGAACTATACAGAAGCAAAAGAACTTGTTAGATATTTAGAAGAGAACAACGCAGACCCGCATATCATCCAGCAAGCAAAGGCAATAGAAAGGATACATGGACAGGTAGACACCCATGCCGACCAATACTACTTTCCTGCATCCCGTTATGGTAAGTATTACATCCTTGCTAAAACACCAGATGGTGAAAAAGCATACCTTGCCCATGTAGACAATAAGAAAGACATGCCTGAAATAGTCAAGAAACTGAAACAGGAACATCCTGAATGGGAAATATCGGCAGGAGAGAACTATAAGCCTAAAACAGAATTAGCATACGAACTACCACCGCATATACTATCGGTTGTCAAAGCAGCCATAGAAGACCTCGATAAATCAGGTGCATTAACTGTTACAGGGAAAGACTTGTTAACAGAACTTCAACGTATGTCAGCAAAATGGAAAGGTAGTTTTGGTGTCCATCTATTAGAAGCGGACTTGATACCTGGATGGGAAAAGAACTTCAAGAAATCCACAGCAGACTATGTCCACAAGATGGTCAAGAACTATGTATATTCTGAATACATTCCTGAATTCAGAAAAGCGTTAGCCAAATTAGATGTCCGTAATGACGCTCCATTGATAGAGATACTCAAGCAAACCCTCGATGATGTTACTTCAGCACAGTATAAGTTTGCTCCACTGAGTAAATTCATGTTCTTCTATTACTTATCAGGTAACTTCAAATCAGCCCTAATCAACCTCACGCAACCAGTAGCCATTACTTTCCCGTGGGCTACAAAGCATGTGTCTACCAAAGAAGCAACCGCAATGTTCCACAAGGCATACGCAGATGCTATTAATTACAGACTGAAAAGACACGGTAAACTCAACCCTGAACTGAAATCACTTATGGATGAGCTGGTAGAACGAGAGATACTTATAGCACAGGGCATAAAAGAGATGATAGGACATGTAGAGGATGTGCGAGGATTGAAAACTGTATCGCAAACAGGGCTTGAATACTTGTCCTTACCCTTCAAGGAAGCAGAGATGCTGAACAGATACCATGCCGCATCGATGTTCTACCAGATAGGAAAGAAAAAGGGATTATCTGGTGAAGAGCTAATGAAGTTTGTAGAACGTGAAGGTATCAATATGACACAATTCGACTACTCTACTTTTGGACTTCCACAGATAGCACGAGGTGCATTACGACCCATGTTTATCTTCCGTGTGTTTGCAATCAACTGGTTATCACGGGCAAGACAACTACTCCGTGAGCATGAATACAAAAGTTTTGCTACACTTCTTGGCACTCATTTCTTACTCGGTGGTATAGCTGGTGTTCCTATGACAATGGAGTTCCTGAAGGCTATACACTGGGCATACAACAAACTTGCTGATAGAGATGAGGCATTTGAAGTGGATATGAGAGCGTTAGGAAAGCAAATATCGGAAGAATACGGAGATAAGTTGGCAGACTATATACAGTATGGTCTTCCTGCTGTTGCAGGTGCTACCATATCGGGTTCTGTCAACCCTGTCGATTTAGGCACTCTCGATACCCAGCACCCTGTATACGGACTTATTAGAACAGTAACAGGTGTAGCGCCTGATATAGCTGTACGGGCACAAAGGGCATACAATATATGGAAAAGACATTCTAACGCCTACAGAACAGTAGAAACCATGATGCCAGAGTTTGTCAGAAACATCCTCGTCGCTTATAGATGGTATGACGAAAAGGGTGCTACCATGCCCAATGGTGAGCTAATCTTCACTCCTAACCTATTCCAGATAGCCTTAAAAGGATTAGGTTTTAACTCAACCGAGTATATCAACATGCTATCCAAACGTGAAGTAATCAGAAACCTCCTCGAAGAGCACAAGATTAAGACAACCAACATCAACGAAAGATTAGGATTGGCATTGGCAAAAGGTGATATGAAAACATTCACGTCTGTTCTTGATGCTGTTATCACACAGAACATCAAGAACATAGAACATGGCAGACCAGTAATCAACATAGACCAGAATGCAATCAAACAACATATGCTGAAGATACTAAACCCTGAAGCATACAGACGAGTTCCTAAAACACTGCAACCTACAGTAAGAGAAATAGAGGATGTGTATGGCAGAGGTGAAGAAGAAGAAGATTGATTTGCCACTTATTGCATATATATACTATTATACTATATGTAATACGTGGCAAACTATCAGATATGCTTATAATTATATCAAGAATATCTATCCTTGCCACTTATTGCATATATATATACTATTACTATATGCAATACGTGGCAAATCTTGATAAACAACATGAATAGCAACATGAGCAACAAGTTACGTTTTCGTGGATATTAAGTGGCAAATCGACAACTCACTTTTCCCTTACTTTTTCTATCCAATTATCTACATCCTCTCTTTTAAATCTCCATAGACTACCCACCCTGAATGCTGGTAAATGATTTTCTTTAACCATACGATAGATAGTTTTTTTATCTACCTTTAAATATCCTACTATTTCTTGTAAGGTTAAAATGTCATCGGTTGCTTTGTAACTTTTACAATACTCATTTACATTTGATGATAAGTTCTTTTTTTTATTGTCCATATTTCCTCCTATTACTTATATTTTTTTACTCTACTATTTTCCATCCTTCAGCTCCTGCTTTAATAACAAACAGCAAACAATCTTTATACTTCTCGCACCTATAACTCTTCTCACATCTTCTCGGATATTTAACCAACATTACCCTACATCCATTAAGCTCTATTGGTTCACTATACCTATCATCTTCAACCCGTTTCTTGTGATGGATATTCCTGTAATGCCCCTTTATATATTTAGGGGGAATGTTTTGTCTGATTATGGTCTTATAGAACGCAGAATACGTAGGTTTCAATATAAGACCACATCCACATTCGCATTTATGTTCCTCTTCGATAAACTTTTTATACCGTTCCATAATCTCTTAAACCCCAGTACGGTGGAGAAGTAATCACACAATCTACACTTTCACTATCAAGTGTTTTTAACATTTCAAGAGTATCACCTTGTAATATCATCCCCTTATCCTTCCAACAATCAAAACCCATGTCCATCCTCACAATCCTCGAACTCTGGACACTCTTTACAGCACTCATAACACACCCAGTTATTTAGCTCGACCATTACGCAATTATAGCCAGCAAGATGAAATCCTACATTGGTTTTGGGGCTTATACTTTCTTCACCTTCCCTGATACCGCACAAGACACACCGTTTTTTGTTTATCTCCTCTGCCTTATCTTCTTTCAGCAACTCTACCTTTCCATCATTTCTGACAGCGAGAGTAGCATCGTTTAATCTCATCAACTTCTTACCTGGTGTCATAAACGGACAGGTATATACATCTTTTATCTTAATCGCTGGGAAATCTTTCTGGAGTATTTTCTGCATATCGTACACAGTGAGGCCAGTTTTGTTTCGTGTATAAAATGACTGCCGAGATAACCCAAGACGGAATGCCATTTCGGTTACAGATAGTCTTGTCATCTTTCTCTTATACTTTCTTGGTCTTCCTCGTTTTCTTTTGATTTCCATGTTTATCTCCTTTTGTTATCTATAAGTTCTTGTAATCACTATATCTATATTATATATATATCAACCCATTTTAAAATTGTCAACAATAGTTTGACAAATTTTAATTTTTTTCCTATTTTTTACTTGACAAATAATTATTTGTAAAGTATTTATTATATAAATTGAGATAAAGGAGGTTATAACTGCTGAGGATATGCAGAAGATTGTGGATGCAAACGAGAAATTAGTTAAGGAGTTGAAAGATGCCAAAGATTGAACTGATACAAGGTGATTGCTTAGAGAAGATGAAGGATATACCTGATAAAAGTATAGATATGATACTTTGTGATTTACCATACGGAACAACTGCTTGTAAATGGGACACTATTATTCCTTTTGAACCGTTATGGAAAGAATACAAGAGAATTATTAAAGATAACGGAGCTATAGTTTTAACAGCTTCTCAACCTTTTACTTCTATAGCAGTTATGAGTAATTTAGAGATGTTTAAATATTCTTGGATTTATAAAAAAAGATGTGCCTCAAACTTTGCTCAAGCTAAATACGCACCGATGAAAGAACACGAGGATGTGTTAGTTTTTGCTAAAGGTAAAGTAAATTACTACCCAATAAAAGAGGAACGACAAGGCGGTGGTAAAGAAAGGGCTAAATATGCTTACAGTGATAAATCAAGACACTCAAGTGGTGAATTTGTTGGAAGTATAAAAGGCGATTATGATAAAGAAAATGATAGCGGAAATGATGAAATGAGATACCCAAGTTCAGTTCAAGAATTTAATAATCGTGCAAGTGGAGATAGGGGTTTTCATCCTACCCAAAAACCAGTTGCATTATTTGAATATCTCATCAAAACCTACACCAATGAAGGAGATTTAGTTTTAGATAACTGTATGGGTTCTGGAACAACAGGTGTAGCTTGTAAGAACCTAAACAGAAACTTCATCGGTATTGAACTTGACCCAGAGTATTTCAAAATTGCAGAGAAGCGAATAAATGAAAATCTATAAAATCACAGAAGCAAGTGAATATCTTGGGATGTTGATGCAAACGAGAAATTAGTTAAGGAGTTGAAAGATGGAAATAAATAAAATCTACAACG
>Ga0255344_1002358_pt1 | contig 23090 bp, 33 predicted proteins | sample wastewater_treat_5_FD_192414 | JGI IMG/M metagenome (GOLD analysis project Ga0255344, IMG submission 192414) | Wastewater microbial communities from Lulu Island WWTP, Vancouver, Canada - plant18 | ecosystem: Engineered > WWTP > Wastewater > Unclassified | place: Canada: Vancouver, British... | reverse complement strand
ATTGCCAAACGAACTTACGGATTTAGAACTGGATGAGGTTTCCCTAGTCGGTAAAGCGGCTAATGGGAAGCGTTTCTTATTATATAAATCAGCTAATGGAAGTGTACCGATGACAAAGACCAAGCCCGCTAGGGCTGACAAGGCCGGAGCTAGGGCTCTGGTCAGCAAGGCTGAGCTGCTGGATATCGTCCAGAAAGCAGTCGAACCGATCCGCAAGGAGAACGAGGAGCTGCGCTCTATCCTCCGCAAGAAGGAGTATGAGCAGATAGCCAAGTCCGATTTCTCCGGCCTGGGAACTCCTGAAGAGGGTGCTGAGATCCTGAAGAGCCTGGAGGCTCTGCCGACTGAGGCCCGCAAGACTATCTTGAAGACCCTCAAGCAGGCCAGCGTAATGAAGGCCGAGGCCGGAAAGCTGCTCTATCACCCGATGGGTAGCGACAGGCCCGCACCTGGGACCTCCATGGCCGAGTTCGAAGCCCTGGTAACCAAGCACGAGAGCCTAATCCAGAAGTCCGGCAGCGGCCCCACAGATCCCAAGGTTCGCCATGCTCTGGCGGTAGCCGCAGCCACTCGCGAGAATGGCGCTCTGGCTAAGTCCGTGTTGGCCGAGGAGAGGGCAGGTACTGTGCGCGCTCAGATGGGGGTGATCTGAAATGACCGACATGACGGCCCCCTTCAGGGAAGCTCTACCAGGAGACATTAGCTCCTACAATCCGGACGGTGACATGTCTGCTCTGGAGTACTGTTTCGTCCAGCTGGACACCACAAGAGCCCGGACAGTACAGGCATTTTCAAGCGGCCATCCGGTAGGCGTCCTGTGCAACAGGCCTACGGAAACCGCGACTTCCACCAACTTCTCAATCACCGCGCTGGTCCAGTGGAGAGGTAAAGCCCTCGTCAAGACTGGATCCAGTGGTCTGGCAGTAGGTGACCTGGTGAAGGTCGGTACTGGTGGTGTCGGCGACAAGGCCACGCCCACCAACAAGGATATCATCGTGGGACAGTGCGAAGTCGCTGCTGCTGCGGGGCTCCCGGCTACCGTGAGACTGTTCACGTACCAGGCGAACATTTGAGGTGATGATTCATGGATTACAGAGAAACTATAGCATCCCTGGCCCAGAGCGTTGTAAACAAAGGCCTGGATTACTCCCAGATCCACGTAGCCCGGCTGGAGTCTGAGTGGTCTCTTGCATACCGCCAGGAGCCTTCCAACTTCGTGGCCGACCAGTGGTTCCCCATGATAGGGGTAAACCAGATCGCCGGTCTCTATCCCAAGTGGGCCATGGAGAACAACTTCACCAACAAGGCTGGTGAATGGCGACCTGGATCTATCCCGCCCCAGGGAGAGCTCAAGGTAGACACCCCCGGCTCCTATGTATGCCGGAGATATGCCTTCGAAATGCCCCTCATGGCCGACATCCCCTTTGTGGCCGACCAGGGCTACCCCATCGAGCAGGCGACAACCAACATGGTTACTGACGTGCTCCAGTTGAATAAGGAGCTGGTCATCGCCAACAGCTACTTCAAGGAGTCTGTTTGGGGAATCGATGTCACTGGAACTGGCAGCGGTGAAACCTGGACTCCTGGAGAGATCACCACAGGCGAGACTATCAGGCAGTTCAATGATGCAGACTCTGACCCCCTGGGCGTATTCAAGGACAGCAAGCTGGCCATTAAGAAGGCATGCGGTCTCCTGCCCAACACCATGGTCATAGGGGAGCAGGCATACGAGGAGCTGAGGATCAACCCCCAGCTGATCAGCCTCTACCGGAACCCCCAGGGTTCTGAGAAGGTCCCCACCAAGCTAAACGAGCAGATGATCGCCCAGGCCCTCGACATTGACAAGATCCTGGTCGCCAAGGCCATGTATAACACCGCCGCCCCTGGTGCGACCGTGGCCCTGGACTGGATCTTTGGAAAGCACATCTGGCTGGGCTACGTCACAACTCCCGGACCGCTCACCACCCTGGCTGGCATGAACCTATCCTTCAATGAGCCCCTGGGCGGATTCGACACCGCTCTATCACAGGTCCCCGACCTGCACACCCACACAACCTATTACCAGGGCTTCCAGTGCTGGTGCCCGGTGGTAATGGCCAAAACTGCAGGCATGTTCATGAAGAACGTGGTAGCCTGAAGGCGGTAACGATGACTCGCTACAAAGTGGTGCGAGCATTCGAAAGGCATGATGGCAAAGCCCTGCGCAAGTTCACGCGGGGCTCTATCATCAGCCCGAAAGATGCCGCTAAGATGGCTGTCAGGCCCGAGACGAAGCGACAAAGTACCATTGAAGTCCTGATCAACTCAGGAGCTATAGTGGCTATACCCGAGGAGGTGACACCAATTGACTCATAGAGTAGACCGCATCTGGGGGCCAGTCAAGGCCGATAACCTGATGGCAGACAAGCTCTACGCCAACCAGGCTAAACTCATCTTCGATAAGACGGCGGGCAGCTATGTAATCGGAACCGTGCCCGGCAACAGCATCCTGGAGTACGCCGTGGTCAACATCGCCACAGGCTTTAACGACACGCTAACCCTCGGGGATGCTTCGGACCCGGATGCCTACATAGAGAACGACGACTTCCCCAAGACGGCAGGCATGCATGATCCTATCGCCCTGAACATCCCGTTCGCCACCGCCACCGCAATCAAGCTGGCGGTCGGTGCATCGACTACAGCCGGTGCCGGTACTATCTGGCTACTCTGGAGGCCACTGAAATGAGACGATTCATAGCTATCCTGTTGGTGCTCATGGCCTTCATGGGTGCCGCCAGTGCCGCATCTTCGGACGTGGCCGGAGTCTACAATAAGAACCTGGTGGGAGCTGTTATCACCATTCCCGCAGCCGAAACCAGCGACACCGACCAGATCGTGAACAACGCCAGCCTGAACTCGACCACCAACCTACTGATAAGGTCTACTGGTGTCGGATCTTCGAACTTCCTCGATGATCCGGATGTCCCCCGATGCCTCATAGTGACTCCATCAGGCGCAGTCACAACCGAGATCAAGTTCACCGGGTTGGACATCTCGGGAGCGGTCATTACCGAAAACCTGACCTTCTCAGCATCCTCCGATGCCCAGACCACGACTAAGGCATTCAAGAACGTGACACGGATCGATGCCACCACATCAGGCACCACTCGGACCGTAGATATCGGCACGGCTGACAAGCTAGCTCTGAACAAGAAGTTCGCAGTCAACCCAGTGGTCTATTGTTCAGTCAACGGTGCAAGAGAGGCCACGGCTCCTGCAGTAACGGTATCCTCAACGGTGTTGGCTCAGAACACCATCGACACCGCCACGGCACCGGGCGGGCATGTCACCAAGATCTGGGTGCTCTATTAGGAGGTAATCATGGCAATACAATTCTCGATACTGACGAGGAATGCGTTCCTCGATGCGCTGGAAACCTACGCAGGCACCAGCGCCGTATTGAAGATCAGGACGGGCGCGGCTCCGGCAGACTGTGATACAGCAGACGCTGGGACAGTCCTGGCAACTCTGAGCCTTCCATCTGACTGGATGGCCGCGGCAGCGAATGGCAGCAAGGCCAAGGCCGGAACCTGGGAAGACGCAAGCGCCGACGCAGCCGGCACAGCAGCCCATTGGAGACTCTACAAGTCCGATGGCACCACCTGTGTCGCACAGGGCACCATCACGGCGACGGGTGGCGGCGGCGACCTGACCCTGGTGAACACCAACATCGCAAAGGGCCAGCCAATCACCATCACCAGCTTTAACCTGACGGCACCGGGAGCATAGGGGGGTAGTGAAATGGCATACGACTATGTGGAGTTGAAAGACGCAAACGGAACCGCTTTTAAGGCCGCCTCCAAACAAGTGGAGGCCAGCCCGAATCAGGTCGATGCGTCTATCATCGTCCTAGACGCGGAGCGAACCGAGGATGTGGCCCATGTATCAAGCGATACGGGCCTGATGCTGCTGGCGGTCCGAAAGGATACCGCCGCTGCGCTGGCTGACACGGACGGAGATTACATCCCTCTCATAGTCGATGCCAATGGCCGCCTCCATGTTCTCGATCCCAACTCCGCCACAATAGCGGCCCTGTCCAAAGCCGAGGATGCGGCCCACAAAACAGGAGATCCTGGTATCCAGATCCTGGCGGTGCGAAAGGATACCGCTGAAGCCATAGCCGGAACTGCTGGAGACTATGCGCCGCTTGAGGTGGACGCCCTCGGCAGGTTGCATGTATCCTGTCATTTCGCCGAGGTCCTGGACTCCGGCAATGACTCCATCGATGTCGATAAGATGGGGAAAGGTTCTCGCATCACTGCTGCAACTCTTGGATTGAGTGCAGTAACGGCTACTACCACATCCAACGAAATCAATATGAGCAGCCATAATTATGTGGCGGTATTCATCACCGTGGCCGGAGCTTACAACTGGACTGTAAAGCTTCAGGGGGCTGCCAACAGCGGCGGAACCTTTATGGATCTGTATGATGGTGCTAATGCGTGCTCAGTTCAGCTCCAAGATACCACCAGGGTGATTATGTGGCCATGCGGTGCTCCGTACGCAAAGATTGTGGCAACTGAAGACACCGATGGCACGAGTTGTACTGTTGAGGTCGTGCCATTCAATAGGTGATTTTGAATGGCTGGAACTTGGAGTGCGGGGTCGAACGTCGGATATGCTACTTATCAGCCGAACGCAGGTGGAAGTCAAGCCAGTGCGTTTGCGGCGGGTGGTGGTGCTACTGCCAATGCCACATGTCGAGAATGGAATGGATCTGCTTGGAGTGCTGGTGGAAACCTCTTAAGCGTGATGTCGAGATGTGCATCAGGAGATGCTGGAAATGCTAGTGATGCCGTGGTTACTGGAGGTTATACTGGTTCGGTGGGCCTAAAAAATGCGATGACGTATAATGGCACAACATGGTCCTGGGTCGGTGATATGTCTGTGATCAGGTGGAGCCATAGTACATCTGGGGATTCGGCTGATGCGATCACTCTTGGTGGTGGCAACACCGGTGGGAAACTAGATTCAGTAGAATCATTCAATGGGTCCACCTGGGCGAATGCTGCCACATATACATTCGCCGTTTTATCACCGGCATCTGGTGGAGATAGTTCTGATGCTATTTCTACATGTGGATTGAACAGCACTACTTATCAGTCTACATGCGAAGTGTATAATGGGTCTTCATGGACAAATAAAAACAGTTTGTCCACAGCTCGTTATGAGCATGGTTGTGGTGGATGCTCTTCATACGCAGTTGCATTCGGTGGGCGTGGCCCGTCGATCATGAATAGTACTGAAGAATATGACGGCACCAGTTGGGCAACAGGTGGAAATTTAAACACCACCAGGAGATTAGTTAGCGGCGGGGCGAGTGCTACGGGATCGTCTGGTTCTGGAATTAGTATAGCTGGTTATACGACCAAGACAGTGCAAACCGTTGAAACTTATGCGTGGACGACATCGCTGGAAGAAATAACTAGAATATTATCTGAGAATAGACAAAGTTCTAGTGGCCGAATAACACGGTTCAAACCAAAATTACTATGGAGTCCGCCTACGGTATTGACCACCCCAACGTATGATGGAAGTGGTCAAACTGTTCATCCGTCTGTTGTTTATATTGATGGAGGTTTCGCCGGATACAAATATTGGATGGGTATAACACCATATCCGGGCGGTAATGACGATTATGAGAATCCGTCATTACTTGCATCAAATGATGGAATAACCTGGGAAGTTCCAAGCGGCATAACAAATCCGCTTGCTCCGATGCCAAGTCATCATAACTGCGATTGCTGTCTGGTTTGGGATAATGATGCATCTGTATTGTATTTATATTATGTAGAATATTTATCTTCTGGTGTAATAAATATATACAGATTTCCCATAACCGAAGATCCTTTGACAGTGGGCACTAAAGTATTGTGTACTCCAGATACGGCGGTTGGATGGTCGCCTTGTGTGTATCGTAATGGATCTGGCGATTGGGTAATGTGGTTTTTGGACAAAGATGTAAAACTTCAAAAATGGGTATCAACAGATGGGTTGGTATGGAGCGGCCAAACATTCCCGGAGTTTTACAATATTTCTGATGGATTAAGAACAAAAAATACACTAATCCCCTGGCACATCTCAGTGAATAAGTTTGGAGATAAATATATATTTTTAGTTTGTGCCTATCCCACGGGTGGGAACAATGGGCAAACTGATCTGTACTGGGCATATGCAGATTCTATGGATGCCCCTATCATGTTTGATACTGTCGCCATTTTGAATGAATTTACCGGATGGGGGAATGCACAAGTATATCTGAGTTGCCTCACAAAAATGGAGGATGACTCGTACCGGATGTATATTAGTGCGAGAACTACCAGTTGGGTATGGAGGACCGGTTATGCCGATGCTTCAATACACTGATAAGTTGCCCGCTGTAGTTGATTCTTCGGGGCTGTTTACTGAGGAACAGTCCCAGGATCTAGCCAGCCTCCGGGAAGAAATTTCTGAGGCATGGGACAATCAAGTGGTCTGGCGGACGTTCACAGAGGCCAACTTCTCGGTGCTGAACAATATCAAGTTTCCCACTCCAGCTTCAAAGTATCATCAAGCTACCAGGGAGCAGCTAGTTTTCTACGAACAGACCATCCTTCTATCATTTGACTACCGGGAAAAGCAAATCGACCTTGCCGAGACTCTGGAGAAGCTGGAGGGGTCCGAGGGCTACGAAAAACAGCGGCTGGAGGTCAAACGGGACAGACTCCTCTTCGAAATCGAGGGAATGAAAATCCAGGCCAAGGACCGTATAAGAGAACTTAAGATGTGGTCTGAGATAAAGAGCGGCCTGGATGATGGATCATTTGATACAAAGAACAAGGACACCGATGAGCTAATCCATCTCACGGTTAGGTATTGCCGGGAGGCGAGCCTGATCAAAGGTAAAACTAATGATATCGGGGCAGTGACAAATATCGTTGGGCAGGCTACAACCTGTCTGATGGAATGCAAGCGGCGCGGCATAACCGGACAGCTGCCTCCTGAATGTCATAAGGTATTGAGACAGATCAGAGATAGGTGATTATGTCTGCAATCTGGTTCTTCGGCTGGCCGACGACGGAAGAGGATTCTATCATCGAGGGAACGGCATCTATCACCATCCCCGCAGTCACCTGCGAAGCCGCCGGAACGGTAGAGGTCGAAGGCGAAGCCTCGGCCCAGATCGGTGCGGTAGGTCTGACTGCAGCCGGCACGGTGGAAATCGAGGGAGAAACAGCATCTCAGATTGGTGCTGTTGCCCTTACAGCCGCAGGAGCGCCACAGATCACGGGCGAGCTTTCGGCCAGCATTGGCAATATCTCCCTAGAGGGCGTCGGAGAGCTGCCCTTAATCGGCTCTATGGCTGCCCAGGTGGGCGAGGTCAGCCTTGCAGCGGCGGGCACATCTCCGATTACTGGCGCGGTCGATGCACAAATAGGCGCGGTCGTCTTAAGCGCTGCTGGAGAATCGGAGGGCACAACAGGTCAGGCCAATATCCAGATACCCGCAGTCACTTGTAATGCGGAAGGCACGGTCGGTATTACCGGCGAGACATCTCTTCAGATTGAACCAGCCACCCTGGAAGCCACCGGCGAGCTGCCCATATCCGGCGAGGCCGATATCCAAATCGGAGCCGTCACCTGCGAAGCAGAGGGGGGTTCTGGTGCTATTACCGGCGAAGCGAGCATCCAGATTCCAGCAGTGGGCATATCTGCAGAGGGATCTGTGGAGATCTCCGGCGAGGCCGATATCGACCTTCCGGCAGTTGGCCTGGAGGCTGTTGGTGATGTGCCTATCACCGGCCAGGCCGATATCCAGATCCCAGTAATTGCCATCGAAGCCGAAGGAAGCGCTGGGTCCACTACAGGTCAGGCCAATATCCAGATACCCGCAGTCACTTGTAATGCGGAAGGCACGGTCGGTATTACCGGCGAGACATCTCTGCAAGTTGCACCCATCACAATGGAGGCGGCGGGAAACGTCCCCATTTCTGGGGAGCTGGCAACTCAGATCGAGGCTGTGGCCCTGGAGGCTGCGGGTGAATTACCCATTTCGGGGCAGGCCGATATCCAGATCGGGCCGGTTGTTCTCGCGGCAGATGATAGTGGCGCAATCCAGGGCTCTGCAGATATCCAGATCGGTCCTGTCGACTGCAACGCCGAAGGCTCCCCAGTAATCACCGGGCAAGCCAATATTCAGGTTCCCGCGGTTACTGTGGAGGCAAACGGTGGAGCAGATGCCATCACAGGCTCGCTCAACCGTACCATCGGCGTTGTTACCCTGGAATCGGAGGGCACCGTCGAGATTGTAGGCACTGCCGATATAACAGTCGGTGATGTGGGTCTGGACAGTGCGCAGGTAATCGTCTTTGAGGCCGTGGTCGGGTCATCTCTGATCCAGCGAGCGGTACAGGGGAGATCCCTTATTGGTGAGGTAGCATGACGATATTCAAGGATCAGGTAGGGGTGTCGGTCACCCTCGACACCGGCATCTCGTTGTCGGGAGCCACACTGGTCCGCTTCAATGTGGTCCGGCCAGACGGCACGACGACCACCTGGGCGGCAACAGCCAGCAGCGATACAACACTGCAATACACCACACAGGAAGGGGAGCTATCACAGGCTGGCGTCTATCTGGTGATCGCCTACGTGGAGTTTCACGAGACCTCAAAGACTCCGGGTGATCCTTACGTCCTGGAGGTCCAGGAGACTGATTTCTCCATAGCCGCCTACACCAACAACCCGACGGGCAGGCCTATAGATGCGGTTCGCCTGGAGCTGGGCAAGGACCTCAGTCTCGCTCTACTCACGGACTCCGAGATCTCCTACAACCTGGCCAGAGCTCACAGCAATCCTCTCCTGGCAGCCGCTTTCTGCGCTGAGACCATCGCAGGCATGTACGCCGGCCTGGTCGACAAGTCGATGGGGAACTCTTCAGTATCCCTCTCACAAAAAAGTGAGGCTTGGAGAAAGAAGGCTATGGCCCTCCGAGCACAGGCCATGAGCCCCACGCTCACCCCGAGGGCGAGCAGCTCTGCATCGGGCGCGAGGAAATTCAGCCTGGGTCAGCATGACAACGTAGGCGGCAGCTACAGTATCACTGGATATATATGAGCGGAGAGTACTTCGCCGAGTTCAAGACGGGCGTGAACAACGCCTGGAAGGTTGAACTTGGCAATTGGATAGCTTTCTCCGGCGTGCCTCCCGTGGTACTGGCAGGGTCCATTCCAACGGTGCCCTTCCGGGTGGCTATCATAACCGAAGCCATAGCAGGGCATACGGATGTAGCCGGAATCGTGAAGGTGAACGACGAAGAGCTGACCTTCACCAGGGCAACCAGGCTGACCGCCGAGGAAGAGCTCACCTCCTGGCCCACTATCACAGTAACCGGCCTAGACTGCAAGATCACGGTCGAGTTGATCTCAGTCGATGGGGAATGCCTACAGAACGAGACGCTGGCGCCGATGGAGATCATATGCTTCCCCAAGACGCGCATCCTGAGAGACAGGAGCGGTTCGGGGTGGCAACAAACAAATTATGACATATGGAGCGAAGAGCCCCTAAACATCGGCGATCAGATCAGGTTCTTCGATCCTCATCAGAACGGTCAAACAATCGACATTTACGTAAAAAATGTAGACAGTGCGGTAGACCTGGAGCTGGACAATACACAGCCTTTCAGGGTCTATAATTGCGCATAATTCGCTCATTATTATAAACCATCATCCGGGCCGCTAAGTATTGCTTTTGCGGTCCAAGTATTACTCTTAAGGAACGTCATGAAAGACGATTAAGATTTAGGAGAATTTACATGGCTCAATTATATGGAAAGAAAACTAGCGATGGCCTACCAAAGGCCCTCGAATGTACGGACGAAGGCCTGCTCAAGGTGGACACCGAGCTCACGGCCACGATCGATCCAACCGGCTTAGCCACAGAGGTCACGCTCGGAGATATCAAGACCGCCGTTGAAGCCCTGGCAGCCGCCACCCCGGATACGGCTGCTGATGATCTTGCCAGTATGTCGGCTGATTTGGGAACGATTCAAGCTGATCTTGCCACAGTAAAAGCAGATATTATACTTATTAAAGCAGATGTTGCTAAGTTGCCACAAAAAGACCAGCTCCATGAAAACATCGAATTCTCAGACGCTTCTGCCCAGACTATCATAGCCGCGCCTGGAGCTGGGAAACGGATCAGGCTCACAAGGCTCAGCCTGTCATCAGGCAGCGATCCACAAGTGAATGTGGAAATTGCACTGAAGTCTGGGTCCACAACCATCGAGACGGTTAAGGGTGCCGCGATGGTCTTTGACTACCCCGAGCACCGGAACTTGGACACTAATGAAGCCTTTGTTGTGCAGTGCACCTCTGCTGATCGGGTTATCGGTGGCGTGGACTATTACATTGAGGCGGTTTAAATGAGCAGTATTCACGTAGCAGATGACGACGTGGCCGATAAGATCATTGGCGTCATGTGGAACACCGGCAGCGATAGTTCTGCTCTTCAACAGATCGATGTTGATGGGGATGTCATTACCAAGAAATCGACTGCCTGGTTCGATAGGCATCCGGTTTGGGGTGGTATGAAGCGATGCACCCTTTCGGTCGATGGAGTTCCAACTTTCGGGGATAATGCAAGAGGCGATGGTCTCACGTTGGACGGTACTGCCGGACAAGTCATGGTCCGGGTTCCAAGGTATTATATCAAGTCAGAAAAAAGTGGCAATTATCTTAAATGGTGGATATCTCCATTTCCGTATCCAGGATTTGATCTTCATCCAGCTTTCAAGCAACGCGGCGGCACAGAGCGCGCTCAGCTCTATGTGGGCGCCTACGCTGGCGGCCTGGCAGTGAACTCCTCCGGCACTCTGTACATGCTTTCCGCTACCGGGAAGCAGCCGTGGACCGGAACAGCTATGGGCAAGCTGCCGTTCGGCAGCGGAGCAACTGAGATAGCAGCAGGCGACACTGTAGTTGGCACCACCTCAGGCAAGACCTGTATTGTAGTGGCTGTCCACAAGGTATCGGGTGATTGGGGGGCCGGTAACGCGGCAGGATTCCTCTATGTCAAGTATCCTGGGGCAAACTGGAGCAATTGGACGGACTCCGAGGATATCCTGGTGGGCGGGGATATCAGAGCAGCGACTACCGGAACCGGCGAAGCTCTTGGTCTGACCCGGCAGAACGCTGAAACTTATTGCAATAACATCGGATCTCCCCGGTGGGGCTGCGAGAACATATGGACATTAGACGCGCTCACAATGCTCTACTTGGTGGAGTACGCCAACTGGAATTCGCAGAGTACTTCGGTGGGAATTGGCCGAGGTATCGTCGATAAGGCGGCTGGGACAGGATTCGCAGGCGAAAATAATGGTGCTGGCTCCGCCGATACCAATATCGGCACCAATGGAACGGGCACAGGCACGGGAACGGATGGACGCACTCCAATAGTCTACCGAGGCGTAGAAAACCTGTGGGGTAACGTGAACCAGTTCATCATCGGCATCGATATTCCTGATGCTGCCTATCGTATCCTGAAGAGAGACGGAACGGGGACCCCCAAGTGTCCGATGGATGCAGGGCACTACGAATCATCGATAGCTGCGCCGGTCCAGTATGCCGATCCTGCCAACCCGGATTCGTACGCCAAGGACATCCTCTACGAGGATCTTTCCAAGTACCTGATCCTGCCCAACCTCGGAGGAGGCAGCGATTCCACATACCTATGCGATAAAATCTACTGGCATAGAGCCGGTCAGACCAACATTTGGCTGGCTGGTGGGCGTTGGCACGATGCCGCTGTCGAGGGTGTCTGTCATCGCCTTGCGTCTTACGTCGCTTCCTATTCGGTTCGGACGCTTTCCGCTCGCCCGGAGTTCGTATGAGGTGGTCATGATGATAGAAAGATCTAATATTCAACAGCTCTGGCACGGGCCGGTCAATATCGAACGCGATGGCTCCCGATATATCATTCGTGACCTCATGGTCCGGTGGAATGAACAGACGGAAGAAAAAGAAACTGAAGACGGCACCGAAACGGAGTACGTCTATGATGCCCATAGATTCGACTTTGAATTGCCCCCGGAAGTACAGCCCGGTCTTGAAGCCGTCGAATTCTATCTTGAAGCTGCACAGGCCGCTATCTTGCAGCTGGCTCAGGATTTGGAAGCACAGGAGGCTAGATTCCAATGACGCTATCAGAAGCCCAGCAAAAGCGGCTGAATGACCTGGCGATTGGCAAGATAGTCACCGGGCAGATCAGCATCGATGATCAGATAGCGGCACTGAGAAAGCAGATAGGTGCCTTATCGGAGGCTGTCAAAGTTCCGCTCGATGCGGACTTTCAGGCATTGGATGAATTGGTGGCATCCGAGAAAGCCAAGAAAGAGAAAAAGGTCGAGACGGTCAAGCCAGCAAAGAAAACAGCCAAAAAATCTAAGTGAGGTAATTTCGTGAAAATAGATCCTACCAAAGTGTGGTGGCTCATCATCGTCCTTCTGCCGCTCGTTTCTGTCGGTGCATGTATCCTCTCAGTGTCGTTCCAAGGCGAAGGCTACATGGAGGCCTGGCACGATAGCGATAAGGTCACCGACCGGACGACCGCACAGGGCCGCTATGATTACGGAGCCGAAATGTACACCGGGGGCCTATCATCCGGCCTGAACATCTCAAATGGATCTGCATCCTATTCCTTCCGGTCCGGCGACTATGCAATCAGGTTAAAGAAGTTCTCCGGACAGGTGGTCGCGGAGGCAGATCACAACGGCACGATAATTGATGCTGCTGGCGAAGGCGAAATGACCGCGATATCCTATCCAACCAGGCCATTCGCAAGCAGCGTTAGGCCGTTCCCGATAGGTGGGCTGGAGGCTAAAGGAAAGTTCTCATTACATGCAGCCACCGAATTTGAGAACATTCCTCTGGATATGTGGAACGGCACGGAGTGGGCGAACACTCCGGTGATCGACATCAACCAGACGCCGAACCAGACGACCAATGAGACGGAAACCATCGATTCGATCAACGACACAACCTGGATCGATGGCAGTGACTGGGACGATTCGGTCATAATTTACATCTGAGGTTATTTTTATGGTACACCAATTTAAGAAGGCCCCAAAGAAGGAAGAGGCTTGCTGCCTGCCAGGGGAGGGGCTTACCGACGAGGAGTTTGCAAGCTTCTGTAAGACTCCGGAGGAGCTGAAGAGGATTCCCAACGGCAAGCTGCGATATCCCGATGGTACTATCGTTTATATCGATGGGGCCGGTCAGCAGTGGACAGAGAAACAATGGGAGAAACGCTTCGGCTACAACCCAGTGCCGGTCTGGGACCGTATGTGTAAGCAGAAGATAGCGGTCTTGGGCTGGAACAGCGAGAAAGATCAGGCAGTCGGGAGCCTGGGAAAGTTTCCGACACAAGGAGACACACGATGAACGCAATTTTACTTACAATGATCGCCTTCATAGCGATTGTGGGGGTAGCATCCGCAGACTACGTACAATACACCAGCCCTGCCGTCAAGGACCTCAGCGGCCTCAATATGTCTGAGATCGAGGCAATATTCGCGGGGGACGGCACCGGATGGGTGGTGTCCGATGCTGGTGGTGCTGGATGGACCCCCAGTATCAATGCCTTCCTGGCTGACAATGGGGAAGGCGTGCCGGGTAACGTAACTAAGAAAATACCGTTAAGATGTGGAGGAGTATAAAATGGCAGACGAAAGGGTCAATACTGATGCTAAGCTGGCATCGATGGTTATAGACGGTGGATACAACTCATTCGTAGAGAAGAACAGCAGGATGATGGACTATCTCAGAGAAGAGATCGAGGAGCTTCAGAACATGATCGACAAGCTTCAGTCCACCGACATTCAGGCAGGCTACCTACCAGACGATGACAACGATATTGTCAAGTTCCTGGATGAGATAGTCGAAGAGGTGGACAAGAACCTGTTTGTCCTTGGAAATGCTATCAAGGGCATGAGTGACAGCACCAAGGTAACGCTCAACACTGCCGGATTCATGAGGCTGTCCAAGGACCAGGCCAGTATCAAGACCTTCCCCGGAGGTAACTGAAAATGTTAAACAAGCTCGAAGAGATCCTACCAGGATCTAAGACATACATAATCGCAGTGGCAATGTTCATCATGGGCTTTGCAGGATACATCGACCCCGAAGCAGCCGGGTTCATCGGAGATCTGGTTGGTATGGATCCTGCCAACGTGCTCATGATCGCGGCCCTGATCATGGCTTTCCTGCGCAAAATCACAAATAGTCCGGCTAAAATCTGACGCTGGCGATAACAATGCCAGCCGATACGGTAGAAACTATGTTGGCCCGTGTTGATGAGCGGACACACCGTATGGACGAACGAGACGGACGGATAGAGAAGAAGCTGGACGCCCATTGTAACCAGCTAGGTGACCACGAAAAGCGCATCGGATGCCTTGAAGGATTTAAGATGTCTGTGTATATCGCGTCTGTCGTCGTGGTAACCCTGGTCGGTTTGGCTGTTGCCGCTTTCGGATTATTTTAATGTGGGTGGTTAATCTTGACCGACACTGATTTTTTATCACCAGTAGTAAACCAAATTATCCTGACCAGCCACATCGAGGCCGTGTCGAGAGCCAGCCGGGAAACCGGGATTGTCAACGGCAACCGGCTGACAGCATCGACACCGGCGGATATGGTGGTGACGATCGGTGCCGGTAGGATTAAGATAGCCGGAACACCATCCGACGTGGTAGAGGATACCGTAACCCATGATGCCGCGCATGCTACGTTACCCAGGATTGATATAATTTATCGAGATGTAGCTGGAGCTGCCCAGATAGCAAAAGGAACTCCTGCAGCTATCGAGGATCCCAAAGAGCTGAGCGACTGGAAGAGCTACACCTCCCCGGTGCCACCCACCTCAATCCCACCCGGCGCTATCATAGGAGCTGTCTGGATACCAGCAGAATGCACGGCCATCACATCTGAATATATCTGGATGTTCGCCGGAGGAGTGGGCGACCTGGCCACTTCTATAGGGACACCAGGCACGGACGCCATGCCAGCCTCAGAGAAGGCAGTGCGAGATGTTCTGGCTGAATGTGCACCAGCCGCCAAAGGAGTCACCAACGGTGATTCTCACGACCATTCAGGTGGAGATGGTGCCCAGATAGATCATGGCAGCCTGGGAGGCCGGACAGATGACGACCACTCGATCTATTACAACCAGGCCCGAGGAGACGCCAGGTACGCCCAGCTAGCTCATGCTGCCCGGCATGCATCAGGTGGGGCCGACGCCGTCAAGCTTGATGACCTAGCCGCACCCGACGATAACACCGACCTCAACGCCAGCACCACAAAGCATGGCCTGATGATGAAGTATCCCAACACCGCCCAGGCTCTGAAAGGGGATGGCACCTGGATTACAAGGTATTTCGAGGTAGATTTCCCATTCGGCGATGGAGAGAACATCATCGAGGCCAGCGCGGCTGAAGTCGGGATCCCGATAGCCTGCAAGATCATCAGGGCGGATGTTTGGGAGGTGGGGCTAGTCTCCAGCTCTATCACCTGCACCCTCTACAAGCACGCAATTGGGGCCGCCAAGGGCTCTGCAGTGGACACTTTCGCCATATCCAGCGGTGTAAGCATGACCGAGACCAGCCTGAACATCTCAGTCAGTCAGCATGAGGTCCTGCGGGTCGAGGTCAGCGGCATAACCGCGGCCAAGCAGATCGTCTGCAGGCTGTTCCTTGAGGCCACCTGATGACGAATCTATATGTCTTCTGGAGGCTGGCGACAGATCCCCCGGCTCCATGGACTAGGCTGACCAGGACGAACCAGTACCTCCGGTTCAACGGGACGCCGGGGAACCATTGGACGCAGACCGGGGCGACCACTCATACTCATCCATCTGTGTCTGGGTTCACCGTAGGAACATCAGTTCACTCAGGCAGCGCGAACGCCAATACAGGATCATCACTCGACGACATCCAGGGACCTCACAGCGATCACGCCGCGCCAAGCTCTTACGGCATCACCAGCAACAACAACAACCCACCTGGCTGGGGTCTGGATATCATCTATATGGATCTGGCCACGTGGGAGGCTGATGTCCGGTCATTCCCAGAGGGTGCGGTCATCCTATCGAACGGCGCTCTGGTGGATGCAGCTCTGGAGCGGTACAGCTCCGCAGACGGGAAGTACATTGTCCACGCCGAGCCAGAGACGTCGGTGGGCACCAACACCCCACAGTCGCACACAGTGACCGGCACACTGGGCATTACCTACGGCCTCAGCTATTTGACCTGCAGCACGCGGGTCAACAAAGTGGGTGACCGATCTCTCCAGCACAATCACACCATCTCCCTTGCATCCGAAGCGAAGTATGTCGAGCCCAGGAACCTGGTGACGAGGCTCTACAAGGCTCTGCAGGATACATCGAAGGCACTGGCAGAGACTGTCGTATTCGTTGATGGGGCAGTCGGTGCTAACTGGGAGATCCTAACCGGCTGGGCTGGAGGGAACCTGAAGGGCGGCGATTCTGACCCGACGCTCTCGGGATCGGACACTCACACCCAGACATTCTCGGGGAACTCGTCCACTTATGACGGGCCGGACGCTTTCGATAACGAGTATTCACCCAACCGGACGGTCTACGATTCGCACTATCACCCAATCTCAGGAACGCTCGATTCAGTTAGTCACGTACCTTCAAGCAGGCTGATCGTTCCAGCTAGGCTCCTCAGCACCGTCTACCGCAGCAGGAAGGTAGCAGGTCCCCAGGTCATCGGTCTATGGTGATTCTATGGAATTCACGGAAGAGCTTGAGGCCATAGGCCGGAAGTTCAAGAAAGCGATCGAGGACCGGATAGACTCGGGGGTGCCGCCGCCCAACGCGCCCTATACCATCCTGAAAAAGGGCCACGACCTAACCCTCAGGGAGACCTGGGCCTATCGAAACAGCATCGAGGTCCATACCGATCCCGAAGGGGTTGAGATCGGGGTTTTTGATCCTAAAATTGCTCAGTACGTCCATTGGAACGAGCACGGCACCAAGACGATCCCACCCAGGCCCGTATTCGGGCCGGTGGCTGACGGTCCCGGTGAGCAGTTTTTAGACGAACTTGAAGAAGCGATAGCAGACAAGATTATAGAAGAATTTGAGAGGTAATTATGGCAGCAATTGTGCAGATTGTAGGTTACTATGGACCCGCACCCGGCGTCAAGACGCCGCTGACTGTTCAGAGGTATAATACAGCGATACCCAGCCAGAGAGACCCTGGCCTGAACTTTCCCAACAACATCCCCCCATCCGGCGAGACTTATCGGTCTTGTTGGATGTACACAGGAGCAGAGATCACCGGCGGAACTTACAGCCAGCTCACCAACTGGCGATGGGGGACACCCGGGAACATCAAAGATCCAGCTGTGTGGGACCTGGGAAGCGGCAAGGTTCAGGTCGCTCTGAAGGATACCGGAGATCATGGATGCCCGGTCGCAAGCTATGAAGCACCAACCGGGGTGTCCGGTAGCTACGGGTATGACATCAAAGATCCCGTGAACGGCCACACATATTACAAGAGCGAGACCACACCATGCGCCGATGCAGACAACTACACAACCACCAGCCCGCTTGTGTTCGATACCACCGTCTACACTCCCGCGAGCCCACTGAAAGTGACCAAACTGGTAGTCCATCAGCTTGTGCTGGAAGACGATAGCAGCTTTGGAGAGAAGGCGGAGCTGGCGAACTTCATCCGGTGGCAGGAGATTTGAGTGCCCGAGATAGCTCCCAATTGCTGGAAGGCTGCCCTCTCCTTTTTCTGGTGGCGAGAATACCGGGATGGTCGACAGGAACAGGAGTTTGACCTCCTCACCGGCCAGATATCCCCATGGGGCAGCAAGACGCCCGAAGGCTTATCAAAGGTTGGCTGGCTGCCCGTGACCCCGAGCCTGGCTCAGAAGATGAAGAGCTGTGGAGAGTACGGCATCCCTACTCAGTCTCTTGCCATAATCATACCTCTGGCAGAAGGCGAGGAACCGGTCATCTACAAGGAGACCACCGTCTGGGAAGGGTCGCAAGTCCACTGCAAGGCATGTGACGCTGTATTCCGGTCGACGGGTCCGGCCACCCATTGTCCGATATGCGGTGCAAAGACCTCATGGCGGTGCCCCAAATGCGGCCAGCTGCAGGACTCCGAGATCTGCCCGGACTGTAAGGTGCAAGGCAATCCCATCAATCCCCTGGAATCCCGCCCCGCCAGGTGGGATGAGACTGAGTACTTCCTCGGGGTGAAAGGGAAGTTCTGCAACCGCTTCAACACTTCAAGACTGATCACAGAGCATTAAGGTAAATCATGACAGGCTACGGCGATTCTTTCTATGGATCTGATTGGTACACAGGCTCTCCGTACCGAGCCAACACCGAGCTGAGGGTAGGAATTGTAGCAAGGATCGTCAAGCCACCCCGATCCGCTCCACCGGTGATAGACAGCATCGCCTACGGCCTGGCTCAGAGGTTCGACTACCTCCAGCAGGGGATCCAGGCGTTCGCCCTGTTCAATAAGATCGAGTTTGCTAAAGGAGAAAGTGACGGGTTCCTGCCCTCTCTGGATGATGTGTGGGGGAAGATCTACAGCCTGCCACGGAGGACGGGGGAGAGCGACCACGACTACCGGGTGAGACTTCAGACTTATACCAAAGTCCTGACCGGTTGCGGAACGGCTCAGACTTCACAGGAAGTATTGGATTTTCTGATCGGACTGCCGGGTGCTACCACCGTTCAATCCGTCTGGCCGGCGCAGGCTAAGATCGAGTTCAATTCAGTCGATGCCATGAGGCTGGCTACTCGGAAGCTGGACCTCCTGAACTCAGTGCTGCCGGGCATGTTTGCAGCTGGTGTGGATTACCATCTTCAGCTCTTCTATCTGGATTGCTACGTGAGGGCAGCTATCAAAGGAGACGCCACGTTGCCGTACATCAGCCGGGCGGCCATAGCCACAGACAATGAGCTGGCATGCGGAGTTGATGCGCTGGTAGCCTACAGCAGAGAGCTGGCAGCCGTCATATCAGCATCCGTCCGGACGACTAGAGACCTCTGGCTGCCAATGAGGGCAGCTATAAGAGCTGACCGTCTCCTGGAACCGTCTATCATCTCGGCCATACGGGGCAACCCGGAGCTGCCCATCGAGACTCGGGCTGCGGTCCGGGGCGAACCATGGCTACCATGTAGCTATTTTGCAGCTGTCCAGGGAGAGCCGCAATTGGATATCGAGACTCGGGCTGCTGTAGCCAGGGACTTTGATTTACCCTGCAGCGTCCTGGCCAGGGTAGTCTTCATGTACGAGCTTGAGACGGCGATCAAGGCCGCCGTGAGCGGCAGGAGAGAGCTGTCCGTAGGCATCCGGGCAAGGATAGCTAGGGGTGGAGCATGACCGACGAGCTCCCCACCCTCACCATATCTGCCAGCGACCGGATCATGACTCGGCCCATCGAGCAGGATCCCGAATCACCCAGGTACGAGCAAGACCAGTGGGAGGTGTCTCAACCTTTGCCTGGTGTCAGGATCATCAACTCCTGGCAGATCTATCACAAGATGTGGCTGGTTCTCGCGGTCACCGATGGCGGAATATATAATATCTTCCTATCGGTGGGCGGTAGGTTCACGCTGGTTCATTCCCACCCATCGAAGATCTACAACCTATTCTATGTGGATGACGGCCATTGCCTATTCTGTGCAGACGATGGCTGGTATTTCACTGTGAACACCGGCACAGCCTGGACCGAAGCGGACGAGGACGTTCTAGGACCGATACCGGACGAGGACGTTCTAGTACCTGAGTACGATGACTGGATCATCATAGATTCGTGGTGGCCTATACCGGATCCGGATGAGATCGTTCCAGAGTACGATAACTGGATGTGGCTGGGCGCTTTAGGAGCTGCAGCATATAGCCCGGCAGCCAAATCACTAGCCGTGATCGGCCTGAGCACCGGCTCATGGGCCCTGGTCGCCTATGCGGAAGATCATAGGATCTATCGGGCAGTGTATCCTGGAGGAGAGTGGGATGTAGCCTATGACACCACAGCCATCTGGAGCGACAAATGGTATCCTGCCATCGCAGGTGGTCCGGCCGGTATCCTGGCCGGGGCTGGAAGCAAGCTGCTGAGGTCTTTGGATGCTGGCGAAACATGGACGGTCATGAGGGACCTTGGATCTGTGATTAAAAGTATCGTGGTTTCGAACCAGTCCACAACACCAGTTTTCGCTGTCACGGTCGAACCTACGCCGGGCAGCGATATTGACAAGATCTATCTATCTTACGACCTGGGCGATTCTTTGGCAGAAGACGCCAACAGAGCCGGATCGATCAGCTCCGTCCAATCGGTCGTGCCCACTGGAACGAACGAGGTTCAGACCATGTTCACCGTATTAGGCAAGCGGGCTGCCGATAGCACCAAGCAGGATTATAAGATCATCGAGGCCTAAACAATGCGACTTACCAAGCTCCTCATGGCCATACTGTTCTTCCTTTATCTCTGGTGGCCATATGACGTAAATCTATACAAATTTCCTTATCGCACCTGGTTCTGGTCTACACGCTACACTCACGGGGACGAGTGGCCGGAAGGATTCTATTGGTTCTACAAGATCCCAGCCGAAGCAGGCCACCGAGAGCAGTTAGCATTCAGGTCGCCAGAAGATCGCAGAAGCGTGGGGTGGGGTCAGAGGCTCATCAAGAAGGATGTACTCTATATCATCACTTATGCAGGAGATACGCCGAACTGGGGGAACGTCAGCCAGTTTATCGATATCGGTCCGCCCTGCGGCAACTGGCTATCCGGAATGTTTGAAGAGGGAGAGACCACCAGAAGCCAGACTTATAGCGTCCAGGCCGCGGTCCGGGCCGTCCGAGAACTGCCGGGGAAGATAAAAGCCACAGTCGCCAAGAACGATGAACTGGACGCGGGAATCACGGCCACTATCCAGGCCACTCCGGAGCTGCCAGTTCTCACGTATGCTGCGATCGCAGGCAATCCCGAGCTTGTGCACCCCATCAGAGCGGCCATCCGAGCAGAGCTCTATCTGGAGCCAGCTATCATAGCCGCCGTGGGAAAGGATTTTTCGTTAGACTGTGGCGCAACCGCCGCTGTGCAAGGCAATCCGTACAAGTGGTATGGCACGCGGGCGGCAATCAAGGGTGAGACCGAGAAGACCGTTGGAATAACAGCTTTTGTGGTGAAGAGTCGTGCTGATCAGATTATGCTCGAAATGGAAAACAACTGGCCTCAGGAACTGGATCTCCGGAGCACTCCGAACTCTCCGTCTAAGTTCAGGGACTGGCGGAAACAGCCAATCGGACAATGAGACCGCAGACCTGGTGGCCCGGAGCCTCATAGCTAAGGTCTGCAAGATTAGGGAAGGTCCGGAGTATGATGAGGCTGTCCGGACCGGTAAGGCCTATTGGTTGTCCGTCCTGGCGAACAGGCCCGACGATCGAGCTAAGAAGAGATCTGACCAGGCTCTAAGCAAACTCCTGAAGTGCCGGGTCGAGATAGCGGGCAGGAAGAAGAGTAGAACGGAAAACCTAAAGCGAGCGATATATGATACCTTTACCTGCCGCCACTAAGAAGAAGATCCTGGCCTGGCTGCCTCATGTTCTGGACGGCTATGATTATCCTCTGAAAGAGACCGACAACATCCTGCCGGACCTCATAGCCCCAGCGATCACCTATTACTTTTCGTCTGTCGGCACCCCGTCACAGTTCTCCTTTCAGCCCCTTAGGACAGTCCGGAACAAGGTAACCTACGAGATGGAGGAGTACTGGGGGCAGTATCACTATGCTACAATGAACGTGGTCCTCCGGGCCAACGACAAGGACGAAATGGAGGCCATGTGGTCAGACTTCTACCAGAGGTGCATGGCCACCAGGAGAGATGCGAAGATATACCACGACGGCTGGAGGTTCCTGGAGATCCTGGATTCCAAGCCATTAGAACCCCAGAGGCTTGACAATGGAAAGAATCTGTATTGGGCGCAAGTGGATCTGCGTTTCGAGTACGAGGTCGTATCTGTCCCCGACGAGGATTACATCAAGCGGGTCCACAACGAGATTGAGGTCGATGAGGGTGACCCCCACATCACCTGGTTGTCCGAGGTTCGAGAGGTCGAACTCGCGGTCGGTATCGTTGCATTCGTCGCCCCCAGAGGCGACTGATAATCAATTTTTATTTTAGAGGTGAAAATCTTGAAAAAGAAGATACTGATGAGAGTAGTGGATGCTCTGCTGCTACCTAACCCCCCGGTGACCCGAGAGCAATACAAGAAGTGGGTCAAGGAGTCCGGCCTCAACGTGGCCCGGAACAAGATGATAGAGGTTGAAGTTGACGTGGAGGCTTACTAAATGGCCGAGATTATGCTTGGTAATCAGTACAATTTCCTGAGGCACGTAATCACCCTGGAGAGCATCGGCCAGGTAGCGGTTACAGTAGGCCGCGGGGTGGTTGTAGGGATCGGTACGGCAGACAGAGGCCCTGCGATGGTTCCTTATGGCATCGCTGGCTCCGCAGCCAGCAAAATTAAGAAGACCTACTATGCCGGCCCCCTCAAGGAAGGACTGGAGGATGCTGCTAATCAGGGTGCTTCTATCGTTTACGGCGTCCGGGTGCTTGGGGCTGGATATGCTTCGGCATCTCTGACTGTAGATGATGGCACGGACGATGTAGGAACGTTCAATGCAACCGGCCCAGGAGTAGCCGGGAACATTCCGACAATCACGATTGCCCGAGGAGATGCATACGGCTCTATAGTCGAGACCTTTGCCGGGAACGGCGGGACGTCTCCCTATGCCCTGATGTACAATGATATTGATTCTGCAGCCCTGACCAACTATGTGAAGGTGGCGGGAGTCACAAAGACGATCATCTACACCGGAACTCCTGACCCAGGCGAGTGTCTGATCGATCCGGTGGCTGGCACCCTATCATTTGCTGCCCTCGAATGGCCCACAAAATCTCAGCAGGTCGAGGTCAAGTACAAGTACTACAGCCGGAAGGTCACCATCACCGATGTCAGCA
>Ga0255344_1002351_pt1 | contig 23106 bp, 22 predicted proteins | sample wastewater_treat_5_FD_192414 | JGI IMG/M metagenome (GOLD analysis project Ga0255344, IMG submission 192414) | Wastewater microbial communities from Lulu Island WWTP, Vancouver, Canada - plant18 | ecosystem: Engineered > WWTP > Wastewater > Unclassified | place: Canada: Vancouver, British... | reverse complement strand
AGAACGAAGATCTTCTGGCAGAAGTCCAGCATCTTCGCATGGAGAATGAATACTTAAAAAAATTGAACGCCTTAGTTCTACAGCGGGAAAAATCAGAACAGAAGAAAAAGTAACAGTCATTTCAGAACTAAGACAGAAACAATATTCCGTTTATTTTTGTGAAATTTCAAGGTAAAAACAAAGCTTCCATATCAGAAAGAAGTGATTATGGCTATGGGTGTATTTTAACAACCTATGGGAAAATAAAGAACAGATTGCAGGCTGAAAATATATGTATTTCTGATACGACAGTCAGACCAAGAAAAGACATATATCTATTTGATTTTGATTGTGTTAATGAGGCAATTCTAAATGCTTTAGTTCATAACGATTGGACAATTACAGAGCCACAGATTTCAATGTTTCATGATAGACTTGAGATACTTTCTCATGGTGGACTTCCTAGCGGAATGACAAAAGAACAATTCTTTGACGGAATAAGCAAGCCCAGAAATGCCACATTGATGAGAATATTTTTAAATATGGGTCTTACTGAACATACTGGGCATGGCATTCCAACGATTGTACAAAAATATGGTACAGAAGTTTTTGAAATTGAAAGCAATTATATTAGATGTACTATTCCTTTTGAAAAAGAAGTAATGAACCAAATAGACAACAAAAATGTCGGTTTGAATGTCGGTTTGAATGTCGGTTTGAACAAAACCGAAAAGAAAGTGATAGAACTTTTGATAGAAAATCCAAGCATAACATCAGTAGAACTTGCAGAAAAAATAGGTGTAACAAAGAGGACTATCGAAAGAACATTTAAATCTTTGCAAGAAAAGAAAATGATTGAAAGAATTGGTTCAAAGCGAGATGGAAATTGGATTGTGGTTAGGTAAATAAATTATATTTATATTCAAAAAGACTAGAAGAGTAGTTTATTCCAATATATTGTGGAGGTTATGTTGGGGATAATATTGGTAAAGCGCTTTATTTCCTTGAATATCGAGATTTTTAAAGTACTATCCGCTGAAAGATAAAATCCCTAATATTAGTTAAGAATTTCATGATGGATATATTGTTTTTGACAGAGATACCGAACATTATTGCGGAGAGACTGCTAAAGATGTATGACAAAGAATCCTAATCCTGAAAATGTCAAGAAATGTATAGTCGAAAAATACTCAAAATATAAAATAACTTAGTAATGATTTCTAAGGCTGTAGTTACCTTTGTTCATAGTCTGTTTGTTAAGCTACAGATTCACAGGTAAGTTTACGATATGCTATAGGTATCATCCCATCAGGATTAAAGCTTGTAATTCTCTGTGTGCTGTAATAGCAGAAGATATATCTGAATATTATTTTTTTTAATTGCATTCTGATCATTTCTTCAATACAACAAAAAAGCTAGCTGTTCAGATGCTTTTTATTTCCATATGTTCTGATGTTTTCAACGCTTCTTATTTGAACTCTTTACTGTACTTTCTCATTTTTAAACACCTCTCTTTTGATTTTATTTTATCAATTTTTTCGGTGTTTGCCGACTATGCTTATATGATAACTGTCCATTTACTACTTACCTAAAAAATAAGAGTCTTTTATTTCTTATTTAACAATAATTTTTAAAGGTTTAGCAAAAAATGGAAATTTTTGATTCATGTTTTTTAAAATTCGGTGCGATACTGCTTTTATAGGTATTCCATCGGGTTCATCTGTTGCATCCCATATCTATATTTCTCCATCTTTTATATAATCAAATATAACCACTTGATCAATACTTCCGTTATTATCAGGATCAAAAAAAATAAAATCTCCCTTTTTTAACTTTTCAAAAGTTGTTTGAACACTATTATAATCAAGAAGAACTTGAGCCGATACATCTTTTTTTAAGACATCCCCATATAAAAACCATTCATATCCTAATTGATTGTACAAATAAATAATTAATCCAGAACAGTCAATTCCATTAGTACTATTTCCGCCTAATTTGTATGGAACTCCTATTAAAGAAGGAAGAATTTGAAAAAAACATTCTTTTTCTTCCGAACTCAATAAAGTTTGTTCCCAAAATTAGGTGTTTGAATGCAGGAAGTGAGAAAAAAAAGTAATATAAGTAATGTAAGTATAACTTTTATCATACTGCACCTCTTTTTACTCCTATGAATATTTTTATGACCTTATCCAAAATTTTGTACCAAACATTAAGTTAGCCCGGGTTGATTTTGTGAACTATTGTTGGTGATTTTTGATACGTATTGAGATGGAGTTAATCCTCCCAAAGAACTGTGAGGTCGGAGGGTATTGTAATCATTTCTCCAGCTTTCAATAATTATTCTGGCTTCATTGATGCTTTTAAACCAGTGTGAATCCAGACACTCCTCACGAAACTTATCGTTGAACGATTCGGTATATGCATTCTCAAGTGGCTTCAGTACATCGACTTACTCTTTTCCCACTGAAAGATGTGTTCGTCTCAAGAGCAAGACATTCACGAGTTGCTTCATCTATTACAGTGAGAACACGAAATTTACGTCCGTTTGCGAAATCATCCGCTACAATTTGCTTAAGTCTTCGGTTCTCATCTTCGAGCTGTTTAAGACGCTTTGCTTCACTGATCTGTATATCTCCATATTTAGATTTCCTGCGTTAGATCGTTTGCTCACAGATAATGAATTATATCATCCAGAATAACATTTCTGATGGTTCAATCCGAGGGGAGAAGGTCAGCTTTGTCCACTATGTTTATTTGATGACTGTACAGATTTATCTATTTGGTTTTATATACCACTTTATACCCCACTTATGATATAATATACGTGGTCAATAAAGTGAGGGATAATTATGGATAAATATATTAAACTCATAAACAATTTAATTGAATATAAAACAGAGGAAGAATGGTTTGAGTTTAAAGAAAATTGGTTTGAAGCACATGGTATAGGAGAATATATTTCCGCATTATCAAATGGAGCAGTAATGAGAGATAAAGAATATGCTTATTTAGTTTGGGGCATTCAAGACGGTACCCATGAGATAGTTGGAACATCATTTGATTTTCATATGGACTTTAAAAAAGAACCCTTAGAACACTATTTAGCAAGACAGATTAATCCAGATGTTTCATTTTCATTTAAAGAAATTGAAATAGACGGTAAAAGGTTGGTAGTCTTGGAGATTCCATGTGCTGCAAAAATTCCAACTTCTTTTGATGGAGTGAGATATATACGTATTGGCTCAAGTAAAGTTAATGTAGCAAAATACCCTGAAAGAGAAGCAAAGCTATTTGAGAGCCTAAGAAAGGAAAAATGCTCTATCCAGAGCCTAGAGTCCGAATATCAAGAACTTACTTTTGAAAGATTGTTCACTTATTATGCCGGAAAAGGTATTACACTAAACGCAAAAAACTTTAAAAAGAATTTAGGATTGTTTACTAAAGATGGAAAGCATAATTTATTAGCACAACTGCTTTCTGATGATAGTCATATTCCCATAAGAATCTCGGTGTTTACAGGAGAAACAAAAGCGTCACCATTATATTCTATAAAAGAATTTGGAAATACTTGTATCCTTTTATCCTTAGATAAGGTACTGGAATATGCAGATGTTATCAACTTGATCCAGACAGATGAAAAGAATCGGATGTTATCAAGAAAAGATATTCCTCTGTTTGATATGAATGCCTTTCGTGAAGCAGCAATTAATGCTTTTGTTCACAATAAATGGGTAGATAGAAATGCCCCAATGATCACAGTATATAGTAATCGAATAGAAATTTTATCACGAGGGACACTTGCTCCTAATCAAACAATGGAAGGATTTTATCTTGGAGAATCTATTCCTGTAAATCAAAAACTGTCGGATATATTCCTTCAATTACACATCAGTGAACGCTCTGGCAGAGGTGTTCCTAAGATAATAGATACTTATGGAAAAGATGTTTTTGATTTTAGAGAAAATTCTATTGTAGTTAATATTCCTTTCAACAGAATTAATAGACATATAGACTATAATGTGGGGGATAAAGTGGTGAATAAAATACCCCTTAATCCAAGGAGGAAAAGGATTTTAGAAGAAATAAGAAACAATCCTAACATTACCCAAATACAGCTTATGCAGATCATTGGAATAGGTAAAACAGCTATGCAGAACAACATTAATTTTCTAAAAGAGTATGGCTATATTGAAAGAATTGGATCTAATAAGGCCGGATATTGGAACATAAAGCTACTAGATGGATAGTTACCGTTATTGCAATACACCGATAAGCACAAGCTTAACAAGAAACACCGCAGATAAAAGCAACTATAACTATGGAACTGAAAATCATACTGTTTTATATTTTAGACACCTGCGACTATACATTTTTGACAAATTCATAATTATATCAAAATGACTGCTTAAGGAGCATATATGAAAAAATCTTTGTACAGTTTATTCAGAACTATAATAGAGATAATATTATTTTTAGTATCAGGCGTGGCAATTTTCGTCGAATTTTTTTCAAGTTCTAGCGTTGAAAATGGCCTTCAGCTGCTCAGTTTTTATACAATGCAGACAAACATTATGGTTTTTATATGTATGGGCTTTTTGGTATACTGTTCTCTATTTAAAAAGAAAAGAACCAAAGCGTCATACTTCTTCATAGGTGGAATAGCAATTTGGATAATGATCACCGGCGTTTTGTACCATATCTTTCTTTCCTCAATTCATAATCCGTCCGGAATAAAAAGTATAACTAATGTTCTGCTTCATTATGTTGTTCCATGGAGCATGGTAGGCTACTTTGTAGTTTTTTACGATAAAAGATATATAAATTGGATATTTCCTTTATTATGGACATCATATCCCATAGTTTATCTTATAATTTCACTCATACGTGGAAAAATTCAAGGCTTTTATCCTTATTGGTTCATTAATCCCACAGCAGAATATCCGGCTGGAATCGGAGGTATGCTCAACGTGTTTTGGTTTTCCTGTGCTATTACTGTTTGTTTTGTCGTCGCAGGGTACATACTTTTGGCATTAAGATATTTTTTATCTCGGAATATACGTTTATAATCACAAGAACACAGTAATTTACCGTATTAATTCTTTGATGTATAATATCATTGTTATTGTCGTTTCAGCAAGCTTTTTTTGCACTTTGGCAGAAAAGGTTTTTATTTTGTTCTCTTATCTGCTAAAATATTGGTAAAGAAAAAACAAGAGGTGATATTATGTCAAAAAAGCTAATGGTTATATGTTTTCTGATGGTATCATTATTTGCCTTCGGAATAGACAAGACTTTGGCAAAAAAATTTGATCAGCCGTCAAAAACCACTATCTATAAAATTTATGACAGGATACGAATAGAATGGATAAACGGAAAGTTTTCTGACTCTGATTATTTTCAGGCAAGAATGGTACTGAATGATTTTTTGGAAGGATACAGGTATAGTGATGAAGAAGTGGCTGTCTATATTGCATTAAAAGAACTTTATGACGGAAAGTATGCTGTAGAGTATTATCCGGCAATAAAAGAGTATTACGTATCAAGATACGTTTATGGCAATTATGATGATAACTGGTCAGATGATGATTATTACGAGCGATACTACAAGGATTTTACAAGGTACGATAATAATTACTATGACTTTTCATTTATGTATCCCAGAACATGGAATATATTAGATGAGTCTTCCAGCAGATACGGCGGATACTTAAAGATGTCAGTTTCCAAGTACTATGGCAGCGGATATGTGACTGTCGAGATCAATCAGATAAGCAGGTATTATGGACTTACAGATACTGTGGAAAAATTCTTAAAGGATATAAATAATCAGGGTGATCCGAATGCTCTGGGAAAAGCAGATGATCCCAATGCTTTGGGCAGGGCAAATGATCCGAATGCGCTTGGAAAAGCTAATGATCCAAACTCACTTAAAAAAAGCGGTTCATCAGCAGTTGTTTTAGACAAAGGCAACTATAGGTTCGGTTCTGACTCTGCTTATAGGGTAACTTACACGTTTAACGGTCAGAAAATACTAAAAATATGGTCGATAAAGAAGGATTATTTGTTTGTGGTTACTTTTGCTGCTGATAATAATACCTTTGACTCAAGTCTTGAAACTTTTTATAAATTTCTTGATTCTTTTGAATTTGAATGAGGAGGTAAAATATAATGAAAAAGAGTTTGTTGCTCATTTTTATGGGGGTATTGGTATTCATGTTTTCGGGCTGTGTATTTATTATTTCTCCGTATAACCTCACAGTATATAATAACACCGAGTATGGCAACGGTGATTCAACATTGATGCAACTTTATATAGATGGTGAGTACAAAGATGATCTTTACACGGGAAGAAGTAAAACCTATTCATTACCGTTTGGAAACCACGATATAATGATCAAATTGAAATCAACGCTTTCACACGTAAATGAAGACAGAATCTTTTATCTCTCATACTATCTTAACGATAATTCAAAAATATACACTTCCAACGATATAATACCGGATAAAGCATATAAAGTTAGGATATCCAACAACAGTGTTTATTCCAATGATGGTAACAGATCAACTTTGGTAGCTGTTTTCATGAATAACCTGAAAATAGGGAAGATAAAGACGGCGAATATGTCGATACTTATGTAGACAGAGGGTATAACGGTATTAAGCTGGAGTTCCAGCCGGTTACGAATCATTGGAGCGAAAGCAGAGCATATCACGTAATTAAGGATATTTCTTCAGATGTCAGTTATAATACATACGATATAGCAATAAGTCAGAACCAGACAAGACAGCTTGAAAGCAGAGCAACACAGGAAAATTATGATGATTTGGGAGCAGCACGGGATGTAATAAATTATACAATAACCTCTACACCACCTGAAGAAAAGTTAGTTGCCTCAGAAATAGAATAAAGACGGGGAAACCCGTCTTTATTCTATTTTGGCGATATCTTTTTTTAATAGTTCAATAGCACTTTGCTTATCTATAGTTGATAGTATTCCTATAGGAGCAAAAATATAATCCTTATCATAATACAAAGATGTTTTGTTTTCAACAGGAAGCAGTTCATCTTTGCTGGAAGATTCAAAGATACTCTTCATAACTTCTTTTCGATATCTTGATCTTGAAAGCATTCCTCCGGTACCAAAGATATGCTTTATCGCTGTCAGATCCTTTCCCTGAGCTGTTTCTATTCTTCCGGTAGGACCAAAAAGGAAGCCTTTCTTCCCGGCATGCCTTCTTACAGCCGTTTTGAAACAGTACTTTGCAAGTGAAGCAATAAACTCTTCCTGCCTGGGGGTTTTTGGATAAGGTGATATCTGCGCAAATAGCTCATCATAATCACTGAACTCCATTCTAAGTTTTTCAGGAGTAATTAGATCTATAACGTTATGAGCATTGACATACAGTCCAAGATCTCCTTCAACAGATCTCTTTGAACGTGGCTCAGGAGAAACAAGAATTCTCTGAATCTGAGGATCGCCATCTGTGACAGAATCAACATCCGTTGTAGCTCCCCCTATATCTACGGTAAGAACATCTCCGAAAATCTCCGAAAGCAGTTCGGTTGTTATCATAACCGCTCCCGGTGTTGTAAGCACCTGTCCATTAACAATAGAGTATATTTTTTCCATTCCGGGTGCATGTATTATATGTTTGGAAAATACTTCCTGAATACATCTGCGTGCAGGTTCAACATTAAGATGATCTACCTGTGGATAAACGTTTTCGGTGATTATCAGTTCTTTCCCTTTGTCTTTGAATATCTGTGCTGCTTCATCACGCAATACGCAGTTACCTGCATATATTACAGGGCAGTTGATACTCATGCTGGCTATAATTTCAGCATTATGAATTATGGTTGATTCTTCACCATAATCAACTCCCCCGGCCAGAAGCATCACTTTGGGGTTTATTCTGTAAATTTCATTTACTTGAGAATGTCTCATCATTCCTGCTGTTGCAAACTTAAGAACAGCACCTGCTCCAAGAGCAGCCTCTTTGGCAGCTCTCACGGTCATATCATAAACAAGACCGTGGACGGTCATTTTAAGACCGCCCGCGGCTGAAGAACTTGCTAAAAGTATTTCCCAATCGACTTTTTCGTTTATTTTCTTCTCCAAATCTCTTACCGCACCCTGTATACCAATAGTAACATCGCCTTCGGAAACCGTGGTATAATGTTCTCCCTGAGCTTCAATCTTGGGGTTTTTACCGTTAATCCCGGTAAGAGCAGTAAGAACTGTAGTTGTACTGCCTATTTCTGCAATTAAAACATCGGCTTTCATATTATTTTCTCAGTTCGCCTACAAATTTTTCCAGTCTGTCGGCAGCTTTTTCGAGCATCTTCATTGAAGTAGCAAACGATATTCTTACATAACCTTTTTTATAGAATCCGGAACCCGGTACAACCGCGATCATTGCATCTTCGAGAAGTCTCTGGGCAAAGACTGAGTCTTCCATTCCAAACTCCTCAACATTTATAAACACATAAAATGCTCCGGCAGGTTTTACAAACTTGAGACCCATTTTGCTAAGTCTTGAGCTTATGTAATCCCTTCTGTTTTTAAACTCCTGGTACATGGGCATAACATCATAGTCAAAAGCAGCCATTGCAGCATACTGTGAAGGAGTGTTGATGTTTGATGTAGCATGTGACTGTATTTTAGATACTTCCTTCATGAGTTTCTGAGGTCCTGTACAGTAGCCTACTCTCCATCCGGTCATAGACCATGTTTTTGAGAATGCATTAACTATAGCTGTTCTTTCCTTCATATCGTCTATTGTGGCAATTGAAGTAAACTGTCCGTCATACACCAACAGTTCATATACTTCATCGCTCAAAACAAGTATTTCGTTTTCTTTTGATATTTTTGCTATCATTTCAAGTGTGGATTTGGGATAAACGACTCCTGTAGGATTATTCGGAGTATTAATCATGATAACCTTTGTTTTAGGTGAAAGGTATCTTCTAATTTTTGATTCTGTAGGAAGAAATCCTTCTTCTTCATCAAGCGGAACATGAACCGGTAGACCGCCTACCATTTTTATTTGGGCATCGTAGCTTACCCATGAAGGATCAAAAATCATTACTTCATCACCCGGGTTTATCATAGCCAGCAAAATATTATATATAGCCTGTTTTCCACCATTTGTTACAACGATATCATTCGGATCATACTTAATATTCAGTCTTTTATTCAGATACTCTGAAATTTTCTTTCTTAGATCAAGGATACCTTTTGCATCGGTATACTTGGTTTTCCCTTCCTTTATAGCTTTGAACGCAGCTTCACAAATAGGCTCAGGTGTAGGAAAGTCCGGTTCACCCGCTGTCAGTTTAACGAGATCAACACCCTGCTTCTCAAGTTCTATGGCTTTTGCATTTAAAGCAAGAGTAAGAGAAGGTTCAACTGCTAAAATATTTTTTGAAAAAAGCATTCAAGATCTCCTCCTTCAAGGTATAATTTATTTGAAAGTACTTTCATGAAATTTTTTTCATTTAAATTCTATATTATTTTTTCTCTCAAAACAAACTTGTTAGTTTTAATGTAGCCTAAGAAAAGCCGTTTTTCAGACAAATAACTTTGATATTCATTGTAAATTGTAAGGTGTTTCTAAAAAAAAGATTTTTTATTACAATACTGTTCTGACTTACTCTGCGGTAGTTTTAAAAAATTATGTGTATAATATATTGGCATATATGGAGGTGATATTTTGCTAAGAATAACCAAGTATATCAAGAAACTTGAAAAGTTTGATATTCAGATAATAAAAAAAGAGAACCTAGGAGATCCTTTTAAATACAGGCGTTATGGAGAAAAAGACTTTGAAATAATCAACTTAGAGTACCTTAATGGTTCAAAAATAAAAAAAGCAAGCTTTGTGCTAAAGAAATACTTTAGAACAGATATTCCGATGATCCTATCCTCTGATAACTCCTTCAGAGAGATACAGTTCGCAAAATCAAAGCTTATGAGTGATTTCAAAAGTTTCTTTTCAATACCTATTATAGATGTGGATTCTGAAAAGAAGATTATTTATATGATAAATAAAGGTGATGAATTGAAACGATTTGGCCCTCCTGAGATTCCGACATACGAGAAGATGTCTATTCTTGTATCCAGATTGGCAAAAAAGGATGCATTTATTAACAGAAATGTTGAACCATTTCTTGGAACATATCTTACATGGGTATTAAATCTAAAAAAACTATTTTGTGAAGTATGCAACGCAGATGAAAGTTCTGAGCTTTACCAGAAATTGAAAGAAAAGTGGAGCTGGTTTGAAAACGGAGTAACAAACTTCTGCAAAATCCATGGACAGGAACAATTTAACAAACTTATGCTTTGCTACGATAAAGTACAAAAGGACGATGCTTTTTTCAAACAGGCACCATATGCATGTCAACACGGTGATTTTTTCTTCTCTAACATAGGGTTTGAAGACGATATGACACCTGTTGTAATAGACTGGGAAAACATTTGTTATGGACCAATAGGCTTTGATTATGCAACCTTGCTTGACGGTATGCCCAAACTGGATTTTGCACAGGAACTTCCGAATATATATCTGGAGTATTACAACTACTACTCCGAAAAAAAGATTGACCGAAAGTACTTTGATGAACTTATGCTTAAACTCAGTGACAGAATTTTTTTCTTTACAGGCGTTATTGATAATATTATGCTGGCATACAGCGATGATAGTTCTTTGCCGGAGACTGTAAAAGCTCAGATGCGTAAGGAGTTTATTGAAAGAGTAGACACATACTTTGCGGCACAGTAACCGAGGTGATATATGCAGGCTGGAATAGGATATGAAATTTTTCCGGATAGATTTTTTTCTTCCTGTCCAAAAAATGAAACAAGGGAATGGAATTTGGAACTTCCTTTACCTGAAGAGTTCAAAGAAAAAAAATACAAATATGGAACTGTATTTTATGGTGGCGATATCAAAGGTATCACTAAAAAACTTGATTATATAGCTGGGCTTTCAGTTGATTTTATCTACCTTACTCCTATTTTCAGTTCCCCATCCAATCATAGATACGATTGCTCCGATTACTTTACTATTGATCCTATGCTAGGAACGGAAAAAGATCTAAAAGAACTGTGCAGCGCGGCTATGGAAAATAAAATCCGCATAGTGCTAGATATAGCTCTGAATCATGTTGGCGACACTCACCCATGGTTTATAAAAGCTGCAAAAGGACTGAAAGAAAAAGAATTTTTCAGACAAATAAACGGAAGTTTCACATTTTGGTCCAATTCAAAAAACCTTCCAGAACTTGCCTTGGAAAACTCTGAATTGATTGACTTGCTTTGGCGCAGTGAAGATTCCGTAATGAAAAAATGGATGAAAACAGGAGTAAACGATTGGCGGCTTGACTGTGCCTATGAACTGGGTCAAGAACTGCTCAGTGACATAAGCAAAAATATTTCATCTCACTCAGAGCATCATATTTATGCCGAAGCCTGGACATATCCTAAAAAATGGCTTTTGAACGAACATACTCACGGCATAATGAATTACTACTTTAAAAATATCATAGATGATTTTTTGAATAACACAATTGATGGGAGCCAGACCGCAGAAATATTATCTTATACCGTCAAAGACTGTACAGAGGAAAAGCTCTTTTCATGTTGGAATATACTATCAACACACGATACACCGAGAGTAAAAAATCAATATACCGATCTTTGGAAGCTTGCAGTAGTAATGCAGTTTACTTTACCGGGAAGTCCTTTGATATACTATGGAGAAGAAATAGGAATGACCGGAGAAAACGATCCTTACTGCCGCCAGCCCATGAGATGGGAATTGATGGAAAGCGAGAACGAAACTTTCAATTTTTATCTTAAAATAACCAAGCTTTTTAAAGACTCTCCTGCCTTACGGGAAGGAAAGTTTACAAGAGTATTTTCAAACAACCAAAATATTCTTGCCTATAGTAGGTCAACAAGCAAGATTGACGAGTATAGACTTATAGTTATCAACCCTACTCATAAAGATCAAGAGTTTACTGCATACACAACAGAATCTTTTCTTATGAACCGTGCACAGATGCAGGATATTTTTAGCCAAGAACGATATACGATCGTATGTTCTTCTATAAAAGGAACCATTGACCCGGGTAGCTTCCTCATACTCCAACCCCTGATTGACGGAACCTATACTCCGTATAAAAGGCTTATAAATTCAAATTATTAACGCTGTTTAACTGTAATATCCTTTATTTATAGTAAAAATAATCCTACCTATACAGACAAACAAGTAGCGTACACAAACTCAAAAGCCAAGTCAAGGCTAAAGTGCCTGACTTGGCTTATAGTACATCTAAAAAGATTTTATTTTATAACACGTTTTTCCTTACCATAAAACTTTATAAAACACATTGTTTATGTTTTCTACATAGAAATTCTCACACGGCATAAAATACTCTATCTTAGGATTTTCTAAGCTACTTATTTCAACAAACTCCTTCGAAAGTTTGACAAGTTTTTTGCCCTGAAGTATTATCCTGTCATTATAGAAATCAGCTTTGATAATACCACAATCGTCATCTGAGCAATAAACTTTGCTGAATTTATCACCGTTAAATTTAAAAATACTGTTTTGCCTTTCTTCATATTTTCTTCCTACAACAAAGACAGCTTCATCTATGATAAACATATCACTGAATAAATCTATTTCAGGAATATCTGTATAAAGCGTTACTAAACTGTTATTTTCATAAATGCTTATGACCATGTCCTGAATAACATAAATTTTTCCATTTATTGACTTAACTCTTAAGAAACGTGTGTTCATATCTTCAAACACTGTCTTCAGTTTAAGGTTTTTATCAAAAACATAAAAATCCTTGCTTATACCTACATATATATTTTTTGAATCAACGAAAATCCCTGCGTTACTCTGACCACCATAAAAATTATGCATTCGCGGATTTCCGTATTTATCGGACACATATATCTGGTTGCCGTATTTTTCTTCTTTGTATATTGCACGTGTAGTGAAAATCTTTTCATTATAATCAAACACAACAACTTCTGTAAGTATAGTAGATGGATCAAACGATAGATAGTAAAGATTCTGCTGATCATAAACCATGTCTCCAATAGAAAGGTTCTTATCCAGATTGATCAAACAAACTTTTTCTGCTGCAAAACTCATCACTGATAGAAGTATCAGAACCGCTAATAATATTTTTTTCATCCTTATCCTCCTTATATTGGATATCCAATATCATATAATTGTTTTTTTAGAAATGATAGCAAAAAAAACAATAATTATATGATAAAATATTTTATACTAATTATATTATATAGTAAAAATATTTTTTTGTGGGGTCTTATTGGTCTTTTAAAAAATGAGGGGGATACTATGAAACAAAATATCTTAGGTATTATTGACGCTTTAGGCTTAAAATCTCTGCCTATACTTAGATATTTTTTGGATAATATTGATGTAAAAGACAATGAGATGCAAGAGTATATAAGGGGACTTGGCTACTACTATAATTTTGAATATGAAAAAGCAGAACAACTTTTCTCAACAGGTTTTAACTCTCTAAAGCATTTTGTTAGAGCAAATTTCGTACTTTTAAAAATTTTTGATGCAAAGTGTGATAAGGATAGTTTTTTTAGAGTATATAAAAGTTTAAAAGAAGTTATTTCTAACCTTTCAAAAGAGCTCGAATATGACTGTAGAATGAATCTGGCTGTTGCAGAGATGTCTTTATTCAATGATTCACGAAGGATTGATCGGTTACTCCCGTTTAGAGATAAAAACCGTAATGCTGTTTTATATTATCATAAAGCTATAGCCAGTATTGAACTAAAAAATGATTACGAGCAGGGATTAAAATATATAGAGCTTTCTAAAAACGAATCTCAAAGCTCAGATTCTCCTTTTTTAAAACTTATGATAATGAATGCCTATATTTCATATAACCTTAAATATAAAAAAGAGCAGCACATAGTAAGGCTAGTACAAAAAATGGCTTTCCTTATAGGTTATTGGTTTGATATACAAGAATATATGAGTTTACCGTCGGTTTTTTATACAGTTGCTGAGATATCCGGAAGTACTCTGGAAAAAGATTTTTTTAAAAAAATTATTGAAGAACTTACTAAAAAAGAGATTACTTATTTTCAAAATGGGCATAGATATTTTATATCTGAAAATTTTGTTTCTGAAAGCAAACTTCCTTTATTACAAAGTATTTCTCACATAAGAGATCTGTCTTTACAATCCAGAATACGGAAAAACCAAAAGATTATATGTGAAACTCAATACGAAAAAGGCTGGCTTAAACGAGCTGAAGAATATCTGAAGCTTTTTGATCTAGCAAAAAGAGAAAAATTTATTGACTTTTATTTTTCATCATCAGAAAAGCCTACTATCAATCGTTTTATCACAAGCTATCCTATATACAAAAGTTACAACAGATATATAGAAAAAATTATATGTAAAAAAAAATTTCACTATACTTTTTTTGAAAATACCTGTTTTGATCCTATTGTTGCAACTATTACATGTAGCATATGGAATCTCAAAGAAAAAAAGAGTGCTGTTGATATAATTGAAAATATGATTAACTACGTGTTTAGCTAAAATAAAAACGGATCTATATAATAAACTGACCCCAAAAGGAGGTCAGTTTTAATAATCCTGTAAGCTGTACTAAGTATCTACTCGTTTATTATAGCTTCAGTCCGTTTCTATTTATTACTTTTAGACTATTACCATAATTGGCTATTTTGTAAGAAAACCTATAATCTCTTTCTCTTCATAGATATTTTGTTCTTTAGTAGAATACTTAAGATTTTTATTCGTAGATATAACAGTACTAAATCCTTTCATATCTGTTGCCAAAAGTCCGATTACAGAAGCAGAAGAAATCTTTTTAACTCCGTGAGGAGATTTTGATTTAAGCTGATAGGTCAGTTCCTGCCCCGCACTATGAACGTTTAAATGCTCGCCGCCTGCCCACCGTTTAAGCTCTGAAAAATCATAGATTTTTCCATTCACACCGACAAGAGAAGGCTTTCCATTTTTTCCATTCATGGCGTAAAGATCTTCAAAGTTAAAAGTGAGTATACCTATAAGAAGCAGTCCTTTAATTACATTATTACTGTGTTTGCTTTTCTTGAGGTCAATAGTGATATCTTTTCCGGGTTGATAAGCAACTGTATGTACTCCTCCCCTACATTTTATGTTTTCAGTTACATCATAAATTTTTCCGTCTGATGCAAAAAACGCCGGAACTGATGATGACTTTCCATTAAATGTTTCAAGTTCTTTTACACTGACCGCCAGATAGCCTATAGTTTTGACGGATGCGAGTTTTTTTTCGATAACTGCATCTTTTTTCAGTATCCGCAGACTCTCTGTTCCTACACTGAAAAATTTTTCTTTTGAAATATTTTTAAGATCAGAATATGCAGAAATATTATATACCATACCATTGTACGCCAGAAGATCTGTTGAACTTTTCAATGTCGTCATGGAGATCAGAACGGTATCACCGTTATAGTTTTTTAGATCCAAATCTGAAAGCGCTTCCGATAAACCAACAGTAGTCATAAAGACCACGAACAGTATCATCAGATGTTTCTTCATTCTAACACCTCCCGATAGATAAGTTAATAAAATTATAACAAAGTTATAACAAAAAAACAAAAGCTTTTACAAAAATATATATCTTGCCAGTTTTAAGATGATGCTGTATAATATCATTGAAAGGCCGGTGATTAATATCGTATATATTGTATCTGGCGGAAGCCTACTGAGCAGTGATGAGTTTTATATAAACATGATCAAAAGTGCTTCGGTTACAATAGCCTGTGATAGCGGAATAAAACTTTTCCGCAAGTTCAATATAGCCCCTTCGTATCTTATAGGGGATATGGACTCAGCAGAAGAAAACGATGTTGAATGGGCAAAAAGTATCGGAGTAAAGATACTAAAGTTTCCTCCTGAAAAAAACGAACTGGATACCGAGCTTGCTCTTATAATGGCAAGGGGGTTGCAAGAGAATAAAGCTGTACTTTCTGGGGTTTTAGGTTCACGCATAGACCAGACAATGGCGGGAATATATCTTCTTGCGGCATATAATGATCTTGACAGTGAAATAAACGAAGATTATATTAATATAGGAACCGTAAAAAACAGAAGGCTTTTTACTGCCTTAAAGGGTGAAACATGGACAGTTCTGCCTATAGGCGGAGAAGTTAAGGGATTGAATCTACAGGGCTTTAAGTATGAGCTTACCAATAAGTATCTTAACGCTTGGGATACTCTTGGTGTAAGTAATGAAGCAGCAAAGGAAAAGGTTGAAATTTCTTTAAATGAAGGTATTATATGTTATATAAGATGGATTGGAAAAAAGGTCTGAGGAGAAAGAATATGTGGATGATAATATCCGATACTCACGATAATATGAAAGTTGTTGAGGAAGTACCTTATGTTGTAGAAAAATACAAAGTTGATAGTATCTTTCATTGCGGTGATTTTGTAGCTCCCTTTGTTCTTAAAAGCTTCATGATTCCAGGCGTAGACTTTTTTGGCGTTTTTGGCAATAATGACGGGGAAAAGGTACTACTTTCAAAAAAATCTGATGGAAGGATAACTTATGGACCAACCGCTATAGAACACCAGGGAAAGAAAATCTTTATGATGCATGAGCCATACTCTCTTATGCCTGCTGAAAGTTCAGGGCTATACGATTATGTTTTTTTTGGTCATACACATGAGGTTGTTTTTAGACAGCATGGGAAAACCCTTATAATAAATCCGGGAGAAGCCTGCGGGTGGGTCAGAGGTATTGCCAGTTGTGTGCTTTTGGAACCTGATTCGAATAAATATGTTTTACATAAGTTTATTCAGAATTAGAACGTATTTTTGACTTTTTTTTAACATAATTAATGTATAAACAATGTATAATTTATAAGCATAAATATTAAGAAGTATAGAAAATGGAGGTAAAAAGATGGAAAAGCAGCTTTTAGCGCAGGATATGAACATAAAGAGATACTTAATAAGATTCCCGCAGGAGGAAGTCTTAAAAGCAGAAAATGAAATCGTCGCCGAGGTTAACCAGCACTACTCTTTTGAGGGATTCAGAAAGGGAAAGGCACCTAAGGCACTTATAAAAGCAAGAATGAGTGAATCATTTGACACTTGGATAAAAGACTATCTTGTTGATCTGGCTATGACTGATATTGAAAAAGAAGAAAAAAATCTTTTTGATCCTATGATAGAAGCCTCTTCACAAAACGAAGGTGTAATAGAGATAGAGGTCAAGATACATGCTTATCCAAAGATACTTTCGACTAAATTTTCAGATATGCAGGTAGAAGTTGTCAAAAAAGTACAGGTTGTGGAAAAATATGTTGAGGACAGGCTTAATCAGCTTTTAGACCAGAATGCAATTCTTGATCCCAAAGACGGTCCTGCTGAGCTTGAAGATTTTGTCAGAACAACTTACTCTGTAATAAATGCCGAAGGAAAAGTCATAACCGATAAAAAAGAAAGTGAATACGTTCTTTATAAAGAAGATGAAAGACCTCAGGTAAAAGAGATAGTTGGCAAAAAAGCAGGTGAAACAGTTACCTTTGAAAGAAAATTTGAAGAAAAGAGTTACACCTATACTATAAATATACTTGAAGTATTCAAGAGAACTATTCCTGAGATCTCAGACGATTTTGTCCAGGGAATAGGTGCAGATGTAAAATCTCTTGTCGAACTAAAAGAAAAGCTTACCGATGAAGGGTCACAGGCGTATGAAAACTGGAAGAACGACTACATAAAAAATTATATAGTCGGCGAACTTGCTAACTATGTTGAAGTAGAACTTTCTGATGAAACGATAGATTTTTATGCCCAGCGATATATTGACAGTCTTAAGAAAGAGAACAAGTATGAAGAAGAGCTTGGAAAACATGAAAATGATGAAGCTAAAATGCTTGAAGAAGTTAAAAAATCCTCAGTGAAATGGATAAAAGAACTTGCTGTTGTTGACAGCATAGTAAAGCAGAAGGAAATCAAAGCTGAAAAAGAAGATATCGATAGTGCAATCACTTCTCTTGCCCAGAATGTATGGTATATGCAGCCGGAAAGAGCGAAAGAAATGGTTTATTCCAATCAGAAGCTTATGAATGAAATCGTGTGGGAAGTACTCAGAGGTAAAGTAGCGTATGAGATATCTTCAGAAGTAAAATTAATCGAAATTGATAAAGATCATGACCACGAACACGATCATGAACATGAACATAATCACGAATAAACTTGGTGTTGATTTTCTAAAGTATTTATGATATAATAATTGAGGTATTCGAGGCAACGTAGCCAAGTGGTTAAGGCGGCGGTCTGCAAAATCGCTACTCAAGGGTTCAAATCCCTTCGTTGCCTCCAGAGTTATGAATCTCTAACAAGGTAAAATGTCGGTGCGTTCAACGTACCGACATTTTTTTATTTTCGTTCAAAAATATGATTAAAGGCTTTTATGTAATTATATGTTTCCTGAAGTTTGATACCTACACAATGATCTTTCTGGATAATTGCTTTTTTGCTTGCATATCCTCTATTGAAAAATCAATCATATTTGACCTTCTATATATAAAAAAATAGGATTAAGCTCTCTTTTTATATGACTTTTGTTTATTATTTAATTTTTTCTAAGAAATTTTAAGAATTCTTCTAACGTGATTCCGGCTTGTTCAAGAATACTTTTAAAAGTTCCGGTTGCTATTTCATCGTGCATAGGTATAATATAAGTTCTATTCATATCTTTGCTATGATATTTTGCATGACTTCCTTTTTGCGATATTTTTTCAAAACCAAAATTACTTAATATCTTAATTATTATTTCTGGTTTTAATGTCGGATATTTTCCACCCACTTTATACGCCTACTTCTATTGAAGTAATTAATGGTTCTGGTTCTGCAAATATCTGATCTTTTGGTATATCTTCATAATATAATTCTAACGCTTCCTTAAGATTACTTATCGCTTCTTCTATTGTTTTACCCTGTGAAGCAATACTGTTTTGTATACATTTAGCAACATACCATCTTTCTTCTTTATAAATTGCAACGGTTAATCTCATATTTTTCACCTCACTAGTATAATATCATCTTTTGATGATATTATACTATAAAAAGAATACGAAAAATGTTCGTTCCGTTTTCATGCATCTTTAGGATGCTCATGATATGTTCCTCTGTAAACCTTATTTCATAACAAATTTATAGCTTCTTATCGTATAAATAGCATACTAAAGGAACTTCTTTACCATGAATTTCTAATTTTATCTCTTTTTCTTCTACTCTTTTAAACCCTTTGCGCTCATAAAATTGATAAGTACAGTTACTATCAGTATATAGAAATATTCTTTTTCCCCGTTATAATTCTTCAAGCCTTTTTAATAAACAACTTCCGATTCCCTTTCCTTGGACCGTACTATCCGCAGCAAGAAAACAAATTTCTCCATCAGGGATGTTATGCTTTATATACCTGCTATACATTTCTTGGTTCGCTTCATCATACTTATCAGTCCCGCTTTTATATCCTACACTTAAAGCTTTTTCTATTAAAAAAAGATATACCTTTCTCCATACAGACAGATATTTTTTCTTCTCTCCTTTCATATCGGCCATCAAAACACCTACTAGTCTGTCTTCTATATAAGCAGCAAGAACCTGTGAGGCACGCTGCAGCTCTAAATATAAAAAATACCTTCCATAAATATCAAGTTCCCATTTGTTTTCTGTATATCTATCGAAATGCATGCCTTTAACCGCAAATTCAATTACTTTTTTAAAATCTTTTTTTTGAAGTTCTTTGATTTCTATATTCATATCAATCATCTCTGTTGATTGTTTCATTTACTTTACTAAGCATATAGTTTGCAGCACGCTCTGATTGCTCTAGAAAAAAAAGAGTATCCTTTTCACCAATAAAATCCAGTACTTTTTTTTCAAAAATCTCCGTATCTTTAAGTATTGCCGAGAAAAACTCTTCTCCATTATTTGTAAAGATAATACGTTTTTCTTTCTTGTTCTTACCGCTTATAAGCACAACATACTTGTTTTTTATTAATTCGAGTAAGATACCGTGTACCGTTGATTTTGAGAGAAACAGAATATCACAAATGTTTTTCTGAGTAACAGTTTCATCTTCAGCGATAATATACATTACCATAAGTGCATTGTAGGACAGACCATATTTTTTTGCGATTACTGCATATGCCGCATTTACCTGATTTAAGGCAGCGCTGAACCTAGACATTATTTTTCTATAATCCATTTTTCCCTCCATAGTACGTTTTAGTACCATAATTATAGTACGAAAACGCACTATTGTCAAGCAGTGAGCTGTATACTTATTCTTTTGATATGTCTCTTCTTTATTTACATCCTTTATGATGTATAATTTTATAAACATGAACATTAAAAGGGGGAGTATGTGTGCAGCTTTCGCAGAAGCATTTTTGCGATGCAAGGGATTTTATATATAAAAACGCTCGCGAGCTTGACAAGGCAGTTTTTAGATATATTTTTGAAAAAGGCTCAAAACTCGATGTTTTTTGTGAATTGGAAAAATTCCAAAATCCAGATGGCGGATTTGGAAAAGGGATAGAGCCTGATTTTTGGCTTACAGACTCTTCTCCTGCTGCCACTGCAAAAGCTCTTGAATACCTTTACATTGCAGATGCCGATATATCGCAGGGATTAGTTGTCGATGCAATATACTATCTTATTGATAGTTTTAATTATGAAGAAGGGAAGTGGAGGGCAACCGGGAGCAGGGTCAATGATTTCCCACATGCTCCATGGTGGGAGTATAATTTTACAAAAAAGAACTCTGAAGCAGGTACTTTAAGTGGCTGGGGTATCCCAAATCCTTCTATTTCGGGATATATGAATCTGTACAAAGAGCTTGTGCCATACGATTTTCTTAAGATGATAAACGAAAGAGCAATCGGTTTTATAAACAGTATCTACGAACTCAACAGATATGATCTTATCGAATATTCAAAGTTTTATGATCTATCTCCAAAAAAAATAAAGGATCGGATTTCAGATAAGTACTTTTACTTTGTTGGAAAGGAGATTATCGTAAGTCCTGAAAAATGGGATAAGTACGCAACACAGCCATTGATGTTCATTAACGATAAAGAATCTGAACTTGTTTACATTCTTAAGGATTCAATAGATAAAAATCTCGATTATATCATTTCCAGACAGAAACCTGATGGATGCTGGGAGCCAGAATGGTCATGGGGAAACGAAAATGAAAACTGGCAAAAGGCAAAAGAAACATGGAAAGGTTTTAAGACTTTCAACAACTTAAGACTTCTTAATATGTTTGGAAAAATAGAAGAAGCGTAAAGGAGAGAGTTGAATGAGAAAAAAGGTTTTGGTATCTTTGGTTTTAATACTATCAATACTGACGCTTTCAGCCTTGAGGAGTGATCTGCTTCTATATAGGAATGAACTTAAAACCTTATTGATAGACAAATATAAAATCTCAGGATATGATCTTTCAGAGACTATCTATAGGGAAAGATACTTTAGATACAGGCTTAATCAGTCGCTTTACATTGGAAACTGGTCTTGGATAGATAAATCTCTCAGTCTGGATGAGAACTTTAACGAAAGATATCTTCTGGAGACCTATAGTCTTGATATTAAGATAGATCCTAAAACTATTGAATCAGCAATAGCTGAGCTGCAGTATTTTGCTCCCAAGTCAACACTTGTTCAGATAAACAACTCTTTGTATACGATAGACGGTCTTGATAAAAACAGGTTAAAGACACTGTTGATTTCCTGTTCTTTTGATGTTTCAAATGAAAACTCTTTTTTCAGTAAACTTGATATCTTTAATCTTTTCAGTTATAATACAACTAAAAAGATTCTAAAATCTGACTTTGAAAGTTTCATCTTCAGGCTAGTTTCTGAAAATACCAATAACTATATAATAGTACCTTTGAAAAATTTTTATGGAAAGATAGACAAAGAACTCTGGTTCAAAAACACTATGTTTTCATTCAGGATAAACAGAGCTGAAAATTATATGAATCCAGAGATACGATATAAACTAGACTCTTACAGAGAGTACTTTTCCGAAAACAGACAGTATAAGTTCGCCGATTACTATAAGCTTAAAGATCTTGCAGAAAGCGGTTATCCAGATCTTGCACTTTTGATTATGGTCTTCAACATTGATAATGTGTATCTGCGAACAGCCGATAAAGAGGATCTAACACAGTACTTTTCCGATATGTCCTCCTACCTTAAAACCGTTAAAGAAGAGGCTGCAGCTGAAAAACTCATATTAATGCTGCCTGTAAATGATTAAATCTTTATAAAATTGGACTGGGAAAAAGCTTTTTTATGTTTTACTTTTTATTTACCGGTGTGACTTACTGATTTTTCTGTTTGATGATTATAATTAATCCCGAATAAACCATTAAGGGGGGATCGCTATCTCAAGGATAAAAACACTTGTTTACAGTGGACTTATGGTAGCTCTGGTTTTTGTGACCACTTTTTCCATTAAAGTGCCTGTTCCTTTTACGCAGGGCTATATTCACATGGGAGACTCTATGATATTTGTTGCTTCTATACTTTTCGGCTGGAAAGTAGGAGCTCTTGCAGGGGGAGTGGGTTCAATGCTCGCCGATATTGTTGGAGGCTACGCCGGATGGGCAGTTCCGACACTTATTATAAAATCGGTGATGGGAATTATTGTTGCTCTTGTTGCTGCAGAGTACAAGAAGAAAAAAACAGCCAAAGGAATAATATCTTTGTTAAGCATGGGAGCGTGGGTTATTTTTGGAATTACTCTCAATGCTGTACTAAACTCAGTTCTGGCTGACAGCACAAGTGCTCAGAAGCTTGCAGGCCAGCTTGAACTGTCTACCGTCCAAGAGTTACAGACAACCGCCGGTGGAGTAAGTACTGGTATACTCATCGGAATTAGTTTAATACCCGTATGTGTGCTTTTGCTCTGGCTTTTCCTGCGTAGAAAAGACAGTACTATGGTTACATTTTCACATCTTCTGGGAATGACTGTGGCAGGCATGTGGATGGTTGCAGGTTATTACTTTGCGG
>Ga0255344_1002347_pt1 | contig 23165 bp, 20 predicted proteins | sample wastewater_treat_5_FD_192414 | JGI IMG/M metagenome (GOLD analysis project Ga0255344, IMG submission 192414) | Wastewater microbial communities from Lulu Island WWTP, Vancouver, Canada - plant18 | ecosystem: Engineered > WWTP > Wastewater > Unclassified | place: Canada: Vancouver, British... | reverse complement strand
GCCGTTTTCCGTCCGGTGACCAGCCATGCAAATAACTGGGACCGTTTTCGGTTACCAAACGCGGATTCCCGCCTGCGAATGGCAAAATATATATTCGAGAAATGGCATCTTCGTTTGTAAAATGGCTGATCCCCAGTTGAGCGTTATCGGGAGATAAAACATGGTCATTGTTGCAATCGGTGGCAAAACCGGTGTCAATCACTTCGATCGCACCGGTTGATAACTCAAACCGAAAGATTTTGCCCATGCTGTTATAGACCAAAAATCGACCGTCTTTTGTCCAATTCGGTGCCTCGATAACAAAATCAAATTCTTTCAGGACGGTTCTTTTTCCGCTAAAGACATCGACGGTCTCCAAAAAGCTGTAGGAATCCCGCTTTGCGTTTTGTTTGCGTAAACCACTGATATCCATATTGTTTGTACTCCGATTTTCATAATAGTTGTGCGAAATTATCTTCATTGGAATGGAGATAGAAACGCCGGGGCTGTTGGTTGCTGAATCATTGAAAAAACCCGTTCAAAATACATACGGTTTTATTTTATTTATGCCGTGTTCCGAATAAAAAGCGATTCAACCAGTGAAACGAATATACTGATTTTTTATCTATTAATAAATTGTAACCCCAACTTTCCGATATTTTTGGAATCGGGAAAAGGAAAATATTTCCTCTGTCTTTTGTTTGACTCGGATATCAATCCGAAATTCTAAAGTGAAAAGCTGTTATTAGAAAATAGCTATACGAAATATATCGGTTATGGAGACAACTTCAGCTGTTATCCGGTAAACAAAACTCTTCATTAACGGTTAACGTAACTTCCCCGTTCCGTTGCGGAATTTTTTTGCCTTACGAAATCTCTTTTCCAAATGAATCGCAATTAACCGGTTTTAATCCACGCTTAATTCGAGTTTTTCCTCACGAAAAACTTTTGTACAATCATCGACAACTTCCGCATCAAACAGAATGTCCCGGTTCTTTTGAATTTCTGCCAGAGCCGCATCCAACCCCAAAGCTTCCCGGTAGGGTCGATGATAGGTCATTGCTTCGACCACATCCGCAACACCGATAATCCTGCTTTCCAACAAAATCTCATCTCCTTTAAGCCCTCGCGGATATCCGGATCCGTCGATTCTTTCGTGATGTTGGAGCACGATTTCGGCGATCGGCGAAGAAAATTCAATATTTTTCAAAATATCGTGCCCGGTCTGAGAATGCTCTTTAATCAGTTCAAATTCAAGCTTGGTGAGATGTCCCGGTTTGGCAAGAATATCAGCCGGAACACAAATTTTTCCGACATCATGCAATAAAGATGCAATGCGAATACTTTCGACGCGATCTTCACTCAGATTCATTCTTTTCGCGATGGCTTGAGCAATTTCCGCAACTCTTTTTTGATGACCGGCTGTATAGGGGTCTCGCATTTCAACCATCGAAGAAAGTGCTTGAACAGTTTCTTCCAATGTGTTCTGAAGTTTTTGGTAACTCTGTTGGAGTTCCTGTTCCATCATTTTTCGATTTGTAATATTATGCATAATAACGATTCCATGGGTAATATTGCCGTCGCTATCTCGATATGGCGAATAAACAATTTCAAAACATTGTCTTCCCTTCGCCGGAATCGAGAAACAGAGCTCGTCCCTGATTTGTTCGCCTTTCAAGCACCGGTCAAATTTATCCTTAAAAACATTTCGAAAAATGTCTTCTCCCCATACCTCACAAATGGAGTAACCTACAATATCTTTCCCGACATTCTTTCGAAACGCTCTATAAAAGCTCTTATTGACGGATTCGTAAATATAGTCACTGTTGATAAGAGCCATCATATCGCTCGATGCATTAACAATAAAGTCGGACTCTCGATAACGTTTCTCAGCTATTTGGCGCGATTTTCGCTCACGGGCTTCCTGAAGCTCACGTTCAATTACTGGCCCGAGCCGCCCGAGATGATCTTTCACCACATAATCATGCGCGCCTTCTTTCATCAACTGAACTGCATTTTCTTCTCCGATTGCTCCGGATACGAGAATAAAAGGAATATCGATATCGCTTTCTTTCAATATGGACAGAGCTTCTTTCGTGCTGAAATGGGGCATATTGTAATCCGAGAGGATCAAATCCCAGTCTTTTTTCTGTAATGCCGAACGCATTTCCAAGGCGTTTTCGACTCTCTCATATTCGGGTTGAAACCCTCCTCGGCGTAACTCCCGTAAAATCAAGAGCGCATCATCCTCCGAATCATCAATAATTAGTACCTTTAAATTTTTATCCATTCAGATTCCTTTTTCTCCGGGTAATTCGTTGATAGTCAACCAATAAGTGCTTAATAATTGCATAACTTCTGTGAATCTATTAAAATCAATCGGCTTTCGGATATAACTGTTCGCTCCACATCGATAACATTGCCGAATATCCCATTCTTCATCCGAAGAGGTTAACATCACAACCGGTATGAATGCCGTTTTGCGGTTGCTTCGTAAGACTTTTAAGGTTTCAATGCCATCCATTCTGGGCATCTTCAAATCCATAAAAATCACCGCCGGTAAATCGGAAGTACTCCGATCATCGTCATACTCATCCTTCTTCAACAGATATTCAAGGGCTTCAACTCCGTCCCGGGTTACGACCACATTATCCGTCAGATTGCACTTTCTGAATACCCGTTTTGCTAACGTTATATCGTCAGGATTATCTTCAACCAACATAATTATTCGTTTCATATATTGATCGAGCCCTTTCTGCGTTATAGCAGTGAATAACGATTGACCGATGTTTCTTTCTGCGTTCTTGTTTCAGAAGAGGATTTTGAAAGTTATTTTTCTAAATATCAATTTTACTAGCATTTTATTTCATCTTTCAAGAGTAAAATAAAAAGTCGCTCCTTCTTCAACAGCGCTCTCTACCCATATATCTCCCCCATGACGGCGGACAATCCGCTGGACCAAAGTCAGCCCGACACCCGTGCCAGCAAATTCCGAGTCACTGTGAAGACGCTGAAAAGGAATAAAAAGTTTATTCGCATATTTCATATCGAATCCCACACCGTTATCGCGTATAAAATAAACCGTCTTGCCTTCTTTCTCCGTTCTACCGAACTCTATTTTCGCGTCAGCCTGTTTTTGAGTAAACTTCCAGGCGTTCCCGAGCAGATTCTCCATCACCGCCCGCAAAAGCGTCTTATCGCCGAATCCCTTAACGTCGTCTTTAATAACAAATTCCACCTTTCGATCCGGATCATTTGTCTTTAATTCTGCGGTAATATCCCGCGCCATTGCGCTCAAATCCACTTCTTCGAATCTTATTTCACTTCTGCCCAATCGAGACAGTTGAAGAATCGAATTGATGAGTAAGCCCATCCGCTGGCTGGCTGCTCGAATCCGCATTAAATAATCTTTTCCTTCTTCATCCAGCTTATCTTGATAATCTTCCAGCAATGCCTGACTGAACCCATCGATCGTTCTGAGAGGAGCCCTTAGATCATGTGAAACGGAATAAGCAAACATTTCCAATTCCTGATTGGCAATTTCGAGCTCTCTACGCATTTTTGTTTCCGTAGTATCCACAACGGTCAAAAGCGTCGCTCTCTCTCCCTGATAATCGATTGCTACGTTGCTGATAATAGCGGGCAAAACACTGCCGTCTTTTTTGAGAAACTGAATATCATATGTATCTATAACATCCTTTCCGTTATAGCGGTCCCAAGCCCTTTTTAATACCAACTTCACTTCATCCGGATGAATTAATTGAGCAATTTCCATATCCATTATTTCTTCTTCCGTGTATCCCAGCATCGCTCTAAATTGTTCGTTGGTAAAAATCATCCGCCCTTTTTTATGAATGCCGATACCCACTTGAGCGTGGCTGACAAGTGCCTTGTATTTTTCCTCCGATTTTTTAAGTTCTTGCGTCCGCTGTTCAACCCGCGTTTCAAGCTCCTCTTTATACTCTCTTAATTCCTGCTCGACCTTTTTTCTTTGAGTAATATCTCTCAGTACGATAACGGATCCCGTTTTGATGCCGAATCGATCACTGATACGAGAGTATTTAATATCTAACTGTATGGCGGGATCTCGTAAGCCGATATCACCTTCCACAATCCGATTGGGATTTTCTTGAATCTTTTGTAAAAATTCTTCAACCTGCTTGGGATTTTCGAATTTGTTCTGATAGATATAGATCAAATCTCTTAATCTGATTTCGGACAGCCTTTGGGCTCCGATACTAGTTAATCTTTCCACGGATGTATTTATATTTGTTATTCTTCCTTCATTGTCCGTAACTACAATTCCGTCTTCTATCGAATTAAATATTTCACTCAGAGAAGCTTTTTGATAGGTGATAATCGCATAAGCCTGAAGAAATATCACCGAAAGAATTGCCAGATATCCAAAAGGATATACATCCATCGGTAAATAACAGGAGAGAAAATCCACCGCCGCAGATAAAGCGATGATGAGAGATATGAGATATAACTTAATTTGATCACGGCTTATCCCAGGTTTCATTTCTTGATATGCTTTGATGCACAGATAGATGGAACGGCCCATCAAAAAAGAAAAGAACAGCAAAAAAGGGGCCGATAAAATTCCGTATATGACATAAGGACCCCAGAATCGTTCTTTAACTCCCGTTGCCAAGCTATTTGTCATTAAATCTAATAAGTAAAAAAACAAAGCAATCAGATAACTTAACGCAATATATTTTTTCTTGCTTTCAAACAATCCCAAAACCGATATGGTAAGCATATAGATGGAAGGCGCGATCGCAACAATTCCCAGAAAGATAAAAACTTTATAAAACCAAATGACCAGAGCGGGATCTTTCATCAGATAGATGAAACCGGTACCGAATTGCCAGATTCCCGCGCTCAATGTACTGAAAAAAAACGCTTTTGTTATGAAGCTCTTTTCCTGCAACAGCACGTATACCCCTAATAACACAATCAATGTGGTAGTCAGGAACATCGGAAGTGCATAGATATTAAAAGAATAGCTGGAATTGCTCAAAAGTTTCTCAATCATATGAATACGAATCAGTCCTTTTTAGGAGTATTTGTTTGTTACAAAAAATCGTGAAAATTTTTAAATCCAGTAATTCTCTTGATCATTTTTATAGGCATCCCTTGTCGAAGCAAAAAGTTGTTTTTGTTTATTCCAATTTGAAAAAAAATATGCTGAATTACCGAAGGTAATTATACATTTTTCTCCGAAAGAAAACAGTAGAACCACCAATTATTCCGCAATTCTATACAAATAATTTTCGTCTCGAAAAAATATAAGCAAATAATTTGTCGAATCGCAGAAAAATATTTTCTTTCAAAAGTTGTTGAAATCAAAACGATTCGAAAACTGTGGTATAAAAAACAACAGGGATTTCCGTCGATTAAGAAATCCAAAAATTTGAGAAGAATAGTAAAGGGCAATATTTCATCAAGAATTTTTTATTATCCGGATCCGATCCACTCGATATATTAATTGGAATACTATTTCAGGCAGACCCAGTCCGGGTGATTCAAATACAGAACAAACAAATCGTTAGAAAATTTAAAAACCTTTCCCCGCCCATATACTATTCATTCTGTTTTTCGATAAAAAGACAGGTTAAAGTAAAGTTTTGGCGGTAAATTAATTTGAAAATCGCATTATTCCATTATTCCGCTCCTCCGATCATAGGCGGTGTCGAAAGTGTCATTGCTCACCATGCTCGGTTGATGACGATGAACGGTCACCAGGTGACGGTATTTGCCGGACGAGGTGAGACTTTTGACCCCGCCGTTCCAGTAAAAGTTTTCCCCTTGCTGGACTCTAAGAATCCCGAGGCATTGACCGTAAAATCCGAATTGGACAAAGGTTTGCTTTCTGAGCGGTTCCTTTTCCTATGTGATCAAATTCAAGAGCTGCTAAACAACGAACTTCTAGACTTTGATGTCTTGATCGCTCATAATGTTACCTCGTTGAATAAAAACCTTCCGTTAACGGCTGCATTGTTTCAAAACTATCGTCAACCGGGATTTCCCCGTCTCATTCGCTGGCACCACGATCTAGCATGGTCCTCACCCCGTTACAGAAATGAGTTATTTGATGACTATCCCTGGGACCTACTGCGGAAAAAATGGCCGGATACCACCGATGTCGTTGTTTCACAAGCGCGCAGACAAGAATTAGCGCAATTGATGGGATTATCAGCGGAAAATATTTCGGTAATTCCTAACGGAGTGGATCTGTTTTCCTTCTTTAAATTCAACGAACAAACAATCCGTTTGATCCAGACTCTGAATCTCTCGGAAATGGATCCGTTTTTCCTATTACCGGCACGCTTAATCCCTCGAAAAAATATTGAATTCGCACTGCAAATTATGAAGGCATTTCTCGTAAACAATCCAAATGCCGGGCTATTGATTACCGGACCCGAAGATCCCCACGATCCCGAAAATGCTCTGTACCGGAAAAAATTAATTCGGATGCGCAATGAAATGGATCTTCAAGACACTGTTCATTTTCTCGCTGATGTTACCGATGATTTTCTGCCGGATGAAATCATTTCTGATTTTTATCGCTTAGCTGACGCATTGCTTTTCCCGAGTTTCGAAGAAGGTTTCGGCATCCCGTTGATTGAAGCCGGCTTCAGTAATATTCCTGTTTTTTGTTCTGACATTCCGGTTTTTCATGAGATCGGTGGAGAAAATTTGAACTATTTCGATCCGAACGGTGATCCGTCCGCTGTCGCAAAGATGATTGATGATCGTTTGGATTCGGAAATGACTTTTCGCTGGTCAAGAAACGCCAAAAATAATTACAGGTGGGAATCAATTTATCGTTCATTGATCGAACCATTAATTACCAAGGAGGGGAAAAAATGAAGACTCCTTTTCGCAAATTAAAAACCGTGATTGTCCCGATCGGAAGAGACGGGAGCGGAGAAGCTGCTCTGTCGCTGGCAAAAACCATCGCCAACGAAGTCATTCTGGTGGGAGTGGTCTCTGTCTATAACGGAGAATCCATCAGTGCTGGAACGGGAGCGGCCCGATCTTTAAGAAAAAGATTGCTCGAGCTCAGCGACGGTCCAAAAATACGTTTTAAATCGACAATAATCGTTTCTGATTCACCCTGGAAAGATTTATTGGATGTGATCTCGGATGAAAAACCACAATCGGTTTTGATCGAATGGAAGGATGACAGTCTCACCGAAGGGCTGCCGGTTAATGAAGTTCTTTCCAATTCATTAGTAAATGTCCTGATATTTCGCAGTGACTTGCCCATTCATTACGAACGGACGATGGTGGCTGTCCGCGGCGGCCCGCACGCCGAATTGGCTTTGAAAGTGGCGATGACCTTAAAGCCGAATCACTTGGATGTCCTTCATATTTCTCGTTCCAGAACATCCGATGATGCGCCTTATAAAGGATATCTTCAAATCCTGAATCAGCTTCCCGAAATAAATCAACGATTTATCATCACTAGCGATGTTTCAAAAACTTTATTTCAAGAAGCGGATCATTATGATCTGGTAATTTTGGGAGCAACTGCAACGAATTCTTTGAACGGATCAGGAATCGGTACGGTGGCCGAACAGATGTTGCGGAATTCAAAATCCGCAGTATTGATTACCAAAATTCGACAGGAGAAAAACCCACCGATCTTTGATGAAAGTGCCGGATATCGGGCAATTTCGGTTTTGGTCGATAAATGGTTTGCCGAGAACACTTTTCACAGCGATGAATTCGCCGATTTGGATCGGCTCATGCAATTAAAAGAATCCTCAAATTTAACCATCAGTCTTGCGATGCCGGCTTTAAATGAAGAAAAAACAGTTGGAAACGTCATTTCAACAATCAAAACCGCATTGATGGACAACGTTCCGTTGATTGATGAGATGATTCTGATCGACTCAAATTCCACGGATCATACGCGTGAAATTGCCGAAGATTTGGGAATAAAGACGTACATTCATCAACAGCTTCTCCCGGAATCAGGCGCTAACGAAGGAAAAGGTGAAGCTCTATGGAAAAGCCTTTTGGTCACTTCGGGAGATATCATCGCTTGGATCGATACCGACATTGTCAATATTCGCCCTCATTTTGTATATGGCATCATCGGTCCCTTGCTGTTAAATCCGTCCGTAAAATTTGTAAAAGGGTTTTATCGCCGTCCCCTAAAAATAGGGAATAAAATGCAAGCCGGTAGCGGCGGCAGAGTGACCGAATTGACAGCACGCCCCTTATTAAACCTGTTCTACCCAGAGCTATCTGGCGTCATTCAACCCCTATCCGGAGAATATGCGGGGAGAAGGGATGCGCTTGAAAATGCTATTTTTTATTCGGGATACGGCGTAGAAATAGGTCTGCTCATCGACATCTTCGAAAAATACAGTCTGAATGCGATTGCCCAAGTCGATTTGTTGGAAAGAATCCACCATAATCAGGAACTTGAAGCATTAAGTAAGATGTCATTTGCTATTATCCAAACCGTTTTACATAAGCTTGAAAACCGATATGAGCGCTCAATTATAGACGATGTCAATAAGACAATGAAGCTAATCCGATATAATGATGGCGGATATTATTTAGACGTCGAAGAAATAGCCGAAAAGCCACGTCCACCGATGATTTCTGTTCCGGCTTACCGGGAGGCGCATCATAAATGACCCGATTTTGTCTTATCCGTCATGGACAGACGGACTGGAATTTGGAAGGTCGTTATCAAGGTCAAAGTGATATTCCGCTAAATTCAACCGGCATAAAACAAGCCCGTTTGATTGCCAGAGTACTTCGGGATGAACAATTCGATGCCGTCTACTCAAGTGATTTATTGCGAGCGTTAAGAACAGCCGAAATCATCACAGAATATCATGACAGTTTGAAAATTAATACAGATCCACGCCTTCGAGAAGTCAATCAAGGTGAATGGGAAGGTCTCACTCGGGATGCCATCCGAGATCGATATCCGAAGATCTGGGAAGCTTTAATAGAGAATCCCGTTTCCGTGCGTCCTCCGGGCGGTGAAACAGTTGTCGAAGTTCAAAGCCGCGTTAACACCGCGTTAGACGATATTTCCGCTCTTTATCCCGATGGGAACGTCTTGGTTGTATCCCACGGTTTGGCATTGGCGACGGTCATCTGCAGTGTGAATGGCTTTCCGATCGGTTTGGCATACCAAAAAGTACCCGAGAATGCCGATCCGATCTGGGTACCCTGGTAAATAAGATATTCAAAAAGAGAAAACAGATCATCCGATCCTTGCACCGGTGAAGTCGGATTCATTTTTGTCGCAATGATATTCGGGACTAAAAAGCCGCAATCCCCCTGAATTGATTTGCATGAAATATAATTGTTTTTCAGAGAGGGCTTTCGATCCGCTCTCTCTTGTAAATTTCCGCCGGGGAAAGTTTTGAGGAGAAAGATGGCTTGGATTTATGGTTCGGAAGAACAGGAGTTGCAAGAGGGAAACATGATTTCCGTCTACCCGCTGGGTGTAAACACGGTCATCGCCCGGGTAAACGGTATCGTTTATGCAATCTCTGGAAAATGTCTGCATATGGCTTGCCCCTTGTTTATGGGCACTTTGGATAACTATATTCTTACCTGCCCTTGCCATGATTGGCGTTTCGATATTCGCGATGGCCGTTTTCTTGATGCTTCAGAACTCAGTCTCAAGACTTACCCCACCAAAACGGAGGACGGGAAAATATATATCGATTTCAATTGAAAGGATACTTTTATGGAAAAAGTTACCATGTATACCTTATCTACTTGCCCGTGGTGCAGAAAAACAAAGAAGTTTTTCACAGACCACAACGTCCCGTTTGAATTTACGGATTATGATTTAGCCGATGAAGGGACACAATCAAAAATAAACGATGAAATGGATATTGCCGGTGCAGACGCGTTCCCTTTCGTTATAATCGGAGATAAAATAATCGTCGGTTATCAGCCGGATGTTTATACACGCCTGTTAGGACTGGATAAATAAATGAATATTAATACTGAGAGCAGAAAGCAAGCCCTCCGATATTTCTATACAAAAATCGTAGAACCAATGGGATATAAATTTTCTCCGGACAATGATCTGGTTGAATTTATTTTGGAACAAGAAGTGAATTTGGAAGGAAAATACGGTATCCCCTTTTGTCCGTGTCAACCTATCCGCCATAATCGTGAGCATGATATGAAAATCGTCTGTCCTTGTATCCCCTTCCACCGAAAACATTTCGATGCGATGCAGCGTTGTTGGTGCGGGCTTTTTGTTCACCAGGATGTTACCGATCCAGACAGCCTACCGCAATTATCGGCAAAGGAGATGGGACTTGAGTGAAAGTTTTTTCCGAGTCATCCGCGCTTCAGAAATTGCTCCCGGAGGAATCGTAGCGAAAGAAATCAATGGTCATCATCTGATAATATGTAACAACAATGGTGAATTTCACGCTTTAAGCGGTCGCTGCGGGCATATGAACGCACCTCTCGAAATGGGGACGTTGGATGGAACAATTCTGACTTGTCCCTTACATTGTGCACAATTTGATATCCGAAGCGGAGAAGTTTTATCCGGACCAGTACCAATGAGTTTTACTTCCGAGAAAGAGGCTTCTCCTCGCCGAGCACAGCATCTCGACAAGGCAGCCGAATTAATAGAACGGATTCATACGGAACCCATTTCAACCTTTCAGGTAAAGATAGAAGACGGATGGATCTTGGTCGCTTTGTGAACTTAGGCTATGAAAATTATCAAGTTTTATCAAAAATATATAACCTTAACATTAAGAGAAGTACATGCCATCCTCTGCCCAAAGATTTAAAATGAATCTGACCGCCTTAACCTATGAAGGAATGGCTATGGGACATCTTCCTGATGGGCGGGTGGTTTTTGTCACAGGCGGATTGCCTGATGAAGAAGCTGAAATTGAAATTACCGAGGAGAAAAGAGATTTTGTCTTCGCTCGTGTGATACAAATTTTGCATCCGTCCGTCAAACGCATCTCTCCGATATGTCCTCATTTCGGCACCTGCGGCGGTTGTCATTTTCAGCATTTGAACTATGTCGATCAACTTTCCGTAAAACGATCCATCGTGGAGGAACAGTTACGCCGTATCGGCAGAATTCAAAATCCGGTGGTTGACGAGGTGGTTCCCTCGTCGGAAATTTGGCGGTATCGAAATACGATGCAGTTTTATATCAATTCGGAAGGGCAGATTTGCTTCCGAAAAGCGGGTAGCATGGAAACGGTGCCTATTCATGAATGCTATTTGCCAACGGAACCAATTCGGCGCCTCTTTCCGTCCTTCGTTTTTAGTCCTTCCGATTCCGGCAAAAGGATCGAAATCCGATGCGACAGCGACCGAAACCTGATGCTTATCGAAGAGGGACATCGGATCGATCTTTCTGACCGATTGGCGGGTGACTCATCCCTTACAGCGCAACAAACGGATTCGTTTGAAAAAGTGGAAAGCGGAAAGAAGGTCCTTTTCATGGACGTTCTGGGTGTTCGATTTCAAGTCAGCGCAGGCTCGTTTTTCCAAGTCAATCTACCGGTTGCGGAAGCCATGATCCGCTATTTACAGAATAACCTCCCGCTGGATTCGAAAACGAACCTGTTGGATCTATATTGCGGTGCCGGTTTATTTTCTCGTTTTTTTGCCGAAAAGGTAGCACACGTCGATGCGATTGAGCTCTCAACCGATGCCGCTTCGGATTTTGCCGCTAATTTGGTCGGCAGAGGATCCGCTTCTTTCCGGCAGGGAGCAGTTGAGCAAGTCTTGCCGCAATTAAGAATTCGCAGCGGAGTAGCGATTTTGGATCCGCCCCGAAGCGGGCTTAAACCACGAGCCTTAGAGGCGATCATTCGGATCGCTCCGTCGTTGATCGCCTATGTTTCCTGCGATCCGTCAACCCTTGCACGTGATTTGCATTCCTTGCTGGCAGCGGGATATCGGCTCGAACGGGTAACACCTTTTGATATGTTTCCTCAGACCTACCATGTGGAGACAATTTGCTTGATGTCTAAAAAGTAAAGTCCGGAAAGCTTTGAAAATGCTGGGTTTCACAATGTGAAAGTAAATCTGTCAACTCGACTTACACCCTCGATATGTGTTTATGGGAACATATCGAGGGTATATTTTTAGGCAAAATTTGAGCCCGAAATTAGGTAGGGTTGAGTTGACAAATTAGATAACGTATAGGTTGAGGAGACAGGATAGATGTACATTCTATGCAAGCATGCTCATCCCTCAAAAGGGCTTTTCTTAAATTTGAAAATAACGCCGAAAACGGCTTAAACGAGTTGGTACAACTGGCAAACAATAAGCAGAAATATGAAGAGGTGATTTATGAGATTTACCGTATGGGGAAATTAAAGGAAAAGATCCTAATCGGTAATGCGAAACATCAGGGTAAGCGCCAGCGGATTGCCGAGATGGCGGAATTCCTGAACAGCCAGTCCGGCATTCTTTTCGAATTTGACGACAAGCTGGTCAGAAGGATCGTCGACAAGGTGACGGTGCATGGCGGCAGGCTGACGGTTGAGTTTAAGACGGGGACGGAAGTGAGCGTGGAGCTATAAGGGTAATAAAATCATGCCGCCGGTCAAGGCTTAAAGACTTGACTGGCGGTTTTTCGCTCTAATTGTAAATTTTTCTGCAAGCATATTGAATTTATTCGTTTCTTCGCATATAATGGAAATTGGAATTTTCTGTTCTGTGAGGTATTTGCAATGGATTATTTAACGGCAAAACAAGCCGCTGAAAAATGGAACATATCCCCGCGCAGAGTGCAGGTCTTATGCGAGCAGGGCCGGATAAAGGGCGCTGTGCGCCTGGGATGGGCTTGGGCGATACCGAAGGATGCGGAGAAGCCCGCTGATTTGCGGACAAAATCAAAAAGCACATAATAAGGGGATTATATACAAAAACTTGCAGGCTAAAAAGTTTGCTTAATAGTTGCGGCATTTGTGCCGTTGTTTTTATAGATTTTGGAATAAGGAGCAATTAGAATATGGACAATCAGATATACAACTCAATTGTCAGTTTTATATGGGGCATTGCGGACGACTGCCTGCGCGATGTATATGTACGCGGCAAGTATCGCGATGTCATCCTTCCGATGACAGTAATCCGCAGACTTGATGCGGTTCTTGAAGAAACAAAGCCGGCTGTGCTTGAAATGAAAAAGAAACTTGATAAAGCGGGAATCACAAATCAGACTGCCGCTCTATGCAACGCCGCAGGGCAATCTTTCTGCAACAGTTCCCCTTTCTGCCTGCGCGACCTTACTTCAAGGGCAAAAAAGCAAACATTAAAGGCGGATTTTATAGCCTATCTTGACGGTTTTTCGCCTAATGTTCAGGAGATCCTGGGCAAATTCAAGTTCCGCAATCAGATAGATACAATGGTGGACGCAGATATTCTTGGAGCCGTTATTGAAAAATTTGTCTCCCCTACCATTAACCTGAGCCCGAACCCGGTATATAAGGACGATGAGAAGAAGGAAATACGGCTGCCCGGGCTTGACAACCATACCATGGGATTGATTTTTGAGGAGCTGATCCGCCGCTTTAATGAAGAAAACAACGAGGAAGCCGGAGAGCACTTCACGCCGCGAGACGTCGTGGAACTGATGGCAGACCTTATATTTATTCCTATCGCCGACAAAATCAAGGATGCGACATACTCTTGCTATGACGGGGCCTGCGGTACCGGCGGCATGCTGACCGTCGCGCAGGATCGCCTTTTAGAGCTTGCCGAAAAAGCAGGCAAAAAAGTGTCCATTCACCTGTTTGGGCAGGAAATAAACCCTGAAACATATGCAATCGCGAAATCTGACCTATTGCTGCAGGGGCAGGGGGATCAGGCCGACCATATCGTTTTCGGCTCCACGCTCTCGAACGACCAGTTTCCTTCTTACCAGTTTGACTTTATGCTAAGCAATCCGCCGTACGGAAAATCATGGAAGGTGGACGCAGAGAAGCTAGGCGGCAAAAAGGGTATTATTGACAGCCGTTTTGTTACATACTTTGACGATGATCCCGAGTTCAGCATGATTCCGAGGGTAAGCGACGGTCAGTTGCTTTTCCTTCTGAACAATGTGTCAAAAATGAAAAGAACCACGGAACTGGGCAGCCGTATTGCGGAAGTACATAACGGCTCGTCACTTTTCACCGGTGACGCCGGTTCTGGGGAAAGCAACGCACGCCGCTATTTAATCGAGAATGACCTTGTGGAAGCGATCATCGCTTTGCCGGAAAACATGTTCTACAATACAGGAATAGGCACCTATATCTGGGTTCTTTCAAACAACAAGGCCGAACACAGGAAAGGAAAAATCCAGCTTATTGATGCAACCTCGCTGAAGTCGCCGCTTCGAAAGAACCTCGGAAATAAGAACTGCGAGCTTACCCCTGAAATCCGCCGGCAAATTGTAGACCTTTACATGACATTCGAGGAAAATGAATATAGCAAGATATTCAACAATAACGAATTTGGTTATTGGAAAGTGACTGTCCTGCGCCCTGCATACAACGAGGACGGCTCGATCCAGCGGGATAAAAAAGGCAATCCTGTCGCTGATAAAGAACTGACTGATACCGAGCAGATACCCTTCACCTATGAAGGCGGTATTGAAGCCTTCTTTGAGAAGGAAGTAAAGCCTTTTGCGCCGGACGCATGGATAGATGAAAAGCAGACGAAAATCGGTTATGAGATAAGCTTTACGAAATATTTCTACAAGCCCATTCAGCTGCGCTCCCTGGAAGAGATAACCGCAGATCTCCGTGCGCTCGAAGCCGAGACCAAAGGGCTGCTCGATGAGATTATAGGGGGGGTGAGGATGTGCTGAAGCCCTATGAAAAATATAAAGAAACACCTGCACTATGGCTTAATATCATCCCAGCCCACTGGGAATCTCATAAAATACGTGAACTTTTTGTAGAAAGAAGTGAAAAAGTATCGGATAAGGATTATTCGCCTCTTTCTGTAAGTAAAGCTGGGGTTGTTCCTCAAATTTCAACTGTTGCGAAAACAAATAACGGAGACAATCGTAAGCTTGTCAGAAAGGGAGATTTCGTAATTAATAGCCGTTCTGACCGGAGAGGTTCAAGCGGCATATCAAATTATGATGGCTCTGTTTCACTAATTAACATAGTGTTAAAGCCACGCTCCTTTGTTAATGGCAGGTATATGCACTATTTGCTTAAAAGCCATTATTTTATTGAAGAGTTTTACAGAAATGGTCGAGGAATCGTCGCTGACCTATGGACAACCAGATATACAGAAATGAAGTCTATATATCTGCCTGTTCCAACCATTGAGGAACAAGACCAGATTGTGCGCTTTCTCGACTGGAAGCTTGCAAAAATAAATAAACTTATCCGGGCAAAGAAAAAGCAGATTGCGCTATTGAATGAGCAGAAGCAGGTTATTATCAACCACGCTGTCACAAAAGGTCTAGACCCGAATGTACCGATGAAAGACAGCGGGATTGAGTGGATAGGTACAATTCCCGAGCATTGGAAAGTGCTTTATCTTTCTCAAACAGCAACCGAACAAAGCATATCCAATAAGGATATTCGTAACCAAAACTTACTGTCTTTAAGTTACGGCAAAATCATTAATAAGGACATAAATACGACAGACGGTCTACTTCCTGCATCTTTTGATACGTACCAGATTGTCCATAATGGGAATATCATTCTTAGATTAACAGATTTGCAAAATGATCACAAGAGTTTGCGGGTTGGTTTAGTAACACAAACGGGAATCATTACCTCTGCATATACCTGTTTATTGCCACGAAGGAATGTAGTTCCTGAATTTTTATATTTGTTGTTGCATTCATACGATGTAAGCAAGGTATTTTATGGCATGGGTGGCGGTGTTCGCCAAAGCATAGGTTTTGATGATATACGTAGATTGTTAATACCTGTTCCTCCATTGGGAGAACAAAAGCAAATTGTAGATTTTTGTTATACCAAAAGTGATTTCATAGAAGGACTTATCGTTAGTATTGAAAAAGAAATACTGTTGTTAACCGAATACCGCACCCGCCTTATTTCTGATGTTGTTACCGGCAAGGTGGATGTGCACGGTATTGTTGTGCCGGATTATGAAAGCATAGAAGAAATAACTGATGATGAATTGCAAGAAGACGAAGAAGCTGATGATGTGGAGGAGATGGAATGAACGAAAAAGGCAATCCGAAAATATTCATTTCCTATTCGTGGGCTAGTTCCGAACGAGTGCTTGAGTTAGCAGAGCGATTAATGGCAAACGGCGTTGAAGTAATACTTGATAAGTGGGATCTTAAAGAAGGACAGGATAAATATGCCTTTATGGAACAGTCCGTAACCGATAAAACTATAGATAAAGTACTTATTGTTTGCGATAAATCTTATGCCGAAAAAGCAAATCAACGTACAGGAGGGGTAGGTGATGAAACAGTAATTATTTCACCTGAGATTTATGGACAGATGGGGCAAGAAAGGTTTATTCCTGTCATTTTTGAAGTTGATGCTGACGGAAATCCTTATCTTCCCGCATATATCAAATCAAGGATATATATTGATCTTTCAGCAGAGGACTATAACTATGAATCTGAGTATGAGAAACTTCTCCGCAATATTTATAATAAACCGTTATATCGCAAACCTGCACTTGGGACAAAACCGGAATGGCTTGAAAATGAAAAAGTTGAATTGTCGCCTATACGTGACTTGATAAAGCAAACGCGTGGTTACACTGGTGGTAACACAACTAAAGCCGATTTTTTGATGAGGAAATGTGCTGACGAATTTGTCAATGCGTTAATGTCATATGTTCCATTAGATGAAAAGCCGTTTGATGAGGCATTATTGATTCAGATTGACGAAGTAAAGCCGTTAAGAGATTTATTTATTGAGTATGTTGAAGCTTTAATCTATGCAGATTTAGACGTTGGTGTAATAATTCCAATCATGTTTGAGAAATTTTATAATACTTCTCATGCTGCAGACGAGCAGAATTTTTTTGATTCGAGAAAGGCCGAATTCCACGAATTTTTTCTGTGGGAGCTATATATTTGTATAACAGCAACTTTGTTGCATTACGAGCGTTTTAAAGAGCTAAATAAGATTTTAAATCATACATACTATCTTCGTGAGTCGCCTTTTAGTGAGAAGGTCAAAGCATTTAATTTTAGCAAGTTTAGAACTTATCCCCGAACGATTGAGGAAGTTTGCAAACCAAAATCAGAACAACCAAGACTTCATACGTTAGCGGGTGAAATGCTTCTGAAGAGAGAAAAGAAACCGATAATAACCAGAGTTTCTTTAGCAACTTCTGATGTGGTTTTGTTCCAGCTTTTTCAAGTCTTTGACTTGGTAGATAACGGTTGGGATTTTTGGTTCCCCACGGTATATTATGCTGTTGATATTCCGCAAGCAATCTGGTCAAAATTACCATCAAGAAGTTATTGTAAAAAAATAATGCCATTGTTTGGAGTCTCAACGATTGATGAACTTAAAGAAAAAATAAGCAAGTGTAAGGTGGACAGAGAGATTCGATACAGCGGTTCATTCGAAGCAGCTCCATCTATATTAAGCAGCATAAAACTTGATGAAATCGGTACAGTTAATTAATTTAGGGGGGGTACGGGTGTATACAGATATTAAAGAAAGCGGTCTTGAATCTTTGATTGTGAACTGGCTTGTAAACCACAACGGTTATGAGCAGGGCACCAATGCCGACTATAACCGCGACTACGCCATCGACGAAACGCGCCTGTTCCGTTTCCTTTCAGCGACACAGCCGGACGAGATGGAAAAACTCGGCGTGTTCAAAAGCGACTTGAAAAAGGCGCAGTTCCTCAACCGCCTGCGCGGTGAAATCGCCAAGCGCGGGATTATTGACGTTCTTCGCAACGGCATCAAGGTCTACCCCGCCGACCTTGTCATGTTCTACATGACCCCGACGGAAAGGAATGTGAAGGCGAAAGCCCTCTTTGAGCAGAATATTTTCAGCGTTACGCGCCAGCTTCAATACTCCAAAGACGCGACAAGGCTGGCGCTTGACCTTTGTATCTTTATCAACGGTTTGCCGGTAATAACCTGTGAGCTGAAAAATCAGCTTACAAAGCAGAATGTTGACGATGCCGTATACCAGTACCAGACCGACCGCGACCCGAGGGAGCTGCTTTTCCAGTTCAAGCGCTGCATGGTTCATTTTGCCGTTGACGACGAGAGAGTCAAATTCTGCACAAGGCTTGACGGCAAAGCCTCATGGTTCCTGCCCTTCGACAAGGGATACAACGACGGCGCGGGAAACCCGCCGAACCCCGACGGCCTCAAGACCGATTATCTATGGAAAACGATCTTTGAAAAGTACATGCTCGCCCGTATTATTGAAAACTATGCACAGGTAATCGAGGAAACCGACCCGGACACCGGGCGCAAAAAGTACAAGCAGATCTTCCCGCGTTACCACCAGCTTTCCGTTGTGGAGAGCCTGCTGGCCGACGTGCGGGAAAAAGGCGTCGGGCAGAAATATCTTATCCAGCACAGCGCTGGCAGCGGAAAGTCGAACTCTATCGCATGGCTTGCGCACCAGCTTATCGGCCTTGAAAAAGACGGCAAACCGATTATAGATTCCGTTATTGTGGTTACAGACCGCGTTATACTCGACAAGCAGATAAGGGATACCATAAAGCAGTTTATGCAGGTGTCAAATACCGTCGCATGGGCTGAGCATTCCGACGATTTGAGAAAGGCAATCAGCGGCGGCAAGAAAATCATCATAACCACCGTACATAAATTCCCCGTGATTCTGGACAGCATAGGAAGCGAACATAAAGGGCGTTCGTTCGCCATCATTATAGATGAAGCCCATTCATCCCAAAGCGGAAGCATGTCAGCTAAGATGAATATTGTGCTCTCCGGCGAGTATTCCGAAGAAGATGACAGCATTGAGGATAAAATCAACCGCCTGATGGAAGGGCGCAAAATGCTGCCAAACGCCAGCTATTTTGCCTTTACCGCCACCCCGAAAAACAAGACGCTGGAAATGTTCGGGGTGCCTTATCAGGAAGGGAACGAAATCAAACATCGCCCGTTCCATGTATACACAATGAAACAGGCGATTCAGGAAGGTTTTATTCTCGACGTGCTTAAATATTACACGCCGATCGACAGCTATTACAGGCTGGTTAAAGCCATCGAAGATGACCCTATGTTCGACAAGAAAAAGGCCCAAAAGAAACTGCGCTATTTTGTTGAGAGCAATCAGTTTGCCATCGCGCAGAAAGCCGAAATCATGGTAAACCACTTCCATGAACAGGTCATCTCGAAAGGCAAGATTGGCGGCAAGGCGCGGGCTATGGTTGTTACCAGCAGCATAGAACGATGCATTGAATACTATTATGCCATTTGCAAGTGTCTTGCGGACAGGCACAGCCCGTACAAGGCAATCATAGCCTTTTCCGGAGAAAAGGAATACGGAGGCAAGACCCTTACCGCTGCTTCCATTAACGGTTTTCCGGATAATACAATAGAAAAGGTTTTCCGCAATGATCCCTACCGCTTCCTTGTTGTGGCCGACATGTTCCAGACCGGCTATGACGAACCATTGCTTCATACAATGTATGTGGACAAGATGCTGTCCGATATAAAGGCGGTACAGACGCTTTCCCGCTTGAACCGTTCCCACCCGCAAAAACACGACACTTTTGTTCTCGACTTTGCCAATAAAACGGAAGTTATTGCAGCGGCATTTTCAAGATATTACCGGACAACAATCCTGTCCTCCGAGACTGACCCCAATAAGTTGTATGACCTCATTGCAGTACTGGAAGCTCACCACGTATACACCGATGAACATGTGGATACCCTTGTGGAGCTATATCTTAACGGCGCGGAGCGCGACAGGCTTGACCCGATTCTCGACGCTTGTGCGGCTCTTTATAAAGCGTTGGATAATGATGCCAAAATTGAATTCAAAAGCGCGGCAAAGTCCTTTGTGCGTACATATGGATTTCTCGGCGCAATATTGCCGTATGGGAATGCCGATTGGGAAAAGCTGTCTATATTCCTTAATCTGTTGATTCCAAAACTGCCCTCCCCGCAGGAAGACGACCTTTCAAAGGGGATTCTTGACGCAATAGATCTTGATAGTTACCGCGTCGAAGCTCGTGCGTCTATGTCGATTGTACTGGAAGATTCGGACGCGGAAGTCGGGTCTGTGCCCGCGGGCAAAGTTATAGGCACGCCGGAGCCGGAGATGGACTTGCTTTCCAATATTCTCACAGAATTTAACGACCTGTTCGGGAATATTGAGTGGAATGACGCGGACAATGTCCGCCGCCAGATTCTGGAGATTCCCGCCATGGTTTCAAAAGACGAGAAGTACCGGAATGCGATGAAAAACTCCGATAAGCAGAATGCGCGCATGGAAAGCGAGCGTGCGCTGCAGTCTGTCATTTTCAACATAATGGCGGACAACATGGAACTGTTCAAGCAGTTTAATGACAATATGTCTTTCAAAAAGTGGCTTTCCGATCTTGTGTTCAACCTGACATATAACCATGAAGGAAAACCATTTGAATTGCCGGGAAAGCAGGATAGTATTCAGGGGTGAATATTTTATGGGTAATATGTTTGTTGGATTGACTGATTATGATTTGTATTGCAATCTTAAGTCTGAAAATTTTGATGAAGTCAATTTCTGGCGTCCGGGCAACACAGCATTTAAAGCGTTGAATCCAAATGATCTGTTCCTTTTTAAGTTGAAAAGCAGTATTATAAATTGTAGAAGGGAGGGTTAGGCATATGGCAAGAAGTGATGCTCTGATTACGCCACAGATGCTTGTCTGGGCACGTGAGCGTATTGCAATGCCCGTAGCTTTAGCGGCACAGGCTGTTGGCGTTACGGTAGACAAATATCAAAGTTGGGAACAAGGAGAAAACCTGCCTACAATAAACCAAGCTAAAAAATTCGCCAAAAAAGTCAAGATACCCTATGCTTGGCTCTTTTTAGCCGCGCCTCCCGAAAAATATAAACTTCCCAAAAACACTGATTATCGTACATTCTCCAATCAAGCGATATCGGATTATTCCTTAGAGTTGCAACACCTCCTTGCTGACGTTTCTATGCGTAGAGATGCCATGATTGAGTTGTATACCGAAATGGATATACCACTTCCCCGCTTTGAGCAATACACAGATATTAAGACCAGTGACAACGCAACCATTGCTCAAACAATCAGGAGTCTTCTTGGTATCACGCTTGAAAGGCAAAAACAATTTAGGAATAGTTCCGAAGCCTTTAATTACTATATGGAAGCTTTGTCTGCAATCGGCATCCTCGTGTTTCAAGCCGCAAAAGTTGATAAGGCTGTTATGCGTGGAATGTCTATATATGATCCGGTTTTCCCGATTATTGTTGTGAATCGTAAAGATGAATATAGTGCGCGTATTTTTACGCTTATGCATGAGTTTGTCCACATATTAACTCGAACTCCGGGGATATGTGATACCTTTGGCGTTGAGAAGCAAAGCCGTTTTGACATCGAAATCAAGTGTAACAAGATTGCTGCAGAAGCACTTGTTCCCCCCAATGCCCTCTTATCTGATAGCCAATGGATAAAAATACAGCAAAATGGGTGGGACGATGATGGAATACAAAAAATTTCCAGAAATTTCTCGGTGAGCCGTGAAGTTATTATAGGTCGACTCATGACTTTGGGTAAAATCGGGATTGATTTTTATAATGAAAAGCTCTTACAGTACACCCGAGAATATGAACAATATGAGCGCAATCGGAATAACAATAAAGACGGGTTTTTGCCACCAAGTACAGATATATGTTCGCAGGTTGGTAAGTTATATGCCCGCACAGTTATGAATGCTTATAACCAAGAAATAATTACACCCAGGGATGCATCTCAATTCTTATCCGGCTTGCGAATACAGCATTTCGGCAAGGTGGAAAGGTGGTGCTTCTCTTGAAAGATCCAAAGTATGTGCTGGACACAAATGTGTTCATTAACATGCAGAGGCATCATCCATATGATGTGTTTGGAAGCCTATGGATAAAAATGGCTGATATCATAGATGGAGGAATAGTCATTTCGTGCGATGAGGTACTTGATGAGCTTTCTATTGGGAACGACTCCTTATTGCAGTGGGCGAAGCAACGAAAAGGCGCATTTATTTCAAGCGGACCCGATATCCAGCGTATGGTACGTGAGATATTGCAGAAATATCCGACTCTTGTGACAGGAAGCCGTAAATCAAATGGAGCCGATCCATTCGTAATAGCGTTAGCAAAGTTAAAGAACTGTACTTTGGTTTCAGATGAAACGCGAGCAGGTAATGGACAACCCGTGAAAATACCGAATGTATGTGAAGCTTACGGCGTTCGTCTAATAAAGTTTGTAGATTTCTTGCGTGAAGTTAAGATTAGCATATAAGGATGAATAAATAAGCAAATAAAGATGATAGGATATGTTTCCCAATATATTAAACAGGAGAATTTCAAAAGCATTACTCACCCGCCCTTACACCTTTGCCCCGATGCATGTTGAGACAATTGCATTGATGACAAAGGAAAAGTGAGGACAGAGCCGAAATTCCTTGATTTCTGGGCGTCTGCAGGATTAGATACTGAATCGGCTGACTGGGGCAGAATGCTTTGCTGGAACTTGTCTATGGGGCACGTTTTGAGGCACCCGAAATCGGGACGGAAAGAGGTAAACGGATTTGATTATACTCAGAAGCAAGACTTTCACTGGCTTTCCGTCATCCGTATGCCGGATTCTGTGATCAAGGCTGGTTTTGACTGTGCAATTGCTAAAACAACAAAGAAGAACAAGCAAGATTTCTCTTTTATGGAATTCCTATCGATTGGAGAAGACCTATGCGAACATTTCGGTTCGTTTTAATGAGGAGCACGCCAGTGTGCCATTGGTGGGTGAGTATATCACCGAGCAGGGCTATGAGGACTATTTCTCTATGCAAGACTTCATCACGAGATTTACTTATCCGATGCCAGGAAAGTTGCCCCAGAGAATTTGAAGACTGTAATTCGGCCTCCGATCAAGAAGAAATAAAAAAATCCCCTTACGGCACCCCTTGCTTGTGACGCAGTGTAATATAGTAAGCTAAGGATAGGAAAGGAGGTAGCTATGTCGAAATATTCAACCGGAGAGCTGGCAAAGG
>Ga0255344_1002346_pt1 | contig 23170 bp, 18 predicted proteins | sample wastewater_treat_5_FD_192414 | JGI IMG/M metagenome (GOLD analysis project Ga0255344, IMG submission 192414) | Wastewater microbial communities from Lulu Island WWTP, Vancouver, Canada - plant18 | ecosystem: Engineered > WWTP > Wastewater > Unclassified | place: Canada: Vancouver, British... | reverse complement strand
GGCCGGTTACCTCAGCCATCTCTGAAACCTTTACCATCTTTGGCCCGGGAGTGCTTTTTCTTCTGACAATGACACTGAGAATCCCTGTAGCAACAAGACACAGGGTAAGCAGCAGAAGCCCAAGCAGGAATATCCCAAGGCCGTCAAGAAGGAAGGCAACACCTATGATGAAGATATTGAACAGCGACAGATACAATGTGGCCTGCCAGTGACTCAGACCGGCCCGAAGCATCATGTGGTGAATGTGTCGCTTGTCTCCGACGAGTATGCTTTTATGGGCACGAAGCCTTAACACCGTCACCCGCAGAGTGTCATACAGCGGAATTATCAGCACGGCAATGGCAATCGAAGGGGCAGAATCCAGCTTAAGAATAGACTCTCCTGCCGCAACCAGCTCGTTGAAATGTATGGCAAAAACCGCCAGGGTAAACCCGATCACCAGAGATCCCGAATCGCCCATGAATATCTTTTTCGGGCCCTGCGACATGTTATAGTACAGGAAGGCAAGCAATGAACCAAGCAGGGCTGCAGCCATAACCGTGTACCCGTAGTCTCCCGAAAGGAAGAAGAATATCCCGAACGCTACCGAGGCAATGATACCCACTGATGCCGCAAGCCCGTCAATCCCGTCAGTCAGATTGACCGCATTGATTATGAACAAAAACACTAGGATTGTGATAACAAAGGTGGTTGTTGCTGATATGTCGGTTATACCCATAAATCCATGAAAATGGGTAATGTGGATATTTGTAAAGAGTGCAACAAGAACGGCGGCTCCCAGCTCTCCCCAGAACTTTTTCTTCGGGTTTAGATAGACCAGGTCATCCTTTATTCCTACAAAAAGAAGGAAAACTGCTGCGGCGGTGAAATAGGACAGTCCTGGCATATACCCGTTTACTCCTATCAGGAATCCGAAGATAAAACCCCCGAAGATGCCAATTCCACCCAGAGTGGGCACATCGGATTTATGAATCTTGTGGAATCCGGGTTTGTCCTCCAGGTGACGCTCTTGGACTACCTTGATCACCTTGGGTATATAATACCATGTAATAATAAGCGCGCTCGCGAAGGCGATCAGTATTGCCGGTAAACCTGTGATTACTATCTCTGGCATAGCGGTGGAAGGTATTTTCTATCAGCTCTAATCTTCAACATCATTTAATCGACAGCAGTCTTCCCTTTTCCGCTGGCTCTTTCCAGGTAATAACAACACCTGTGAGATCCGGTTCAAAATTAATCTAAATATTCCGGACGCGCGGGCAAATCGCTAAAAATTTTATGAACAAGGTCCGACTCCGGGAACAAGATCACCCATGCGGTCAGAAATACAAGCATAAAGTCGGTGCGGAACGAAATGTGCTCCTGGTACCAGATCTCGAGCTCGCCCTTGTAGGGAGCGATATGGCTTTTGTAAAACTCGTGTTTGTCCCCTTCGTGGGCCGAGATCCACTTCTCCTCATCGCGAAAGATTATTGAGCCGATGCCGGTCATGCCGGGATGAACATCATAAATGACCTTCTGAACATAATCGGGGTATTTCACGAAGTCCACCTCCATCTGCGGACGTGGACCCACCACCGACATGTCTCCAAGGAGGATATTGAAGATCTGCGGCAACTCATTTAGCTTGGTCTTACGAAGAAAACGTCCAAAGGGAAAAACACGCGGATCATTCTTGACGGTGAGACTTCCTGTCCCAAGTGACGGGCTGGCCTTCAGCATTGTGGCAAATTTCCATATCTGAAACAACCTGTTTTTGTATCCTACTCTCTTCTGACCGTAAAAGATGTAATGCTCCCCTGTCAGCAACAGTATTATCATTACCGGCACCAGTAACGGCGACAGCACAACAATGCCGATCGCAGACAACACCATGTCAAATAAACGTTTAAAAAACCTCCTGTACATTCTTATACTCCCTTTCACTATTGCCTATTGCCTACTGCCTATTGCCTTCTATTACATCTTCGAATCCAACCCCTTTCCTTTCTCAATATGTTCAAAGTTCGGCAACCACTCATGGAGTATCTCAACCACCCCGGTCTTGGTTACATTTCCTGAGTCAAACAGTGTCCGCAACCGGCTGAATATGCTGTCTATCTCCCTAAAATCCCGTCTGACGGCATTTTTGATCACCCCGAGGTTAATGAACCTGTCATTGTCGATGACTTCCCCGGAGGTGTAAAACTCCTCATACGGCTTTTCACCTGATGTGTCTGTTTCAAAAAAGTAAACCGGGTATGATGTTGAGCTCTCATTCAGCAACAGCGCCTTCTGACGTGCCTCTTCCTCGGTGGCGCATACATCCGCCTCCAGTCCGAGGAATTCAAGCAGGTCAAGGGCTATTGCCTCAAAGGATATCATGTCACGCTCCTCATCCAGCTTCGGGAAGATGATGTCGCCTGACTCACCCAGCACTGACGCTAACAGGCAGAGCTCGCCCGACTCCTGGGGCGAAACGAAGAAACGCCGTATGCCGAGCGGGCACGACCATGGCTGCCCCTTCGCGAGCCTTTCTATGAATCCCAGTGGCAGGCTGCCGTTGGAAAAGGCTACATTGGCGAAGCGGGCAGTGGTGATCTTAAGTTTACCCGAATATGCCATTATCAGCTCCTCCATGAGCTTCTTGCTGGCGCCCATGATATTCACCGGATTGGCAGCCTTATCTGTTGAAACGCAGAAAAAATGCTGTGGAGGTGATTCCAGCAACAGGTCGAGCAGCCTGCGTGCCCGAAGCACGTTGTTCTCTATCATCGCCTCAACGGAGAAGATATCCTTCTCGCTGCGCACGTGCTTATGTGCCGCAAAATTGGCCATGATGTCAAACGGGCCCACTGACCGGAACATCTTTTCAAACACCCTGTCACCGAAGTTCATCGGATAAGTTATGAATTCATTGGGAATATGATACCCCTCCGAACTGCGCAAATCCCTCACCAGTTCGGTCAGACCGTTTTCATTTATATCAACAACCACAAGCCTGCCGATCCCGAACTTAAGCAGGGCTTTGATATAAAACGAACCGATTGTGCCGGCCCCTCCGATGACCAGTGCGCTACGTCCGTTCAGTCGTTCTTCAAGCAGGGAATGGTTGAGCTTCAGGTCTTGTTTAAGCAGGCTCTCTGATCTTTTTGTAACCCGGCTACGGATGAAAAAATCCAGATCAATATTCTGTATCATATAAATCTTTCTTCTACAACTTCACTAAAAGCAGATATCTTCTCAAAAATTTCCGGAGATAAGTACATCAACTATTCTTTCCGCCGCCCTGCCGTCCCACAGCTCAGGGATGCCGCCCTTCTTCCACTGTCCTGCGAAAAGTCTCTCCATAGCCGGTTTAATAGCGGCCGGATCAGTTCCGAGGAGCTCATTTGTTCCGATGGTGCATGTCTCCGGCCTTTCGGTGCTGTTGCGGAGTGTCATGCAGGGCACGCCCATGATGGTTGTCTCTTCCGTGATGCCTCCCGAGTCGGTTATCACGGCAAACGCCCTCTCGACAAGATAGTTAAACTCCAGATACCCCATCGGATCAACAAAGTGCATTGACTTATGTCCTGACTGCAAGCTAAGTTGCGAAGCAACGAAGTCCCGATCACGAAGTGAATCGGGAACTGCATGACTAAAGTCATTTATGACTTTTTTAGTCCTCGGATGAACCGGGAAAATCACTTTCTTGTCTCCGGCTGATTCAGAAATGGCAGCAAGCAGCTTTTGAAGGTTATCCGGGTCATCAACATTGTTCGGGCGATGTAATGTGATTACAATATAACCTTGTTCTTGCAGCCCGATTTCATTCCATAATGGCGGTTTGATAAATCTGGCACGATTTGCCATCAGAGTATCTATCATCACGTTGCCCACAAAGAATATATTCTCTTCAGGCACCCCTGCTTTGCGCAGGTTCTCATTGGCAAAGTGCGAGGTTGTAAAAAAGAGGTCGGTGATGCTGTCGGTAACCATGCGGTTGATCTCCTCGGGCATGGTGAGATCAAACGACCGTATGCCTGCCTCTATGTGCGCCACCTTTGTGTTCAGCTTCTTGGCAGTGATCGAGCAGGCCATGGTAGACGTTACATCACCCACTACTATGACAAGGTCAGAGGGATGAGCCAGCAGTTCCTTTTCAAACCCCAGCATGATGCCGGCGGTCTGTTCCGCCTGTGTGCCGCTGCCTGCCTCGAGGTTAGCGTCCGGAGGCGGTATCCCCAGCTCGTCGAAGAAGGTTGCACTAAGCTTCGGGTCATAGTGCTGCCCCGTATGTACCAGCCTAAACTTTAACCTTTCTCCTTTATCCTTTAACCTTTGAACAGCATGAATCAGCGGTGCTATCTTCATGAAATTCGGCCTGGCGCCGGCAACTATAGTAATGTTCATTGTAGGTTTCGTATTTTTATTAGGCTCTCCCGGAATGATTCATTGTGATTTAAGTTGTCTCTTTTCGATTAACAGAAAACTTCCTGTTTTCAGATACTCAGTTAACACTGTCTGAATATCTTCTTTTCGTCTCCACCATTTATCAGGACTGAAGCTTGAATATGCAGACGGACTGCACCCCACAAAGACAGGCTCCGGAAGATTTCTGAAAGCATTTTTGAAGATTATTGATGCACGTCGCAGATGGGCCGGTGATGATACAAGGATTATTGTGTCAATTGATGATATGTCTTTAAGATATTTCCTGACAATCATTGCTTCACTCAGAGTACTTCGGGCATCTCCTGGCAGCAGTATTATGCTGTCTGCCGGTACGCCCAGTTTTATCGCTGCACTTCTGGCCTGTGATGAATTACTAATTATCGGAACTCCTCTACCAGTAAGTTCTCTGTACGAACCCATGCTCTCTTCTACTATTATCATTCTGTCAGCCTTGCCGGTTGAATAGAGGTCCACCCCATGCGCCACTCTCTCTGCGAAGCTGCCCATGAGGATCACCATCGCGTCAGCATGCAGGGGCGTTTCATCTCTAACCAGCCATACCCCGGCCCTCCTGCAGCCTGCTGAATATAAAAAGAGCAGGATAAAAATTGATAGGACAAAGAACAATAAAGGTTGTCTCATCACTGAGTATTTTCAAGGTACCCTGACCGCCTCCTTCAGTGAGTCGCAAATATATTCCACCTGTTCATGGGTAAGCCTTGAGAACATGGGGAGTGTAATGAGGTTATCAGTAACATATTCTGTAACAGGCAGCGGTTTGGCAAATTCGCGATAGATTGAGAAACGATGTACGGCCGGGTAGTGAACGCTTGTCTGAATACCTGCTGTAGCCAGGAATTCTCGTACTCGATTCCGCTTCTCGACTGTTGAGTCTCTGAGCACAACCGGGAAAATATAATTAGAAGAATAGTATTTGTACCCTTTGAACGGAATAATTATCTCATCAACACCCTCAAGTTTCTTCTCATAAAGAGCCCTCAGTTCTGCGCGGATCTCAAGATCTTTCTGAAGCTTGTCGAGCTGCACTATGCCTATTGATGCCCTGATATCATCCATGCGATAGTTATATCCCAGCTCTATAACGTCATATTCTGTCGAGTGACCCTTTGCCCTGTCGTATGAGAGCGATGTCATGCCGTGCGAGCGCAGCAGCTTTGCTTTTTCGTACATGGCATCGTCATCGGTGATGATCATGCCTCCCTCGCCGGTGCTGATGTTTTTGTTTGAGAAAAAGCTGAAGCATCCGCACTGGCCGAAGGTGCCCAGTTTTTTGCCCTCGTATTCGGCAGTCGGACCGTGGCAGGCGTCCTCAATGACTTTCAGGTTATATTTTTGGGCAATATCCATTATACGGTTCATGTCGCATGCGAAGCCGCCGTAGTGCATCAGCATCAGTGCCTTCGTGCGCGAGGTGATTTTTCTCTCTATGTCGTCAGGGTCGATGGTCAGGTCATCAAGACCCCTGATATCAGCGAACACCGGAATGGCATTTACATAGCGTATAGCGTTGGCGGTGGCAACGAATGTCAGGGAGGGGCAGATGACCTCATCTCCGGATTTGATATCATTCAGGAGAAGAGCCATATGGAGAGCCACAGTGCAATTGGTAAGAGCTACGGCATGTTTTGCGCCGGTCATCTCCGCGAATTTTCTTTCCAGCTCGGCATTCTTCGGGCCTGTTGATATCCATTTTGAGCGCACCGTCTCAACCACGGCATCCTCTTCAGCCTGATCGAAGTTCAGATCAAACAACAATATCTTGTAATCCATAATAGGAATTGTCTTCTGGGAAAGAAACTTAGTTACAGGAAATCTTAGGTCAGAAATATTTCAGAGCCCTCAGAAATGGTCTTCAAATATTCCGGAAAATCCCGTTCCTTTGGTAAGAGCAGCGCGTGATATCTGCCTCTATTCTTTATAGACTCAACACTTAAAAGCTCTTTGGTCTTCATATACCAGGCACTATACCCTGTTTTTACACACCAATCAAGTATGTTTTCTGTATTGCTGGTGATGCTTAACTCGGGACCCGAGTGCATCTCAACAAAAAATGCAGGGCGAATCTCTAAAGCCAGCTTTGCAGCCCCTTTTAATACCTCATATTCAGCCCCTTCAACATCAACCTTGATTAGATCGGGATTCAGATCCAGTCTCTCACTTAAAAGATCCAATGTAAGAGTCTCAACAGTAAAATGAGAATCTGCTTTGGCTGCAGTTTTTGCGAAACCCTTAAACTTTGAACCAGCGGCCCCGACGCCTACAGTGTACAGTTCAATCCTCTCATCGCTTTTATCTGAAACGAAAGCAGGAACAAAATGAGCTTTATCTGAGAAACTGTTCATTATCAAGTTCTCTGCAGCCCATGCTAATGCTAATGGATTAGGGTCAACCAGAGCAATTTTTTTAACTGAGTCATTGCATAGCATAAGCATTGCAGCCTGCCCTATGTTACATCCCACATCAATAATATTACTATGATGTTTGGCTAATTCGAACAACCAGGCGTCATCTTTGTCATGGGTTTTTCTGATTGTTCCCTTGATTACTTTAAGCTCTTTTCCCAGGAATTTTACATGTTCGACTTGTCTGTAATATAATCCAAGTTTCTGAGCTTGCCCCACTAAATATGTCTTCATACTGATTGTTAGTTTACAAATATCTGCATTACTGGTTATAGTATACTTTTCATGAGTGTAGTGCACAAATATTCCCACATCGCCAATAGGTCTTATATTCGCTATTCCTTTGCATTAAATAAGTGATTTTGAGAGTTTTATGGTAATAGCTCATAATTTTCAATGATGAAGCATCCAAATGTTGGAAATTGCGATGGTACTAATTCCTCGTCAAATCCAATCGGTTTAGCAACCGAATGACCCGTCATTTGGAAAGCATATACATCACTGTCACAAACCCAGGTGTCAATATCCACAAGTGGATCTTGTGCCTGGCGCCATTGATATGTGCTACCAACTTCCAAACCTAAATCAGATAAATCAACTTTTAGAGTTTCCAACCCCTTCCAGTTCCATATGACTACTATCCCCAAGCGTGGATCATCAGGATCCGGATATTCATTAGGATATACAAAGTATTCGTTTTGTGTCGGCTTTGATGTTGAGAATGTGCTGCCAACAGTATCATAGCCTAAACCTTTCCACTTTTCCCATGAAAACCAGGCCACTCCATCAATGATAAAAGCCTGGAGCGGAGCGAGACCTAAATAATGATATTTATTATCATGCAAATTCCAATTAAATTCAGTGGGACTACGGTCATCAACAAATTGAAATCCTTTATTCTGGACTTTTTCTCCCTGTACAATAACGTTATCAGACATCTCAACATCATTCCACCACTGCACTGAGGAATATGATTTCCCATACATTCTGTTACTCTTAATTTCGCAACTGCCGTTGTACTTGTAATTATAACCGATTTGCATTGTATTACCTTCACCAATGATGTGATTATCATTGAATTTTATTCCATCACCCATATTGTGTACTGAACCAATCAGAACTGACTCTCTGGCAAATATTACATTAGCCAGGACACTGCAGTTTTTTATATATGCCCTGGTTCCAAAACCTGCAAATGTCCTTTTAAAACCACCTGCGAAGACATTATGTCTGATAATCTTGCCTGTTCCCTGGAAATAGATATTCTGTGCAAAGCCAAGCAGATTATCCGGAGCCCCACTATTAAATATGATATTGCCATATATTTCAGAATAGTCAGACTTCTGCCATGAGCCTATACCAACACCACCATCGTGAATGATATTGTTGATAAACTTGCAATATGGTGCTGCATTAAGTATGCCCGCAGGTCTTTGATTACTGCCCTGTGGATCAGTCCATTTCCCCCGGATTGTGTCAGAATAATAAATTCTTAAATTTCTGACAATAGTGTAAGCACCCCTGATGTTACTCAGGTCACCAATTTGCAGACCACCATCAATTACAGCTTGATAGGCATTTCTTGGTTTAATAACTATCTGGTTTCCAACACTCCCTGTAACTGTTGAAGTGTAATTGCCTTTATATATACCATCAAGCAATAAAATTGTATCACCCGCAATGACATTCTCTGACAACAGTGCGTGTTCGAGTTTTACTGGATCATTCTCTGTGCGCCCGTCTCCACCTCCGATCGTATCTACATAAATTGTGGTTGGGTCGGTATGAATAAAAACATAATCTCGATCCTCTGGATTTATCATTGCACTCTTTTCTTTTAACAAATCTGGTTCTGACGAGTTGTCAGATATGGCGATAACAGAATCTATTTGTTCAATGGTATTGCTAACTCTTATAAAACGATGGCATGATGATATTAAAAACGATAAAACGATAAAACCTAGTAAGTACTTCACTGGGGGCGACGTAGTGATAGTTTGCATTATGGAAGCTTATCTTTTCTTGATCAGCAATGCATCTCTGGTTCTGTTCCTTGAATCTTAAAAGGCAGATAATTCATAGAATATTGCACAAGATTCCTAGCCAGTTATCAATCATTGATAATTTCTAAACTATAATTTGAAAATCCCCCAGCAAAACCCCGCACCATATGAGAGGTGCAATATTGAGTATGAAATCATGGCATAAAATACACCTCTTGGCTTACGTGTTATTTTTAATGAAAAAAACAAAGCCAGAACAACATACAGGAACAAGGGCATCAAGATTATCAGGGAGAAGAATAGCAAGAGAGGCAGGATCATTAAATAAATCACAAATCCCGGAGGAACAAGATGCCTGAGTCTTAACTGTGACCGTACCTTTTTAAACACCAGAGGCTTGTAGAGGCCATAATTAAAATATTGGGACCATAGCGAACTGAAATCGTCACGGACGTAATAGGTAGCTTCCATTGATGGATCCATTAGAATTTTTAATCCGTTTGCATTCATCCGGTAGTGGAATTCGTCGTCCTGATCACGGATAAGATCCTCGTCAAGCAATCCGATCTTTTCAAAAACAGAGCGTTTATATATTGCCATAGCCACAGTTTGAACATAGGCTCTAGTCTTTGTGGTCCTGAATTCAGAATCCCCCACACCAAACTGTGAGCTCATGCACGCTGCTATCACCTTACCCTTCTCTGTTCTCCCGGTCTGGTTCAGCGGACCGCCCACGGCATCGGCATCTTCCTTTTCTAGCAGGGAAATGCCACTCATGAAATAATCAGGAGGGTACTCAGCATGTGCACCCATAAGTGTTATATAAGTAGACTGTGAAGCCCTGTATGCAATGTTAAAGCCATGACTAACATATTTCAAGTCATTATTTACCAGCTTTATCTGAGGATAATTTTGTTTCCAAACTTTAATCCTTTCTAATGTGTCGTCTTTGCTTCCGCCATCGATCAGATATATTTCCTTCTCGGCTGGAGGAGCATTGACAAGAGAGCTTAACAGGCGGTCAATGAAATCACCTTCGTTATAAACAGGTATACAAACAGTAATTAATATCATTCAAGTAAGGATCTTATGCATTGACAACTCTTCTTCCCCTGTTGAACTAATGAGCCAACCGTTCTTCATATAGGCTGCAATTGCTTGTTCATTTTCCTTTTTGACACTAAGGTTTATCTGCTTGAATCCTTTTTCTCTTGCCCTTCGTTCAAATTCCTTTAAGATTACTGAACCATATCCTTTCCCCTGGCATTCAGGCAGAACGCCAATTACTACTAATCCCATAGATGGGACAAATGGCTTTACGGTGTCAGTAATTTTTTTTTGTTTATTCATTCTGGATAGCCCGAGTCTGAGCTTCAAATTCTTCCATATAAAAGGTAATCGTTTTCGAATTTCAGGATGAAAGACCAGCCAGGGGCGAAAGATAAAAGACGTTATAAGCTCTTTAAAACTGAATTGAGTTACACTTGTTGCTGATCCGTGCTTGCCCGGAACAGTTATTGAAAGACCACCGCAATACCCTAATATTTCTCCGGACTCAACAAGATGAAATAGTTCACCTCTTTCGTCTTCGAGATACCATGAAATCATTTTACGACAATATTTGAAGCCCAACCTTGAAGAAAGGGAGTCGCTAAATGTTTTAACATGAATCCTGGCAATTTTGTCCAGATCTGACGATTTTGAGTCAACACAGATCATGCATGATGGCTTAGTGAATTATTATTTATCAAGGATTGAATTATTTGGGGCTTACCTGATTTCGTCGGAGTAATGAAATCAACTTGTTTCCACTTTATTGGAAAATCTTCATTAAGATATGACTTTATTTTTTCGCTCACCTTTCCTAATACTATCTCTGAAAAACCTTTCCCGGGTATATATTCAATTTCAATGGAATTAAGATCCCGTTGCACTACCTTAAATTGCTTTATTTCATGAACATGTTCAAATATCCCTGTAAAGAAATGTACTATCATAAATTTGCCTGATGCTGTTTTTATTATATCAGTATTACGGCCAATTATTTTTTCCAACAGGGGAAATGCAAGTTCACGCCTTTCCGGGTATTTATGCCGAGGAAGCCTTATTGCAAGGTCGCCAATTTTATATCTGATTAACGGCATTGAATAACCGTCAAGCCTTGTTACTACAACATGGCCTATCTTACCATCCTCTACTTCATTACCCTGATCATCCAGCAGTTCAATCCATACATGGGGCGTTAAAATATAAGAATAATCCAGATCGCGTTGACCGGCGATAACAATACCTTCTGTAGTTCCATATGTATCATAAACCTTGCAGCCAAAAGCTTTTTCAATTTCCTTCCTGTAATGATCAAACATCTTATCGCCCCAGCTGATGACTGCATCAAATTTTACGTCGGAAATCTCTTGCTCATTTGCTTTTTGAGCAATAAGAAAGAGCGAAGAGGCGTAGCCTCCCAGATGGTAATTGCTCAACCCTGTCTGCTTATGTAGAATCGCTGAAAGTTCAATATTATCAAGACCGAAGGCATTATAGTATCTTGTCTTGAAAAGACAATCCTTGAGGGTCTTGGCAAATCCTCTGTCAGGAGTCATTCCGGTCTGCACTATTGGTTTACCAGGATAGTATCCGCTCCATTCCCATAAGAGAGTTTGGATTGCCTGTGTTGAGGATTGTTCCTTTTTGTTCATATAAACAACACCCTGAACCCCTGATGAACCACTACTGTAATTCGGGATTAATTTGTCTTTAGGGACAGAAAGAAAGGAGTCGATATTATTATTATAGTCGTACTTATTTACCACAGGAAATTCTTTTAGCCAGGCACCCAGATCAGACTTCTCTATTTGGGAATAGGTTCTATAAAAAGGAACTTTGGCGGTAGCAAAAGAAAGCAGCTTCCTGAGGTTAATAATTGAAAGTTCGTGAAGTTCACTTTCTTTTAAACGAGATATTTTTCGCCATCTTCTTAATTCTCCAATATAGTTTGTACCCAGGAAAAAATCTCCTGAAGGCAGTATTATATTCTCTAATAGCTTGTTATATATATCAACCATTTGACAAAACGAATTCACTTGAGAAGCTCAATCCATTTATGCCTGATTTGTTCCCAGTCAAAGGTTTGGGCTTTTTTTCTTGCGTTTCCAGAGATATTCGCAGCAAGCATTTCGTTATTTATCAAGTTGAGTATCTGATTTGCCATTCCCTCGCTGTCACCAGTTTTCACCAGAAATGAATCTATGCCATCATTAAGCAGATATGGAATCCCATCCGGATCGGTTGAAATTACACACATCCCTAAGGCCAAGGCCTCTATTACACTGACAGGAGTATTGTCAACATTAGTAGTATTAATAAAGAAGTCGTAATCTTCAGAAAGTTTGATCCACTCTGCCTTTGAAAGTTTACCGGTTATCTTGATATGTTTTTCAATCCCTGTTTGCTGTAAATATTTCCTGAATTCTTCCATGCTGCCGTCCTTGTTAGGCCCAACCATACATAATTCAGCATCAGAATGAATCTGCAAGAGCTCACAGAGCACATCAGCAGCCATATTTGGATTATATTGCCGGTGAAAAGACCGTACCCAGAGCAACCGAGGCCGACAATGATCACGGAGTTTGAATGGATATTTCGAAATATCAATAATATTAGGAATAATTATCGCATGATAGCCAGCACTATCAAAAACGGTTTGTATATAACCTGAAAGAGCTACATTGGCATATGACTTTCCGAACAACCTGTCACATGCGTGTTTTGACTTTCTAAGTCTTGCAGGCAAATCACCACCATGAAGAATTGTTATATATTTTGTGCCAATCAACTTAGCCAATCTTCCTGTGATGTAGGCATACCAGAATGCAAGAGTACTATATGTATCTATAATAATGTAATCTGCCCTTCTGCCTATTGATAATGTTTTCCAAAGCATTTCAACCAGTCTCAGATACTGATTCTTTACAGTGCCCGCATATGAAACCTTAAAATCCTCTGTTTCAAGTAGAGAACCAAATGTCTCAATGACACCGGGTGTAAACCCGTGTCTGCTAAGCTTGTTGCCGATATAGAGTATGGATTTCATGCTTCCTCAACCTCATCTATTTCGTAAACCGTAAGCATAGAAAGACCTATCAGCAACGGACTTACGTACGTTCTCATAGCAGAATGAAAGGTTGTAAACAATGCGAGAACAAATATTGCAAACAGGATTGCATCAGATGATGTGGTATGGGCTTTCTTGAGCAGTTTGAAGCCTAACCCACACAGTATTAAAAAATAAAATGCCCCAAGCAAACCATGCTCTGAAAGCAGCCTGCTAAGCTCAACGTGAGCTGCAATCCTATGCGTATTTTCCCTGAGATAATACGAAGCGCCTGTTCCGACACCTAATAATGGGTTTTCTTTCCATAACTCCAGATCATCTTTGAATATTTGAAGTCGATTTGAGGTAAAAACATTCAAAGTCTTTTCCTTTCGACCTGCTAGTGTGCCGGGTGTTTCGCCCTGGTAACGTTTTGAGAGCAGACCTCCAGTTACCTTATTTGCATAAGTAAATGTAACAGTAAGTATAATGAAGACTGGAATGGCTGTTAAAATTGCCTTAACTGGCTTTATCACCCTCCCATCTCCGGTTATTCCCCGATCAAGCAATAGAAATATGATAATCCCCAATGCGCCTCCAATCATACCACCACGGGAAAACGTAACAAGGCCTCTGAAAACAAAAAGCAACAGAAACACAACATCGAGCCACAAATATCCGGAAAAGCCTTCTCTCTTCCACCAAAGTATGAATACTAGAAATGCCCCGAGGCCCAGAGCAGTAGAAACCTGATTTGAGCCAAAACCGCCGGAAGTTTCAAAATTAGCGCCAAGCGTAAATTCGACGTCCTCAAGAGAAGGAGAGCCAAGAACAGTAAATGCTAATACTGAAACCAATGGGTATAACAGAAGTCGCAAAATATCCACAAAGTTTTTTTTATTAACCTCTTGCTTCTGAAAGAAAACAACCGCCAAAGCAACATTTATAGGCCCTATAAGGTTGAAGACAAGATTTCTTATAGTACTCTCCCCAGATATATCAAACAAAGCAGCCGGTAATAACAGAAAAACCATTAACCATCCAATGTTACCTTTCCTGTAACCCTTTAGAATTCCAAAACTCAACAACAATAATAACAAGTATTTACCTAACTCATAAGGAATGAATGGTGACGTCTCGGACATCCTTGCTAAAAGCTCAAAGGATGTCGTATAAACTATAAGATAAACAATTGGGACAAAAGAGCTTCGTTGTTTTCTGATAATACTCATTCCGTCAGTTAACAGAACCAGGTAAAACCAGCCAATTAATATCCATGGCGTTAGAATGCTTACTGCCCCCAATAAGATATGTAGTGCTATCCAAAAAATCCGCGAACGGGCATTGAGAATATAATTGATCATTGCTGAATTAAGTTTAGCAGGTTCATATAATCTGTGAGGAAGTTTCCCGGACCATAATTATTTACGACATGCTTCTTTAGGTTTTCACCTACTTTTTTTGCTTCAGCAAGATTAGAGAATATCCAGAATAATTCTTCTGCAAGCCCTTGTGCATCACTAGTTGCAACAACTTTCCCATAACGGCCGTTCCCTACAACCTCAGCACACTTACCAACATTAGTCACTACTACCGGTAAAGCAGCCATTCCATATTCAAGCAAGGCTACAGGCAGGCCTTCAGAAGAAGAGCTAAGTACACCACAATCAGCTTTCGACAATAGATAGGCAGTATCTTCAATTGTTCCTGGCATTTCAATTGTATCCTTTAACGATAATTCGGCGATTAGACTCCTTATTCTTTGATTATATTCACGGTCATCAAAAGAACCAGCGAAGATTACTTTCAACTTTTGTGGCAAATCTTGTTTTTTAAGAAGGGCTATTGCTCTGACAAGGGTTTCATGATCTTTTTGAGGGCGAATATTTGCCAGACAAACAATTGTGAAGAATTCCGGATCCGTGTGCCTCTTAATACTTTTAAGAAGCGGAAAGTTATTAATCATCACAATCCGTTCTGGCGGCACTTTCATGTTCTTTCGTGACCAGTCAGCAAGTACATGATTTACAGCAATAATGCCGTCAATCTTGATCGATAGCAGTTTGTAAAAAAGATTATTCCAAGAATCATTAGCTCTTAATCCGTTATGATCATGCCATAAAACTTTTACCCTCCTTGAAAAGCCTTTTGCTACAATTGCCCAGAAGAGCGAGCTTGAATGAGCATGAATTACCTCAATTGAATTATCATGTACTATGCTGAGAAGCCTTCGGAAAGCAACAAAGTCTACAGAACTTTTTTTGTGCAGTATATGTAACTTAATGCCGGAGGTGATCGTTTTTTCAAGCACTCCTCCGTAACGTGTTGCACATAGGACAACTTCATGTCCATTCTCATGAAGTACATTGGATATGTTTACGCACATTCGTTCTGCACCACCCGAGTGTAAGCTATCTATTAGCTGAAGTATCTTCAACTGACGAAACGTTTTAAATACCATGCTGCCTGAAGGTAAGGTACTATATCCTGTCCGGATAGTGGCCAGGAACTTCCTTTTGCCCTGTTCTTAAAGACTGTAAGTAGCCTCTCGGGATTAATGGCACTTCCACTTAAGCCCTCCTTAAAGTTATCAAAAGCCCCCGGATAATTATATTCTGAAATAATATCCCTTGATTTTACAATCCTCTGGCGGCTCCACCCTCCGCTCGTGCGAACGTACATTTTCAGCATCATCTGATCTATGGCACTTCTCAAATACCAACCAAATAACATGATCCAAATATTGCTATTATATGACATGAATGGATTTTGGGCAGTCGGATAACTACCCAAGTTTTGCCAAGCCGGATGCCTGAACATCTGATTGGTAAGCTCATCTCCATACCGTGCCAGAGGAGAATAGTTTAAAACTTTACGAATAATTCTGAGATTCAAAATAGGAGTTTCAGGTATAAATTTTACTTTAAGTACGTTAAGCTGTTTCCCCATTGACTTCCGGCCGCGAGTAAATATTCCGAAGAGCTCCTCATAACTTTCAAGATATTCTGGATTATATCTGTCTATATGCTCAAATAATTCATCAATATCAACCAGAATCTCTTCAAGTAGGTCTTTATTCTTTGTTTTCCAGAAAATATTAATTGATTCTCTGGCATTAGAAATGATCTGGTTCTTGCTCTTCTCTATAAATCTCCTTTTTGATTCCTCACTTAGAGACTGCAATTTAATATGAGATCCAGCGAAAAACCTTTTTATATAATGATTTCTTCTGAAAGCCCTGGTTTTTATGGAGGAGATTCCTTGAGCTCTGAGAATATCACACATATCTCCAAGCAATAAATGAGAATAGGAAGGTTTTTCCGAATCATAAAAGTCAAATAAAGCCAGCCAGTGGTTAATGAACAATGAATCTGTCTCACGCACAATTTTTTCAACCATAGAAGATGAAGGGAATTGATAACTGACAGGATCAATGATGTCAATATTTAAGCCAAAATCTCTGGCAATCCTCCTTGGAATTTTCGAATCAATGTATTCAGGTCTTCCGAAATTTAACAACGTTGGTCTTATATCAGTCGCAAGAACACCAGCCAGGTTTATTCTGCTGTCAATTCCCCCACTCAAACTGACCATTAAGGTATCTTGATCATAATAAAAATCACAAAATTCCTTGTTTATCAAGTTAACAAGATCATATGCTAAGTGTTTGTCTCCTGGTTTATCTTCGGTTTTTATAGTTATATCGTAATATCTGACCACCTTTTTTCCATTGAAAACCAGCATTTCTCCAGGCATGAGTGTATACACATCTTCAAGGACTGTAGAACGGCCGTACTGGCTGAACTCCGGGCGAGTCATCTCCATTGCCAGTGCACTTCTCCTTAATCCACACCCTGTAAGCTTGTAGATGGCATTCAGGTTAGTAGCAACAATGATATATTTGGAAGTTATGCTGTAATACAGATGGAAGAGTCCTATAGGATCATTGAAAATCCTTAAATCTTCTCCGAAATGCAATATACCCGAAAAAAGTCCTGTATAATCATCTGCTAATGGCCATTTATTATTTTTTAAATCACATGATAAACTTAAAACCGATGAGTCACAATTTTCCAACCTGAATTGGATTCGACCAGAAATCAGGAATGCTTCATTTTCTTTAAGGATTCGTGTTGTAGAAGGTCGGAAGGCTGCTATATAATTCCTGCCATAATATACCTGCTGATCTTCACAAAGATCGATTTTGATCTTCGAATAGTCAACGTTAGGTAATTTTAAGTCCCTGTAGAATAAAAAGTCCATTTTTCTATTTTTAAATAAGAATCTTGATCTCCTTTTCAAACTTCTCAAGTGAGTATTGCCTGCTCCACTCTGTCGCTTTGGCAGACTTGCTACTAAACCTATCCTGGTCAGTAACATATTTCTCTACTATTGCTGAAATAGTTTTCACATCTCCATTTACTAGTTCTCCACGTTTACCGTAATCAAGCATCCATGGAACACAACTGACAGATGTAGTTATTGGCAGGCAGCCCCACCACATTGCCTCACTGACAGCCTTAGGCCAACCTTCAGAGCGAGAAATGAAAACCAGGAAATGTGAATTTATAAGGACTTCCTTCACCTTCTCAGCGCTAATATTACCAAGTAATAAAACATTGTCCTTCAGATCGTAGTCGGAAATCTTCTGCTCCAGAATTATTCTCTGTGATCCCTCACCACAAAATGTAAGATAAGCCTCTATGCCTTTATCATTTAATTCTCGCAAAACCTCTAAACTGGTCAGAGGTGATTTGTTATCAGTAAGGGTTCCGACGAAAGCCAAATTTACACCTTTTGATAATGGTCTTTTTGAAATGGGCACTCGCTCCTTTTCAGAATAGGAGGCTGTAAAAAATGGTTTTATGTTTTTTGTTCTGTCAGGCCACTCTCCATATACTAGTGCTGTCATATTTCTGGTCAGAAATGTATTTCTCAGTATTTTTTGTTGCAGCCTGTAACTCCAAGGCTGTTTACTGTTCCAATCCCAGTTCCCGGCATATTTCGCAGTTTTCCTCTTACGTGGATAGAATATTTGTACAAAACAGCTAATTAAACCAACATTCCCAGGGCATCGTATGTGAATATGATCAGCCTCTTTCATTCCCTTATTAATGCGAAGAATAATCAGTGGAAGACAAAACAAAGTTCTTAATAAGGGCTTTATTCCTGTGATGTTAAATTGCGGTATTTTGATGAACTCAATGTTTTGTTTTTCATAAGGCAAATCATTTGATTCAGGTCTAATAAAAACATCAGCAGGTGCAACGATAATTACTTTCTCGACATACTTAAGCCATATGTTCATCTCCCTGACATATGGACCATAAGCGTAATAACTGTCACATGCAGTTTTATGAACCACATGAGAGATTATAACAAATGTCATCTCGTCACTAATGATTCCGAATAACAGGAGGTTTGATGCATACACCTATCCATGCTATCATTCTTCCGAGATAATCCATTAAAGCATTTCGTCTGGCTGGACCAGTCATTACATTAGCTAGTCTGATGTGTGCCAGTAATATTGTAACAGCATGCCACTTAAGTTTCGCCTTAAAAGTGGGTGTGGGGTATCTCAATCTCCATACATACCAACCGTTCCTAACAACCATTTTACCATATTTGTAGAAATCTGGTCGTCCTGAAGGTTCATGATAATGCCATACCTTGGCATTTGTATTAATATACAATTTACCATAGTTCAAGGCTCTCACGCAAAAATCAAAATCTTCGTAAAGGCTATAACCTTGAAAGAAATCCGAAAACCTAATTTGTCTAAATAATACTTGCCTATATGAAGCACTACACCCCATAAAATGCTCAACCTGGTAGATGTTTCCATCTGGAGGCAATGAAGAACGACCATGTGAGTATTCTGGTATCAATCCTGGCCTAAGGTCAGTCATTAATCCTAACAGTTTTCTTACTTTATATCTGATAGGTTCCCGGATAATCCACCCGTTCAATTCATAAAAATGGAATTTATTATACTCAAGAGATGACTCCTTTTTTATGTACATACTGCTATAAAGGTCAATCCCGCCAACCCCGATTGCATCAGTGTGGGACTTGTAAGTCTTAATTAATTCAGCGAAATAGTCAGGCTCTACCTTAATATCATCATCAAGAAATGCAACAACCTCTGTATTGTCAGGTAATTTTGATATGCCATAATTCCTTTGTCTTGTAAGGCCACGATCCTTATCGTCAACTTTATAATATTCTATATGCAAATCTCTGAAAACAATCCCTGAAACAGTATTTAGTGTGTCATCGTCGGGAGAACCATCAACTATAATGGTATATTGCGGTTTTAATGAGCATGAAATAACTGATGTCAGCAGACTTCTAACTGCATCAGGTCTCTTGTATGTGCAAATAATAAGTGTCAGAATCATTCCCGGTGATCTATTACACTTTTATAGAAATCTATTGTTTTTTCTGCTATGATTTCAGCAGAAAAGTTTTTCTCCACTCTGGATCTTGCATTATCTCCCAAATATATTCGAAGCTTACTGTCACTAAGAACATCTGCAATATTGCTAGCAAATTTTTTATGGTCAGCAGGACTGCATAAAATGCCTGATATACCATCATCTATTACTTCATGCGCCCATCCAATATCAGAAGCTACAACCGCTTTACCCATTGCCATTGCTTCCAACCATGAAACCGGAAAAGCTTCTGCATAAGAAGGAAAAACACAAACATCTGCTGTTCTATAAATCTCTTCTATTCTTTCATAAGGTACTCTGCCTGAATAAAAGACTCTCTTAAGTGCTTCAGGAGAAAATAATGATTTCATCAAATCCCATGTTGATTTGCTTCCTGTTTTTATATCAAGAGTATCATTGCCTGCAATAATAAGTTCTGCCGATTTATTTAACTTAATCAGTTCATTGAAAATCAATGGCAATTCTAAAACACCTTTTTTTCTTATCAGGGTTCCTACATAAAGTATCTTCTGATTCAATTGTATTTCATCAATTTGCCTATCAAAAGCTTTTTGTTCAGGAAGTCTGATCCCATTAGGAATGATTTTATATTCAAGGTTTTGTTTAAAGATTTTGTTCGTAGTTTTAGCAGTAAATGTACTTACTGATATGTGTGCATCAGCGCTTCCCAAAGCTTTTTTCTCCAGGAAATAATTCCATAATTTAACTGGCCTTTTTTCTAAGTGACAAAAGTATGCGTCAGAGCCATGAAGCTTAATTAAAAGATAACATTTCAATTTCATAAAAGCCGTAAGCCCAGTCCAGTCATGAGCTTCAACAATATCCAAATTTCGCTCGACGACATGTTCATTTATTATTTTCTGAATCTTTTTTCTTGTCAGGAACCATGATAGTCCTTTGAATTTAACATTTTTAATTTGAACTATTTTAATCGGACCATCAGAAAATTCATTGTCAACTGCCTGTCCTATAACATAGACAGTTACCTGATGATTCAGTTCTGTAAAGGCATTAGCTAGATTCTTTATACTTGTACCTATACCACCAGATGACCCGGTAATATTATGAGGATATTCTGAAGTAAGAAACCCAATATTCATTTCGTCAGATTTTCTAGAGTTTGTAGAATTCTTCCATTTGCTTCTTCAAGCGGATATAAAACAACTCTTTCATGCCATTTTTTGCAATCAGTTACCACATCTTCTGATTCATATAGTGCATAATGAATCTTATCTAACCATAGAGATTTACTCTCAATCCATATTACAGGTTCAAGATCATGCATTGTCTGAAAATGAATGTTTTCATAAATACTTATCGCACTCCAAAGACTCTTTTTTTGGTCAATATTGTACTTAATATATATACAGGGTTTATTATACAAAGAGAAGTCATGAGCCATAGTGCTTCCAACATTTACTACAAATTCGCATTGGAGAACAGTGTTTACTAATAATTGAATATCCTTCTCCTCCGGAACAATTTTATCCCATCCTACAGCATTACTTAAAGCATTCCATGCAGGCCTGACTTCTGTCATTATTTCGTAATACTCATTTATAATATCATCATATCGTGAAGAAAAATCGGTTGGACATCTTCTAAAAACTATATGAAGTTTTTCGACATGCGTTGAGTTCCATTGCTGAACGGCTTCTGCCAAATCTTTTAAATAGAATTGATCATGTGGCGAGGTTGTAATATCATCTCCTGAAAAACATATCCATTTCCTTTCAAGTGGCAGGCAGTATTTCTTAGCAAATTCATTTCGAGATACTTTTTTTGAACTATCAAAATAAGGAACAAACTGAGGAGTCCCGGTTATGAAGATATTTGCTGAATCTAATTCAGGGTAATACAAAAGAATTTCCTCCTTCATATGATGACTCCAAACGAAATAGTTATCGGCTTTAATATACAGATTTGCCTTTGGCAAGTTATCCCAGGAATAAATAAAACATGCTGTCCTAATACCAATTGATTGAGCTGCTAATAGAGGAGCGATGGCTCTTGATGATCTCTGATGTGTACAAAATACAATATCAGGTCTAATTATTTTTATTTGATCTAAACATTTTTTGTAATAAGGTATCCTCTTGCAGTCTTCCAGGTATTTGTTTCTGATTTTATTCAGGTTCTTACGATCTTTATTGGCAAGTAAAATGAAACCTTCTATTATGGCTTTACCTAGACTCTTAAATGAAGTTTTTCTATTATGAAAAATATACCTCAGATATACATGATTATTAAAATGTTTAGCCTGCCATTTTAACAGTCCTTTAGACCAAGCTTTTCTTCTTATCTCTATTAAGGAAGTTGTTGATTTTTCTCTAGGTAGATAATGTTTTTCTATACCTGCTCTGCTAATCAGGTTCAAAACATTCTCATCTGCCCAGACACTCAAATCGTTTCCTCTAGATAATGCAAGATCAACAAAATCTGTATATATAAAGTTACGCACCCCGACTCCGTCAGGAAGAAGTAGTAGAATTTTCATTTCTCTTAATTAAAACTTTTATTGCAGCTTTTGATTTTTTTCTATCTATAACAAAAAAGAAAAAGAAATAAATAAGTAAATAGCACATAACCACAAGGCCCTTAATAGCCACAGAATGAATAGTAACTGAAAAAAATCCAAGCACAGCGATTAATAAAACTAAAACGATCTCATACTTTTCATTTGAGAGATATTCAATTAAAGTCAAGGCTGTCTTTTTAATGCCTAGTGCTACCTTAATTATATCAAAAATTAAGGATATTGAACAAAATGCAATTATATATGCTATTAACTCCCCCTGCCATATGTTAATAACACCTAATAATAATACTATCAAGAAACCAGCTTTAATAAAGGAGATTTTAGATGTTATATGTGGATATCCAAGACCTGTTAGCAATGAAGTAAAAGGAAACAACAGAGATAAGACAGTATAATATACTAACAACAGTTTTACAATTTCTGCTACATGAAACCATCTCTCACTATATATTAAAGAAATAAACTCCCTGGTATAGACAACCAGAACAATCATTACCGGTAAGATCAATAATGAAATTATACGCTGCACGATTATAAGCTTTTTGAAAAGCGTAGTATCACCAGATTTATAGCGAGTAGTATATGTCATAATTAATTGTTGCTGAGGCGAAACTAAATATGTGAATGGTGCAGCACCTACACCCCAGGCAAACCCATATTGACCTACAATATTCTTTGGAAAAAACAACGAAAGTAATATACGGTCTACTTGTTGCACAGCATACATTGCTGCCGAGCCAAACAGAACGTGTTTCCCAAAATCAAATACTTTTTTAATAATCAGTTTATTCCAGTTCAAACGTTCCGGACGATATTTCTGAACTTTAAGAAGGTAGATCATACGTGTAAGACTGCCTAGGACAGGCCCTATTCCAAAGCAATAACCGCCAATACCAATCAATGCACCACCAACTTTACCAATAGTGGAAAAGAATTCTTTCAGGATATTTCCAATGGTTATTTTCCTGAAATCCATCCTATTCTTTAAAATAACTTCATTAGGTGCATTAAATCCCTCAAGCAGTAGTGAAAATGACATTATTAGGATTATGCCACCGCTCATCTTATCATCAGTTAGCAATATAAGCCCAAAGCCGATAATTATCTGAATGATGAACATAATTGCATTCGTTACAAGCCTTAGGTTAAAGACCTGATCAAGTACTTTTGCTTTTTCTTCCTCGCTACCTTTATATTGTAAATAATATATTTCATATCCCATGCCACCAATCTGG
>Ga0255344_1002330_pt1 | contig 23319 bp, 13 predicted proteins | sample wastewater_treat_5_FD_192414 | JGI IMG/M metagenome (GOLD analysis project Ga0255344, IMG submission 192414) | Wastewater microbial communities from Lulu Island WWTP, Vancouver, Canada - plant18 | ecosystem: Engineered > WWTP > Wastewater > Unclassified | place: Canada: Vancouver, British... | reverse complement strand
AGGCGCTCCGACTGCTTCGCAGAATCGCTGAAGAGTAAATTTACATATCCTTTTTTCTGATTGTTGTATAAATTCTCTAAGAGGATATTAAAATTTTTGTTGAAGTGCGGTTGCGGTTTAGTATTAAATACAATGCTGGTAGTTTCTTCGTAAAAAGGCTTTGCGCCGAACTCCACCACAATATGATTTTCGATATTCGATTTAAATTGATCTTTAGTATCGAAGAGGTCTTCAATATTGCGAACAGTTTGTTCTTCTTCTATCACAATCGTTTCACCAAATCGTTCTTCAATTTTTTGCATTGAAGTTTCGATAGCGTTGTAAGTGTAGTCGAGATCTTTGCCGTAAACAACAGTTTCTTTCGGAATAAAATCGAAGAATGATTCATGCGCTTCAGTGATAATCCCGGATTGAATATTAGGGATGATCGTTACAAAAGCCATGTTTTGTTCACTCAGCTGCGTAGAAGGATCGAACGCGCGAATAGATTCTATTTTGTTACCGTAAAATTCAATACGGTAAGGCATTTCGTGAGCGAATGAATACACATCGACAATACCTCCGCGAATAGCAAATTGTCCCGGTTCGTAAACGAAGTCGGTGCGAATAAAATTATTGTCGGTTAAGAATTCAGTAATGAAATCAACGTTTAGTACTTCACCCAATTTCACTTCCATGGTATTTCTCTCGAGCGACTTTTTAGTGATCACTCGTTCATGGATAGCTTCGGGATAAGAAACGATGAGAAAATTATTCGGATGTTTGTTGATGCGCGTTAAAACTTCAGCTCTTTGCAAAACCTGGCTATTATCGGTTTGGTCGAGATGATATGGTTTCTTGTAAGAAGAAGGAAATAGCAGCGCTTTTTGTTCTCCCAAAAGATTTTCGATATCGTTTTGGAAATACGCGGCTTCTTCTCGGTCGCCTAGAATAAATAAAGCAGGGTGTTGCAGCTCCTGATAGAGTGCAGCAAGAAATAGAGCATCTGATGAGCCGGTAAGTCCGTCTAACGAGATTCTCTTAGGATTACGTTGCAACAAAATCGACACTAATTGTCGTGTTTGAGGACGTTCTCTGAATATTTTTAATATTTGACTAAGTTCCACCGGAAATTGAAGAGGACAAAAGTAGTAAAAGGAATGGCTTCTTTTTTAGTCGAATGCCGGACAATTACTTTTCTTTTTCTTCTTTTTACTTTTTCCACCGTGAGCATTACGATTTGACCCGTTACCTCCTCCGCCTTTTCCTTCGTAAACAGGAGTGTATAAAATGGAGAAGCCCACTGTCATATAAGTATCGTTATTCTTAGGATTTCCTCGTCCAAATCCTTCATCGGGATAATTTCTGTCGAGGTTGCTGGCCATATCGACAGCTAAAGCACCATTTGGCGTCATTGATAATTTCGCAGAATCGGCATAATCTCCACTTACATCATCGAGGTAGTCGGTAAACGTGAAATGGTTGGATATTTCGAATCTCAGCGAGAATGCGCGAGAAAGTTTGGTTTCAATACCGATTCCTAATGGCACTGAAAGTTGGTAAAGTTTATAAGGCTTGGGATAATTGCCTCCGTCGATATATTGGCCTTCGGTTCCCAAAGGTTGAAGATCGATTAATTGTCCGTTTTTTACTGCCTGCGGATTATGATGGAAATATCCGATCCCTGCAAACACATAAGGCGTGAACAATCTGATTTTCTTTCCTGTCTGACGGATGAAAGGTTTGTAATCGGCACGAAGAGAAACTTCCCAGATTTTAGATTGAAAATGTAAATCACGTTTAATATTAAATTCTTGGATTGCGAGAGAATCGGCCCCCACAATTTCTCCGTTGATATAATTTGCAACAATATCAAAGTGAGGAGAAAGTCGGTAGAGTAATCCTCCGTTAAAATATGAATCGAATAATTTCGGATGAGTTAAGAGGCGATCGTTCATGTCGCCATAATACCACGTCACGCCACCGCCGATAAATAATCCCAATCGTGATTGAGCTTGCACATTGGAAGTTAATCCGACGAGCATACAGAAAGCAATCAAGAGTTTTTTCATTGAATATAAACGGAAATCAGCAATTAAAATTATTGAGAAATTAAATTTTGTCCTGTCATTTCAGACGGAGGCTGAATGCCCATTAGGTAGAGCAGGGATGGGGCCACATCGGCGAGTCGGCCAGATGATACTTTTAATGCTTTGTTACTGCTCACCAAGATACAAGGAACAGGGTTAGTGGTATGAGCTGTATTCGGACTACCATCTTCATTCAGCATCATATCTGCATTACCATGATCGGCAATAATAATAAAACTGTAGTCATGCTCTTTGCCAGCTTCTAAAACTTCGCCAAGGCAACGATCAACAGTTTCGACAGCTTTAACTGCGGCGCTAATAACACCGGTATGTCCAACCATATCGGCATTCGCAAAATTGAGGCAAACAAAATCGACTTCACCTTTTTTAAGTTCCGGCACGATTAAGTTTTTGATATCTTCTGCGCTCATCTCTGGCTGTAAGTCGTAAGTTGCAACTTTAGGCGAAGGAGCCATCAATCGCGTTTCGCCTTTGAAAGGTTCTTCTCTTCCGCCAGAGAAGAAAAACGTAACATGAGGATATTTTTCAGTCTCGGCGATACGAATTTGTTTTTTGCCTGCATTTTCTAAAACTTCTCCCATCGTTAATGAGAGATTATTTTTTTCGTACACCACTTCAATACCTTTGTACGTATCATCATAGCGAGTCATGGTAACATAATGCAAAGGCATGGTATGCATTCCATGTTCGGGCATATCTTTTTGTGTTAAAGCGATAGTGATTTCTCTACAGCGGTCGGTACGGAAGTTAAAACAGATAACGATATCGTTCGCTTCAATATTTCCGATAGCATTACCATGGTTGTCGGTAACGATAATCGGTTTAATAAACTCATCGGTAACGTTGGCTGCGTAGCTACTTTCTAATGCCGATTTCCACGAAGTGGTATTTTCTCCTATGCCTGCCGTTAGTGCGTCGTAAGCTACTTTAACACGTTCCCAGCGCTTATCGCGATCCATGGCATAATATCGACCAGTAACGCTTGCTATTTTTCCTGTAGATTGATCTAAATGTGCTTGTAGCTCATTCAAATAGCCAAGGCCACCTTTGGGGTCAGTGTCGCGTCCATCGGTAAAAGCATGCACGAAAACTTTATTAAGTCCGTAGTTATTGGCAATGGTGCATAACTGTTTCAGATGATTGATATGCGAATGCACACCACCGTCGGATACTAATCCTATGAAATGTAATTTGCTGTTATTCTTTTTAGCAGCTTCAAAAGCTTTTACCAATACTGGTTGGCTATCGAAAGTTTTCTCGCGAATAGCTTTATTAATATTCGCTAATTCTTGCCATACAATTCTGCCGGCTCCGATATTCAAATGGCCTACCTCAGAATTACCCATTTGACCTTCTGGCAAACCCACATCTTCGCCCGAAGTTAAGAGCGTAGTGTTAGGGCATTCGTTCATTAATCGATCCACTACAGGAGTATTTGCCAGAGAAATTGCATTCCCCGGACCGGCAGGAGCCAAGCCCCATCCGTCGAGAATAACTAGTACAGCCTTTTTCATCAAATGAATTTAAGAAGTGCAAAGGTACAATAAATTGAAGCCCTTACGGATGAAAATTGCTAACTAATTGGTAGCCTGATTTCAAAAATTGCACCTGAGGGCTGATTCGACTTTACCTGAATGGAACCTTTATGTAAAGTGACAACATGTTGAACGATAAAAAGTCCAAGTCCGGTGCCTTTAGTTTTGCGAGTATCTTCATTGCCCATTCGGTAAAATTTCTCGAAAACTTTTTGCCTTTCACTCTCAGGAATTCCATTACCTTCATCACTAATTCTCAATACTGCTTCCTTCGCATTTTCCTTTTTCAAAGAAACTTTAATTTCGGTGTCGGCGGGACTATATTTCTCAGCATTTTCAAGTAAGTTATAAATTAAAGAAATCAATGCCATTTTATCGCCGCTAATTGCAATTCCTAATTCGATATTATGTGAAATAATATGTTCATGATCTTGGCGGTCGATAAATTCATTTACAGCATCTTTTAGAAAATGACTTAAGTCAATCGGCTCAAAATAATATTCGTAGTTATGACTTTCGAGTCGGCTAGCGATTAATGCATTTTCGATGAGCAAGTGAATACGTTCAGTTTCGAGAAGTGCTTTCCGAATAACATGATCTTTTTGCTCGGGCTCTAACTTTCTCTTCTGTAACGTTTGAAGATTTAATTTAACTGCCGCTAAAGGCGATTTAAATTCGTGAGTGATTGATAATAAGAAATTTTTCTGCTGTTTTGCTAATGCAAACTCACGCTTAAATGCATTTTTAGTTTTTTGAATTCCGAAGAGAAGTAAACTTAAAAAAACAATCCCTTCACCCGCTACCATCATCCAGCGTTTATGAAGCTCTTTTTCATATTTAGCCGTTTCGAATTGAAGCTCGGCAGGACTAGAATGCGTGGCATTTACAAATTCGATTTTTTGCCTGCAAACTTCTGTATTCAAATTAACCAATAAATACGCCCACCATGAAAATTGGAATAGTACGTAAAATACGAGTATGTAAAAAAGGTAAATGGGTTTTGAAAGAGAAGTCGTCATAATACACAAAATTAAACTTTACGGGAAATAAAATCAATTTCCCATAAAGTTTAATTGCGATTATTCGTCGATTGTGGTATTTGTTACCGTACCGTCAACCACTTTTATGATTTCCCAAACCCCGTGGGCATTAATTCGCTCTAGTTGATAAGTATCAACTCCCGGCTGCCATTCTTTATAAGGGGTCCAGTTAAATTCTGTACTATAGTTACCATGACTTCCGGTTAATAAAATAGATGATCCTCTATTACTTTCAATTCCGGATAAATTGCAATCATTCACAACTAAAATTCGGTAGTAATATTCTTGTTCATTGATGCTGGCATTCATATCGGTATACGATGTTAGTGCCGCAGGAACAATAGCTACTAGATTAAATGTGCTATTATCTTCTGATCTGTAAATCTGATATTCTAAAACTCGCTCTGGATGTATTGCCGGCGGCAACCATTCAGTGAGAACATCTTTATTATCGATTACTGTTGAACGAATAACACTCACTTGTTGATTTGCTAATATATTTAAAGGTCGTGCAACTGAAGTATCGCTATTGGAAATATACGTATTTCCGCATAAGTCGGTAGCCGTAACTTTGTATGAGTAATCAAAAGGACAACTCAATGAGGTATCGAGGTAGTTTAATTGAGTTGCAGGAACACTCACAACAAATTGTGTTAATCCGCTTGCTACTTCTGTTCGATATAAATCGTAGGTGTTAACAGAACATCCAACATAAGGTGTCCAACGAACAAAGATATTTACGCCAGCTTGTAATGCGGTAATGTCGATTGTTGTATGTGGATTTAATGCACTTAGAGGAAGTTTATTATCACAATAGTCAATCGTTAATACTTTATAAGTATAAGTATTATGTCTCGTGTCGAGTGCAGTATCTCTGTATGTAGAAGTTAATGCAGCAGTGCTGTTCTTAGCATTAGCATCATGATAAATTAAATCGTAATTATTGGTAGAAGCATTTAAGCGATAAACTTCATAATATTTTAAATCGCTTACACTGCTATTTTGCCATGTAATATCAACGGAGCTATCATCTACAACCGATACACTTAAAATAGGATCTGCTGGAGGAGGTAATGAGTCGGCTACATTGATGTAGGCTACTTTGGTCATTGTATCAGTACAGCCGTTACTGTTAGTAACAACTAATGAAATGTCGTAATCGCCTGAATAAACATAAGAAGTAACAGGATTAAACGAAACATTAGTTGAGGTCGCTAGATTCCAATTGTAAGTTGGAGAAATAAGATTTGTAGAAGTATTATAGAATGTTACAATAGACCCTTTGCAAGCCATTGTATCATTCGAATAGAAATCTGCTGTCGGACTTTGCAATACCGTAATTGCAGGCATATTGAGCGTATCGCTACATCCGAATTGTGTCATTGCAATTAGTTGAGGAGTATAAACACCACCCACTAAATAAGTATTAGAAGGTACGGCAGCTGTATCCGTGTTACCATCACCAAAATTCCACAGATAAGTATCGGCTCCAATTGATGTATTTGAGAATTGGACAGATAATTCCGAACATCCATTAATTGTTGAAGATGTACTTGCTGCTGTAGGAGTAGGGTGAACTATAACTTGTAAACTTGTATCATGGTAACATCCAAACGTATTTGTTACAAGTAATGTAACAGTGAATGTTCCCGATAAAGTATAGTCGTAAGAAACATCAGTGCTACTGAAAGTGCTTCCGTCTCCCATCGACCATGAATACACAGGATTTTCGAGCTGTAATGAACTATTTGTAAAGTTGAATACAGAAGGATTACATCCTGTAGTATTTGCTGTAGTAATTATTGCGACCGGAGTATGATGAACTGTTATTGCAGGAAGATAAACAGTATCGGTACAGCCAAGTGAATTATAAGTTACTAAATACGGATAGTACACGCCCGGAGTTTGATAAACATAGTTCGGTTCAAATGCGGTGCTGCTATCGCCATTACCAAATTGCCATAAGTAGTTGCTTCCTCCTGTCGATAAGTTGAAGAAGTTAACATTAAAAGGATGACAACCTTCTGTTACATCTGAGTTCGCATCGGCTGTTGGACTAACTAATATTGTTAAGTTAGCAGATGTGGTATCACTACATCCATTGCTGTTTGTAGTTATTAAAGTAGCTGTATAGTTTCCAGGAGTAGTATAACTTTCTCCCGTGATCATACCTGTTGATGTATTTCCATTTCCGAATGTCCAATCGTAATTTGCTCCTATCGTATTTAAAGAATTACTTGTGAAAGTAATAGTTGCAGGATTACAAGCGGAAGTATCACTTAAGCCAATTACTGCAGTTGGCGTTTGCAATACGTTAATCGGATTATTGAAATTAAATGTATCTCTACATCCATTATTTGTAATAGAAACTAAAATTGGATAATAGTTCCCACCCGAAGTATAAGTATATGAAGGGTCAGATAATGTACTGGTGTCGCCTGTTCCAAATTCCCAATAGTAAGTATCGGCGTAAAGTGAATGATTTACGAACGACGTAGTGAAGTCAGAGCATCCGCCCATAGAAGTAGCTGTTGCTGACGATACCGGATTCTGGAAAATTCTTATTGGAGTAGGATAAGTATAAGATGATGAACATCCCAATGTATCACGAGTGATTAATGTTACAATATATGTACCGGTGTCTTGGTACATGTGAATAGGATTTTGAATAGAGTCGATGTATCCGTCGCCAAAATTCCAGCTCCATGATGTTGCATTAATTGAAGAATCAGTGAATGCAGTAAGTAAATTTTGACATCCTTGCGTTGCTGAAACACTAAAGTTAGAATAAGTTCCCGGAATAAAAATATAACTCGGTTTTATCATCGTGTCTTTACATCCTAAGCTATTAGTAGCAACTAATCTGATATCATAATATCCCGGAATATAATAGATGTGACTTGGATTTACGCTGGTAGAAGTTCCGCCATCACCGAAGTTCCATTCGAAAATTGTTGCATCGGTTGATGTATTTGTAAAATTAATTTGAGTAGGAGAACATCCTGCTACTGATGGAGAGAAGAAATCAGACGTAGGCGTTTGTGCAGTGATATAATCGTTATAAATTGTAGTGTCGGTACATCCTCCCGGGAATGTACAAATCATCCTAACATCATAAATACCATTCGTAGTATAAGTATGCGAAGGGTTTTGTAGTGTTGATGTATTTCCATCACCAAAATCCCAAGCCCACGTTAAAGCGCCATTTGAAATATCGGTAAATTGTACCGTTAACGGAGTACAACCTGATGATTGATCAACCGACATTGAAGCGTTATAATAGTCGATGTTTTGTTCTTTTACAGTTTTATAACATCCGTTAGCATCCATTATTGTTAATGAAAGCGAATCTGACGGAGTATTATAATAAGTGTAAACTGGATTTTGTAAATTCGATGAATCGCCATTGCCAAATAACCATGTCCATTGTACTGCGGTAGGAGCAATAGAAGTAAATGAAACCGTTACCGGCATACACATTCCGTTGGTAGTATAAGTTAAATGTGCAATAGGATCAATTACCGTAATGTATCCTGTAATAGTTTTTGTTTTTGTACAAGTACCTTTAGTTACTGTTAAGCTAACAGTGAATGTTCCAGCGTTAGCGTAAGTATGAACAGGAACACTATCTGAAGAAGTAGTTCCGTCGCCAAAGTCCCAGAAAAATAAATCGCCACCGTTACTACCATTGTGGAATGTAACGCTACTTCCTAAACAAACATTGGTATTCGCAACACTGAACGTTGGATTAGGATCGTTAATGGCAATCGATTGAGCAGTAAAGAATGTATCTCTACAACCTGCTAAGTCGATTGTGACTAAGTAAGGAGCATATGTATTTTCTGTTGTATAAGCATGCCAATATTTGAAGTATGGAGCCGTAGTTCCATCAGCAAAATGCCATACAGCACTTACAAATGGAAGTGAGTCGGTAACCGAGAATAAAAGGTTATTGTTTACACATTCACTATAGGTACTTACCTGAGTTGGATTTGTATGTCCTAATGTAATTGTAGTATCAACTTGGGTAATACAACCCTGTCCTACAACTAAAGTAAGCGAAACATTATAGGTGCCTGCGTTCTGATAAATATGCGTTGGAGCTGCCAACGTAGATGTTGCTCCATCGCCGAAACTCCATGTATAACTAACAACATTTGTTGTTGCAGTTGAAAAATTCACTGTATAAGGTTTACATGGACCAGCGAGGTTCATGTTAATTGGTTTCTTAACATAAGGAATTACTAATACATAAGCATAAGGGTTGAAGTTTTGAGTACAACCTCCGGCCATCGATGTATTTAATGTTACTGTAAAATTTCCTAAAGTATTATAAGTGTGAGAAGGATTTTGTGTATGTGAAGTGCCTCCATCGCCAAAATTCCAATTCCATAAATTACTACCTGTTGTAGGATCAACAAAAACATGAGGATCGCCTAAGCATATTTTTACTGTATCAGGTACAGTATAATTTGTTATTGGACTAACAACGGTAATGTAGTTTGCGCGATAAACTGTATCACGACAACCAAATGAATTTTGTACTACTAACGATACAGGGAAATTGCCTATAGAGTTGTAGGTATGCGACGGGTTTTGCAATGTGGAAGTTGTTCCATCACCAAATGTCCAGAAGTAACTTACTAAGTTTGTTTGTGCCGATGTATTCGTAAATTGAACTGTCATTCCCGGACAACCAATTTTAGGAGTACCTTGGAATCCTGCACCCGGTGCAAAAACTTTAATGTATTGAACTTTTGTTAAGCTTGCCGGACAGCCATTGGGAGAAATAGCAGTTAGAGTAACGCTAAAATATCCTCCTTGAGTAAAAGTAGTAGTTCCGTTAGTAGCAGTAGAAGAAGCCCCGTTGCCGAATGCCCAATTATAAGTTGAGGCACCTGTACTTAAATTAATCATTTGTGGTGTATATGGAGCGCAACCGCTATCACGAACAACACTGAAATTTGGAATTGGTAATTGATCTACAACAACAAAATTCGGAACAGTTACAGTTCCGTTACATCCACTCTGAGTTGTAACAGTTAGAGTAATAGAATAACTCCCCGGTACTGTATAAGTATGCGAAGGATTTTGATTCGTAGCAGTAGTGCCGTCGCCGAAATTCCAACTCCAAGAAGTTGCATTTGGTACAGTACAATTAAAATTAATTGGCAAAGGATTGCAGCCTGCTGTATCACTCATAGTGAAAGAAGGTACTAAGGTTGAACCAATATTAATATAATTCGGACGAGAAAGCGTATCGGAACAACCGTTAGCATTGGTAACGATTAATGATACATTGTAATTACCTGCATTACTATACTGATGCGATGGATTTTGTTGTGTTGAAGTTTGTCCGTCGCCTAAGTCCCAAAACCACGAAGTGATGCCAGGAGTAGATGCAGAAAAATTGAATACGGTATTGATATCGCAAGCGGAAGTTGTGTTTGCTGCAAATTGCGCTTGTGGTTGAGCGTTAATTGTGATATAGCTGCTTTTGATTTCAATATTTTGGCAGCCATAAGTACTAGTAGCAATTAACTTAACATTGTAAACACCCGGATCAATATAAGTATGAGTCGGGTTGGCTAATGTCGATGAAGATCCGTCGCCGAAATCCCATGTATAGGTAGCGGCATTCGAAGAACTGTTAGTGAAAGTAATTACGTTTACATCTTCGCAAGCTGAAAGAGGTGAAGCAGTAAACGCTGCAATAGGATCATTAACTACATTGATAGTATGAGTAATAGAATCTTTAACACCACCTGCACCAATAGCAATTAGCTTAACGGTATAAGTACCCGGAGTAAGGAAAACCGTACTCGGATTAGGGGCAGTTGAAGTATTAGAGTTTCCGAAATTCCACTGATAAGAAGTTGCGCCGGTTGAAGTATTCGTAAAATTCACCATTAAAGGTGCGCAGCCGGTTGTTTTATCAGAGCTAAACGACGCTACGGGCGTTTGGGCCCGTAACGTAAACGTTTGTAGAATTAGTATTGCCGAGAAAACTACACGAATCAAGCGATATGTAACGGCGGGGCCCATTTTTTGACCTATATTATACTGATTTGGTTGGATGTTTTGGTTGGTTGTGCTGAGGTAGAAAGAAGATTACTTCTCTTCTTCGCCCTGAGCGTAATTGTTAAAGTTGGAAGCCTGATTAATTACAGAGTTTACAGCGCTGTATAATTGGTTTCCTTCTTTAGTGATTTTCTTCACACGGTAGTATGAGAAACCTGCAGGAGGTGCTTGGTCGATCCAGCTATAGTATAATTCTATTTCTGCTCCGATACCTTCTTTAACACCTACTGATGCAAAGTCTTTTCCGTTACCTGAACGTTCAACAACGTAAACGCAATCTTCAGGTTCGTTTTTTGATGTCCAGCTGATGAACACTTTACCTGAATTATAAACTGTATTATAATTGTAAATGTTCATGGCTCCTTGTGTTCCTGCCGACATTACCATTGCATTGTTAGGCGATGATTGTGCCATACTCGAGCCTGCGGCTGCCATCAAGATTAGAAACACTACGGTTTCAATTAAAAATAAGAATTTGAATGCGGAACCTTGTTGCTCATCTCTGTTGAAATAACGCTTAGGTTTCGAATACATCAACATCCTGTTTTCGCGGATTGTTTTGTAGAAGTCTTCGTTGTGGGCGGTGTGGTTCATTTTGTGATCCTCCTTAGAGTTTTTGGTCATTAGCAATTTACATGCATCTTAACGTAACATGGTTCCGAAAGGTTACACTTCTTCCATTTGTAAGAAAGTCGGCCGCGTTGCTCGTTTTTAAGCGTTGGTTTAGCCTCGGGTCGCCAATCATATGACTGAAACAATGTATTCGGTGCGATTTGTAACCGGTAAAATGGGTGTAAGAAATATTCCGTTTTCAAGGAATTAACTTTCACTTTTTTTGACCTATTACTTATGGCATTACATCATGCATTGGCCTTTTCATACGGAGGCGCAATAGGAAGGTTACATTTTTATTAAATGATAGATGTTACCCTGTGTATTTGAAAAAAATCAAAATCAACTAGAACCTTACATCAACATTTCACGTAAGAGGCACAAATCCCAGGTATTAAATTTAATCCCAAAAGACAAATGGACATCCTTAGTAAAACCATCAAAAAATTATCGGAAGACGAGTACCAGCAGCTTCTAATGGAAGTATCAGGCAAGAAGAAAAACAAGCCTTTTTTAGTGTTGGAAACAACCCGATCACGTGATGTAGAAGATAGTGAAATGATGGAGATTCTCCAGGTGAATCCCAGTGCTTACTACACTTTAAAATCGCGATTAAATTCAAAAATTGCTGCAGTACTAAGTAAGAAAGTTCAAAACCCTATCCAAACATTAATGGATGAGGTTTCTCGCGTTCCTGCACATTTATTCGGTAATAATCGTGAGTTCTCTGTAAGAGCTTTGCGTGAACTTGAAAAGCAATTGATCGAATATGATTTAAATGCAGAATTGATCTTAGTATATAAAACTCTTGCACAATTGCATTTGTATACCGAAGATTATGATTTCTATGAAAATAAATTCAGCAAGCACGTTGCATTTTCATTAGCTGTATCAAAAGCTGAGAATTTGTTTTTCCGAATGATTAAAAAAATCGGAGAGTATCAATTGAATCAACGTGAAACTGATCTCGAAGAAGTAATTATGATGAAACGCGAACTTGCAAATATTTGTGAGTTGTACGATTCTCATCGTTTGTTTGTGTTGTACAATATCGCACGAATTTATTATTTGTGTAATGTGCCTCATAAAATCGACGGATTAAAAGCGCGTGAATTAGAAATTGAAAATATTATTCAGAAGATGTCACAGGTGTTTGAGAACTATCCTATGGATACATTCTATCAAAACATTAAAGGCATCACTGATTTAATGTATTTCGAATACTATATCAGAACAGGAAATATTGTACGTGCCGATTATTATCTACAACGCGTACATCAACAAATGCCTGATTTGATGGAGAAGCATATGATGCATTTCTTCTTAGTGCAATTCCTTCGTTCTAAAGTGTTGAAATATTTAATTGATGGTAATATGGATCACCTTCAATTCGGATATGAATCACTCGAGAAAGAAGTGGATGTAGACATGAATGAAGCTTATCATTATATCTCTTTAAAACGTTTCCTTGCTACTGTGAAGTATTACCAACGCGACTTCCACGGTGCAGCGCGCAAGATGAATGAATTGAGAAATCAAATGTCGTTGAAACAGTTTATGGCTACTGATGTAGATTGTAAATTGTTCCAGGCATTACAATATTGTATTCTTGGCGATGATAGTTTGTGTATGCAAATTATCAGCAGCTTAAAACGTCAAGTGCGTGAACAAGAAGACGAATTCGAATCAGCGAAGTTCTTTATGAAAATATTGAAGACCGCGTTGAAGCCTGCCGACTATCGCCGTAAGGTGAAGAAAATTGCAGAGATGTGGCATGAATTCGACGAGATGAACAAAGGAACTTTCCCTGTACTTACTTATGTTCGTGCCGACGATAATGTTCTTCGCCGAATGAGTAATCCAATTAAAGATTAATTCAAGATAATATCTGTGAAATAAAAGGAGCTGTCATTACGATAGCCCCTTTCTTTTTTATCAATTATTAATTCACCCCTCGTCGTAGACGACATCATAACCAACGTGCTTCGCACTATCTTTAAACAAAATGGTTTAGAGCGTTTCAAGTGACTATTTGATTTAAAAAGGAACCGTCAATTAAAATACATAAAAAATCCGCGTAATCTGCGTTCCCAATGGGGCGTTCCCCCGCAGTAGAGTCGATATAGTCATATTCAAAAAACAATTTCCGTGCGACACACTGCGGGGTTTACCGAAATAAAAATCCTTTTAAATCCATTTCAAATCTGTGTCATCCGTGTTCCCTTCTCAATCCCAAATAAAAAAGGGGCCATCATTACTGATAGCCCCTTTTCATTTATCCATTAATACTAAAAGGTAATTGCGTCGAGATATTTTTCGCTCAATGGTTTGTTTACGTATTTAAATACGTAAGTGTTTGTTGATGCTTTGTTGATGTCTTCCGGACTAATAGATGACGAAAGAACAACAATTTTACACGCGCTTTTTAACTCTGTTGGTAATAATTCAAATTCAGCTAAAAAGCCAAACCCGTCTTTTACCGGCATATTTAAATCTAAAAACACAACTTCAGGGAAGTCGGTAGCGTCTGTTAATGATTGGAGATGAGATAACGCAGCGTCGGCTGAGTTTTTTACAACTACTTCTTCGGCAAAACGACTAGAAGTAATCATTCTTTCATTAATGAAATTATCAATCTCATTGTCGTCAATAAGCAAAACCTTACGGTAGCGTGCCTGTGAACTTTTCATGAGAATGTAGGCGTTAGTGTGAAAGAATTTTTGTGGTGATGGACGGGATCGAACCGCCGACACAAGGATTTTCAGTCCTTTGCTCTACCGACTGAGCTACATCACCTTAGTGAGGGCGCAAAAGTAGTATATTTTCATTAAAACCAAGCTTAATTCGGAAAGGAAATATTGAATTTTCTGAAATTATTTTGCTATTGCCTTATTTTCAATGTGCTACATTGAATGCAATTTACTTATTTTGCCTCGATGATTATAGCTGCCGATTTAGGGAATACTGCGTTAAAACTCGCTGTTTTTGATGATAATAAATTGATTGTCAGTCAGAAATTCGGATATTCCGACAAAAATGACATCGAAAATTTCTTTCAAATCTATTCTGCCGATCAGCTGGTTTTTTCGTCGGTTACCGATATTCCCGATTATTTTAAGTTGATTATTAATAGTATAGGCCGCAATTTGCAGGTCAATTCCTTAACTCCGCTGCCTATTGTGAATAGTTACGGTACTCCAAATACCTTGGGTACCGACCGTATCGCTAATGCTGTTGGGGCTGCCGCTCTTTATCCCGGAAAGCCAGTTTTGTCGATTGATTGCGGAACATGCTTGAAATTCGACTTTTATAATCCCCGTTCCGGTTACGAAGGTGGTGCAATATCTCCCGGATTAACCATGCGCTTCAAGGCTTTGCATGAATTTACAGCTCGCCTTCCGCTGGTATCGTACCGAGCTGATACACCTTTGATTGGTAAAAACACTGAAGAGTCGATTTTGTCGGGCGTGGTTCATGGCATGTTGGCCGAGATTAACGGCATTGTAGCACAATATTCCGACAGGTTTCCCGATTTAGTATGCGTTATTACAGGTGGCGACTATCTTCACTTTTATAATAGCCTTAAAACATTCATCTTTGCAGCCCCAGATCTTACATTAATCGGATTAAGGGAAATCTTGCGTTATAATCAATAATGAAGCTCAACATCATCAATAAAAAAGCAATACCGGCAATGATCGGTTTGTTATTGTCGTCAGGACTCTTTGCTCAAACCAGTACTTTGTCGCCTTATTCCCGCTTCGGAATTGGTGAAATGTTGTTCAGAGGTTTCTCGCATCAGCGAGGAATGGGAGGCGTTGCTTACGGCGGAACGTCGGCTGGTAGTCTTAATTTTTCCAATCCAGCAACTTATGCTTATGATTCTGTGATGGTAGTTGAATTCGGACTCGATGCAGAAGTAATCAAGCAAACACAAGGCGATTTGAAGGTTCAGAAAACGAACTCTCGATTAAATACCCTTTCACTCGGATTTCCGGTCTTGAAAAACAAAATCGGATTAGCATTCGGTATTGTTCCTTATAGCGGAAAAGGCTACGATATTAACTCTACCGAAAATGCAGGAATCGATACCTTAGGAACAACATTAACATCGCATTACAAAGGGAGTGGCGGATACACTCGATATTTCCTCGGATTAGGTGCTAATATTACCAAAAACCTCTCGCTCGGTGTGAATGCCGATTACCTTTTTGGTACCGTTACTCGTCAGCGAAGAGCGGAATTCTCTAATACGTTGTTGTTTAATAATAACTATCAAGATGATTTAAATATCAGTGATTTTTATTTTGAAATGGGTTTGCATTGGAAACAAAAAATCAACGATAAAACCACTCTTGGAATCGGTATTGTTGGAGCTCCTGCGCAAGCGGTGAAAGCCAAGCGTACCTTATGGTGGGTTAACTACCGTATCGGATCATCAGGAAGCGATATTTTGAAGGATACCATTCTGTATCAACCGGACGTAACGGGAACCGTAACATTGCCTGCTTATGCCGGAATCGGATTTAATTTAACCAGTGGTGCTAAATGGCAAGCGGGAGTTGATTTTACCTACCAAGATTGGAGTTCTTATAAATCGTTTGGTACTACCGATACACTCAAAAATAGCATGGGCATCTCCCTTGGAGGAAGCTTAACTCCTGATATTACATCTACCAGTTATTTTAACAGAGTAGTGTATCGTGCAGGGGTATATTATAACCAAACATCGCTCGAGTTAAGAGGGAATCAGTTGAATGAATACGGAGTGTCGTTAGGAGTAGGATTGCCGTTACGTAAGTCGTTGCAATCAGCAGTAAATATTGCTTTCGAATTTGGTCAACGCGGTACTACTACCGACAATTTGATAAAAGAACAATATGCACGCGTTGTACTTGGGTTAACCTTCAATGAAGTGTGGTTCCAAAAGCGTAAATACGATTAATAACGGTGATGCCGAAGCGCCTATTTAGTTCTATTTTATTGGTGACGGCCACAATTATTGTCGGCTTTTTAAGCTCGTGCGAAAACGACAATGCAGAAATTGCTCGAGTAACGGCCACCGTAAACGATCCTATTGAAGAGATCAAAGGACTAGAAACCCTGTACAGTGATTCGGGAATGGTAAAAGTAAAAGTGACTGCTCTGTCGATGCTCAAAAAGATTCGTCCGAAGGCAGTTACCGAGTTACCTGGAGGTATGCTGATTGAATTTTTTAATCAAAACAAGCAAGTAACCTCACGATTATCGGCCAAATATGCCATTCACTATGAGTTAGAGCACCGTTGGGAAGCAAAAAACGACGTAGAAGTAGTGAATGAGAAAGGCGAAAAGCTAAATACTGAAAAGTTAATTTGGGACGAAAGAAAAGAACTCTTATCTTCCGATCAATTTGTTAAAATAACCACCCCAGAAGAGATCATTATGGGGAAAGGATTTGAAGCAAATCAAGACTTCAGCAGGTACAAAATCTTCAATGTTACCGGCCGAATTACGGTAAAGCAATAAAAGATGCTTCGCATATTGGAAATATCATGGTTGGTAATTGCTCTTTTGGGAGCGGGGATGGGCGTGTTTAAACTAACCACCGACTCCATCTCATCGGCAATCTGGTTTTTCCTGTTTACGCTGGTAGCTACCATTTTTTGGTTGGTGAGGAGGAAGCAAAGAATCACCATGCAAAAACATCGTTCGGCCCGAAATTGAGGTGAAAAGAGGCCGTTTTTATATTTCTATTGAAAATCAATCAACTATTTTCACGAATCGAACCCTCGAACCCTTTCCTCGTACAAAATAGAGTCGTATATTCGCACCCTTAATAAGAAATTCAAAGTATTATGGCAGTTATTGAAAAAATCAGGAATAGAGCAGGCCTACTGATAGGTTTCGTAGGATTCAGCTTGTTTGCGTTTATTCTTGGTGATTTATTCTCTTCGAGTAAAGGTATCTTCAGCAAAAACGAAACTTCTGTGGGTGTTATCGCCGGAAAGAAGATAAATGTGATGGATTTTGAAGGTCGCGTTCAAGAGATGGCGAACAATTACAAAGTTCAGAACAACACCGAGTCAATCGATCAAGCTACAATGGATCAAATCCGTGAGCAAGCTTGGAACCAATTGGTGAACGATGAGGTGATGGGAACTCAGTATAGTAAACTGGGCTTAACTGTATCTTCTGATGAATTGTTCGATATGGTTCAAGGTAAGAACATCCATCCTCAAGTTCGTCAGGCTTTCACTGATCCTAAAACAGGTCAATTTAACCCTTCAAGTGTTTTAACGTTCCTTAAGAACATGGATAATGATCCTACAGGAAAAACGAAAGCACAATGGGTAATCTTCGAAAAAGCGATGCGTCAAGAGCGTATGCAACAGAAATATAATGATCTTGTAAAAGGAGGTCTTTATGTGACTACAGCTGAAGCGAAAGAAGATTTTATGGCTAAGAATCGTACTGCTTCTTTGAAGTATGTGATGATTCCTTATTCAACTATTGTTGACAGTACAATCGAAGTTAGCGATGCAGACTTAAAAGCAGTTTACAACGAGAACTTGAAGAAATATAAGCAAGTTGCAAGTCGCGCAATCGATTATGTAACTTTCGATGTAAATCCATCTGATGTTGATCGTCAGGCGGCAGCTAACGATATCGCTAAAATTACTGAAGGCTTCAAAACGGCAACGAATGATTCAGCTTTCGTAGCGGCGAATTCAGATGCTCCTTTTGATGCATCATTCCATAAAAAAGGAACTCTTCCTTTCAACATCGACTCAATTATGTTTGCTGCTCCGGTAGGAACTGTTGTTGGTCCTTTTGAAGAAAATGGAACATACCGTTTATCGAAGTTAACAGCATCTAAAATGATGGCTGACTCTGTAAAAGCTCGTCACATCTTATTAAAGATGGATCCTGCTAAAGATGCAGAAATCAGAGGTCGTGCAGATAGTATTAAAACAGCTTTAAAAGGTGGTGCTAAATTTGAATTGTTAGCGGCGCAGTATTCAACTGATCAAGCGGCTAATCAGAAAGGTGGCGACTTAGGTTGGTTTAATTCACAAATGATGGTGAAAGAATTCAGCGATGCTTGTTTCGGTGCTAAGAAAGGAGAGATCGTAATCGTTCAAACTCAATTCGGATTACATATTGCTGAAGTAGAAGATATCAGTGCAGCATCACGTCAAGTGCAAGTGGCTACAGTTACTAAACGTATCGAGCCAAGTACAAAAACTATGCAAATGGTATTCACTAAAGCGAATGAGTTTGCTAATAAAAATGCAACTGCCGATGCTTTCGACAAAGCTGTTAAAGATCAAAATTTAACGAAATTATCTGAGCAAAATATCGTTGAAAACGCTCGTCAAGTAGGTGCTCTTGAAAACTCACGCGAATTAGTGCGTTGGTCTTTTGGTGCTAAAGTGGGTGATATCTCTAAAGCGTATGAATTCGGAAATCGTTTCGTTATTGCGAAGTTAACTGATGTTCGTGAAAAAGGATATTCAACGATGGAGCAAGTAAAAGATCAAGTTACGTATGAAGCTCGTCGCGATAAAAAAGCTCAAATGTTAATCGAGAAATTATCGAAAGCAGGAAAAGCAAATATCGATGCTATCGGTGCTGCTGTACAACAACCAGTAAATCCTGCTGAGAACGTTTCTTTCGCTTCTCCATTCTTAGGAAATGCTGGAAATGAAGGAACAGTAGTTGGAACGGCTATGACATTAAAAGCGGGACAAGTTTCTGCTCCAATCAAAGGTGTTAGCGGAGTATATGTAGTAGTTGTAAATAGCTTCAACGAACCACAAATGCCTAAAGATTTCAAAGATGCTGCTAACCAATTACGTCAGCAGTTAGCGGGACGTTCACAATATGAAGTATTTAATGCACTTCGTGAAAAAGCAAATATCGACGATAACAGAGGTAAGTTTTATTAATCCTTTGTAAACATAATTTTAAAAGCCCTGACGATAATTGTCAGGGCTTTTTTTATGTCGTTATTTGTTCTCTTTAGAGGAGAATTTGTTTAATTATCGTCTTACGACGAGAACATAACAAATCATACTCTCGTCGTAAGACGAGAACAGCGTAATCAGCGGCCCATCAAGCAACGCGTCAGCAATCCCAGATCCAAAATTTATAAATATTTAAACGCGACGATGCGGCGATTTAGCAGTGTGCGCAACGATGGGGTCTTTAAAAGAAACATAGAACCCAATGGGCTACCAAATTGCTTAGCAATCACTGCGACCGTCCCATAGAGATAAATAAAAATCACCCGTAGCATAACACCCGACAAAGCCATTACATTGCATCCGCTGCTTGTCCCAATGGGGCGTTGAAAATGGAATTCGTTTCATTGAAGAAATCAATGGAAACCTACGAACAGATCCTTTAAAATCCATTTCAAATCCTTTTAGCTCCGATGTGCTTGCACAGACAGAGCGAATCCGTGTTCCTCCTCAAGAGCTTCAGCAATCCCAAATTCAATCCCGATAGCTATCGGGACAAAATTCAAAATTTACTTTTATCTTCGGCAGTACTTTATGAATCTAAAACACATTCAACGATCGTCGCAGTGTTTAAACTGCAATCATCCGCTCGATGCCGGAGCAGATAATTTTTGTCCGCATTGCGGACAGGTGAATAATGTGCGAAAAGAAAAGGCGCATGAGTTGTTGAGCGAGCTTGCGGGCGATTTCCTGCATCTTGATTCGAAAGTGATGGGAAGTGTTGTTCCCTTGTTATTTAAGCCCGGCATGCTCACCGTTCAATACAATGAAGGCAAACGAGCACGTTTCTTGCATCCCGTGAGAATGTTCATTAGCATAATGATCATTTTTGTTATTGTAATGGGATTAACAAACGGAGAAGACCATTCCGATAAAGTGAAAAAAATTAACGACAGTACCAGTGTTGTGAATTTTACCGGAATGCACAGTAAGGATGGTAAAGTTAGTTTTGGAGAAGAAATAGATACTATTCGCACCGATAAACAACCACTTCAAATTGAAATGGAGAAAAATGGTTTTTCTGATTCGGTACGGATGTGTTTCGAACGAGGAATTACTGATCCTAATGAAGTGCTGAAAGAGTTAAAGCATGAAAATACATGGTGGAATAAATTTAAAGTCACCCAAGCTTATAAAGTATATAAATTCAATACTGAAAATGGAGCCGAAGGTTTTGGAGAATATATAGTACATAAGTTACCATGGATTATTTTCTGCATGCTTCCTGTCTTTGCTTTCTTAATGTACTTAATATATTATAGAAAGAGAATTCTCTATGTCGATCATTTAATTTATGCCTTTCACGTGCATACTTTTTTCTTCTTGTTCCTTTCTGTATTTATGTTGCTTGATCATTTCTTAGGATGGCTGCCTATCAATTATCTGTTGCTCTATATCCCCATTTATTTTTATCTCGCAATGCGAAGAGTATATGCCCAACCGCGATTTAAAACATTCGTTAAAATGTGTTTACTGTCTATGATGTATTCCGTAGCAGTAGTGGTGTTGTTTTTGGTTGCGACGGTGGTGTTGTTTTTGGTATATTGAAAGGATTAAGTTCGAAGTTCGAAGTTCTAAGTTCGAGGTTCGAAGTTTCGCGAAGCGGGGGGCGAGATCTTTCACCATATAGAGGAGAGGGTGGAAGAAAGAATTTTGGTTTGGATGGGAGAAGGAAATAAGTTCGAAGTTCGAGGTTCTAAGTTCGAGGTTTCGCGATGCGGTAGGCGAGATGTTTTTTTTAATAGAAATAAGGGTAGAGGAAATAATTTTGGTTTGGATGGGGAGAAAATAGGTTCTAAGTTCGAGGTTCGAAGTTCTAAGTTCTAAGTTCTAAGTTTCGCGAAGCGAGTAGCGAGATTATTTTTGGTATAGAAATTAGGGTAAAGAATGTACGGTTCGAGGTTCTAAGTACGAGGTTCGAAGTTTCGCGATGCGGTAGGCGAGATGGGGATGACGCCGTTTACGGTTTACGGTTTACAGTTTCGCGAAGCGAGTAGCGAAATCTTCATAAGTTTTTTGGTCATCGAGCGGAGTCGAGATGGAGAAGCACCCAAAAAAAATCCACCACGCCGCGGGGTGCAGTAGCGCCCACCCAATTTAAAATTACAAAATTTCCCCATCATACTTGGGAAATAAACACTTACAAACGGTTAAGTTTAGGTCATTAGGTTTTTAGACGATTTATATATACTTTTGAGTAAGTATTTAAATCTGTCTTTTATGAGAGTAGTAAGGATTTTGTTGGTTTTAGTAGTGGTATTGTTTTTTGGAAATTCTTCAGCACAGAACACGGATAGGTATTGGGTGTTTGGGGATAGTGCTGGGATTGACTTTAGTAATTTGGCTTCACCAGCTCCTGTACACAGTATTTTGCAATCAAGAGGTACCTGTGCCAGTATTTGTGATAGCGTTGGTAATTTATTGTTTTATTGTGGCTCTCCATTAAAAACATTATGGTTGTCAGGCTTGGGTAACTCAAAGTACGGTTTTGTAATAAATAAGAACCATCAACTATTACAAAATGGTGACACACTAATTGGGAGTGCTTGGTACCAAGAAATGGTTATAGTCCCAGATCCTGGAGATCGACAACAATATTATATATTTTGTTCGGGAGAATTAGAGCCAACAAATGGCTTGTATTACTCTAAGGTTGACTTGAATTATAATAATGGTTTGGGTAAAGTAATTCAAAAAAACATACAGTTAAATACAGATAGTATTACTGATGGAATAACAGCAGTTCGTCATGGAAATGGACGTGATTGGTGGGTTTTGGTTAGAAACTGGAAGGGTGTAAATCAGTATACTAATGATGTGATGATTTATTATGTTAGCCCAAGTGGAGTACAATTACATTCAATTCAACAGATAGGTATCCAAACTTCAAAGGATGGTTTTTTTCGTCTCAAATTTAATTCTGATGGAAGTAAATTGTATAATGTTTCTGCGTATGGCATTATTGAGCGATTTGATTTTGACAGATGCTCAGGTGTGCTATCAAATGAAATCACTTACGAAGGATTAAGTGGTCCTCCATATAAGGCCTATTGGGGTTTCGAAGTTTCACCTAATGAAAGTAAATTGTATGTCACCTCAATTTACCAAACAGCGAATCAAGATACCGGTTATTTAATTCAGTTTGATTTAAATGCGGCTAATTTTGCAGCAAGTGCAGACACATTGTATTCATTTTTAAATGATATTCCAGGGATTTTAAAAAAGGGCCCTGACAATAAAATCTATTTAAGTACCATGTCAGCAAGCCCAGATACATGCTTCGACTATTTATATTGTTACGGAAATATTAATAATACTAATGCCAACCTTTCAGTCATCAATAGTCCTGATAGTGCAGGTGCTGCCTGCGACTTTCAACCTTTTAGTTTTAATCTTGGAGGGCATAAGGCATATTGGGGCCTCCCTAATAACCCTAACTACGAATTGGGAGCTTGGGCAGGTTCTCTTTGTGATACTTTGACTGTTGGTCTGCCTAATCTTGTTGAGACAAAGAGAGAGTTGAAATTTTATTATAATTCTGATATTAAAACAGTATTTATTAATGCTGATAAATTATCCGGACGGACAGCCAATCTTCAATTTTATACATCCTCGGGACAATTAATTGAAAAGATATCTCAACCGATTAATGGCGGTTATTTTACATATAGTTCAAGTTTCGCATTCCAACCTGATGGTGTTTATGTTGTTAGATTGGTTTCTGAAAAAGAGGTTTTGACTGGTAAGTTTGTGAAGAGGTAAAAATAAAGTTTACGGTTTACGGTTTACGGTTCGCGAAGCGGGAGGCGAGATTTTTATCGAATAGAGAAGAGGGTAGAGGAAATAATTTTGGTTTGGATGGGAGAAGGATATTGGTTCGAAGTTCGAGGTTCTAAGTTCGAAGTTTCGCGATGCGGTAGGCGAGATGGGGATGACGCCGTTTAGGGTTTAGGGT
>Ga0255344_1002315_pt1 | contig 23407 bp, 18 predicted proteins | sample wastewater_treat_5_FD_192414 | JGI IMG/M metagenome (GOLD analysis project Ga0255344, IMG submission 192414) | Wastewater microbial communities from Lulu Island WWTP, Vancouver, Canada - plant18 | ecosystem: Engineered > WWTP > Wastewater > Unclassified | place: Canada: Vancouver, British... | reverse complement strand
TTTGACGTGCCGGGCATCTATCTCTGCTATCTGAACCTGGATCAACTGCTGCTCCTGCTGAGGCAGGTTCTGCAGAGCCCAGGCATAATACTCTTCCATGCTGGCTTTGAGAGCGGCATAGGAATCGACTCCCAGGTTCTCCAGATTGGAGAAGTAGTCGATCTCAGCCTTGTATCTGGCTTGGACAGCATCTTTCTCTTTAGTTGCAAGCTCATTATCCTGTTGGGTCTTCCAGGCATCTAAGTTCTCGATAGCATTATGTTCCGCTTCACTGCCATCTTGGGTAAACTCTCTGATCAGGGCAAGTCGTCTCTGGTATTCGGCTTCTATCCGAGCGGACTCTGTCTGTCTCATCCTGTCCAGCTCCTCCATCAAGCGTAACGCTTCTTTGCGTCTGGCTTCAGCATCGGCAGCGGTTTGATTGGGTGTAGTGCTACCACTTCCACTGATAGAACCACCAGTAGGTTGAAAACTCAGATCGGGAGCATCCAACATAGCTTGGCGATAAGCTTGACCTATTTGCTGCAGATCGTTCTTGGCAGCCTGCAGTTGTCCGGTTAAGGCCCCAAAAGAGTTGAGCCGTCTTTCTAACTTGAGCCACTCATCATCATTACCAAAATAGGTGGCAGGATTGAAGCCCATAGCGTTTTGATCACTAGTAAGGAACTCCCAATCCACCGAGTTCATGAGCTGTTGTCTGCGGGCTCGGACCCTATCTACCTCGGCCTGTTGGGAGTCGATCTCGATCTGAAGTTCAGCTACCTTCCTGATCTGGGCATTGTACTTCTCTCCATATACTTCGGCTATCTTCTTTTGAACTAATGCTTCAGAAGCGGCATGCAAGGCGGTAGCCAGGTTATTGTAGGCTGCTGTCTCCAGATTGATGTTGCCCAGATACTCGGAGTAGTTGTCATTCAAGGACTTGATGACATTCTTCATCTCCCGCTTATCTGCAGCTGTAAGGGAGGTAGCAGAACGCAGTTCAAGTAACCGGGAAGCCAGTAAACTGAACTTCTCAGCTTCCACAGATACCTGCCGCTGGGCATCCTTGATCTCGTCTTTCATACTTCTCTGAGCAACACTAACCTCATCAGTCTTGGTGGAGGCTGCAGCCAGTCCAAAGCCCAAGGCAGACAAAGCACCCACAGCTATGCCGATGATGCCCGCTACCGGGTTCATAGCTATCTGCAGAGCATGATAAGCCGCTGTCAGAGTGGTCACCGCTGTGGTGACAGTGCCAATAATGGGGATGGCTATCACAATACCAGCTACGAAACCCTTCATCACAGGAGACAGGCTGTTATAGGCATCCATGAGCAGTTTCAGTCCATTAAGGAGGGGATTGATCAGAGTGGTAAGCATATCACCCACCGTCTCCTGGATATCTCCCCAGGCATTGGCATTCTGCAGTCTCAGATCAGCCAGAGCAGTAGCTGTACCGCCATAGTCCTCGCCAAGCTTTTCGACCAGATAAGAGACACCCTCTGTCTTCAGACGGGTGTCATCCAGCTCAATGCCATATCTGCCCAGCATCTCGGTGTGCCCATTCAGAGCCCGACCCATGAGATCAAAGGCAGACTCCACGCTCATTCCGGTGGCTTTGTTGGCTTCTGTAAAGTCGAGTAGAACAGGAACAAGCTGTTGTATCTCATCCTTGTTCAGTTTGAAGGTCTGGGACAGTTTGGACATCAGTGATAAGAGCTTATCATCTTCAAAATTGGTCACAGACTGCATGGAGGATGCAAAATTGCCCATCTCACTCGCAGCTTCGCCAAATGCTATCGAAGCCAAAGTCATGGCTTGTCTTTGTCCCAGTGAGGCATCGAGCAGACCGTTCATAGATCTGACCAGACCGCCCACCACCTGCAGGACTCCATCCACTGCGATCTTCACGTCACGAATGGTAGCCAGAGCCTGTTCCGCAGTTATCTTAACGGCAGCAGGCTTCTCTACCGCGGACTGGGTGGACTCCGCCTCTTGCTTGACCTCCGCAAGCTTGAAACTGGCATCATTAGTGACGAGAACGAGTTTAAAGGTTAGGTCGGGCATTGCTATTGACAGAATGTTGCAGTTTGTAATATTAGCCTGTAGAAAAAATACGAGGTTACTATGATAACTAACAAAACAGGATACATACTGATGCTTGATGTTTTGGGGTATCGTGAATTCGTTACAAAAACGAAAATTGATTTCCCAAGACTCTGGAGAGAATTGCAGGAAAACGTTAAAAAACAGAGGGATGTTATATTCAAAGAGCTGAATGGTTCTGTAATCGTAGATGTGCTCTTTGTTTCAGACACAATTTTCATTGGCGTTTCCACAATCTACAAGAACAAGCAACTCGAAGGATTAACGATCATGTTCATGATTGATCTTGTAAAACTGATATTCAAATTCTCCCTCAAAAATAACGTCTTCTTTCGCGGGGCAATAAGCTTTGGAGAATATTTGTTTGACTTGAGACTTAACCTCGTTATGGGTAATGCTGTAGATGAAGCTTCGGAATGGTATGAAAGCACCGACTGGTTTGGGGTAATATTAACGCCCACTGCCGAGTACAAGTACAATAGCACAATTCTTAGCGAAGACGAACCACAGATAATAAACTTCTGCATGCGCAACATAGTGAGATACCCTCGTATTCCTTATAAAGCCAAACTACAAAGTGAAAAATGTAGTTTTCTTGTTGTGAAGTGGTTTGATGCATATACCAAAGATGAAGACAGATTAGGGTTCTTGAAGCAAATCATGGATGCTTTTTCAACAGCCAAACAATCACCCAAGGTAGCCTCAAAGTATGAGAATACTTTCCACTTTATCATGTTTTACACATACCCTGAAGGCTTATCACTATACAAACGGCTCAATAATTCCTGATCAGCAGCTCAATTCCAGTCTGGAACGCTCCAGACACTGTGTACTGTGTCTCGACTTCATCAATGACGCAGCCATTATATATCTGCTTAATGTAAGGATCGTTGTTGTAGGATAGCAGGAACTTGCCCTTAATCTGTTTCATTGCTTCGGCCAGCTCTTCATGCTGGTTGAAGGTGTCAGCATCTTCACGTTCGTAGAGGTACTCCTTAGTATAATAGGGAGGGTCCAGATAGAAGAACGTGTGGGAGTGGTCGAACCGGGCTACTATCTTCTCCCAGGGCTGCTTTTCGATTATCACATGACGCAGACGTTCCGATGCTTCCTTCACTTTATCCAGATTCCTCAGGGGCATATAATTGTAGCCCTGGTTAATGCAGAAGTTCTTGGATCGTGAGCCATAGCTGCAGGCGAGATTGTAGTAGAACTTGATCGCTCTCTCCAACTCGGTTCTGGGCTCATGCTTAATGAAGTTATCGAACATCTCTCTGGATACCAAGTACTGATTCAACTCCGTCACAAACGCTTCAGGATGCTGTTTTATGTATCTCCAGAAGTTCACCAGATCGCCATTGATATCGTTATAGACCTCAGTATAGCGACTCTTTTTGGAAAGCTGCCAGTCTTCCTTGTTGGCACTCTTCCCGAATAGTATCCAGGCCGCACCACCAAAGACTTCACAGTAAATGTCATGCTTGGGGATGAGCGGCAGGATCTTCTTTCTCAAGAGTCGCTTGCCGCCTACCCAGGAGATGATGCTGTTCATGAAAGCCCCCTAATGTCTCTGGTTTTGGCTTTCAGTTTGGGAGTATCCTGATCGGCTTCCACGAGGTCAAAGTTGGCAATGATCACTTCATTGAACTCGCTCTTGCCTTCCTTGCGGTTGATGCCCTTGGTGCGAGTGACATGCTTGATATCAAAGCCCTTGTATAGCTTGAGCACCTCCGAATTATCATCATAGCTGAGGATGAAGCGTCCCTTGATGCCTTTTAGCTTCTTGCAGAGTTCCTCATGGCTGAACTGCTTGGAGTTCTCGTATGTATAGCCAAGCATGTAAGGTGGGTCACAGTAGAAGAAGTTGCTTTTGGTGTCATACTTCTCTATCACCTGCTCATAAGAGAGGTTCTCGATGATTACCATATCCAGGCGTCTGTGGAGTTCCTTGATGCGTTCCAGTCGGTTATACATACTGGAGGTGCCACGCTTCTGAGAGGTGCCGAAGCTGTCACCTTTGCTGCCGTAAGATCTGGTGATCAGAAACATGAACCTGGCAGCCCGCTGTATCTCGGTTAAGCCCTCCTGCTTGAGGATATCGCCAAAGAGCTTACGGCTGGCAACTAACCAGTCCAGTTCTTTGATCAGCTCATCAGGATGATACTTCACCTGCAGGAACAGATTGACCAGGCGGTTATCGAGATCGTTATAGACCTCCAGCTCTCCCCACTTCTCTTTGTAGAGGAGCATCCAGGCAGCACCCCCGAAGGGTTCGATATACCCGGTGATGTCCTTGGGGACAAAGGGAGCGATAACCTTTCTCAGGAGGCGTTTACCGCCTATCCAGCCGATGATCGCATCCATTATGCATCTCCTTTAGGATCAGTTAGACACAAGCGCAGGTATAGTTCCGGCAAGGTCTGGTTATTGAAGTCCTCGTTGGTGAAGCCCAGTTTACGCAGGATCATTTCGAACCTCTCGAAGGGGTATTTGGAGACGCCGTTATCGCCAATCCGAAACTCCCGAGCCAACTTGCGAACCTCTCTTTGTTGGCTCTGATATAGACGAAAAAAGCGGAGATATGCTCCAGTGCTTCAAGGGCATCCATTTCGTCAGGTTCTCTTCCTGAGATGATTTTTATCAGCTCTTTATCGGCTTCCGATTGGCTGATCAGTTCCAGCAGTTCCACCTCACTCACCTTGGCTGCCTGGCCGGAGAGGAAGTCCTCCAGCTTGGCTTTCAGGGTCGCATTTGAGATCGTGAGGCAGAGTATTTGCCGCAGTTGGCTATAGCTGAGTTTGGGTTCTCGCTTCATAGAATAGTCCTTTTCAGTTGCCGAAGAACATCTTGAGGGCAATGCCCAACAGCAGGAAGAACTGGGAGGTGGAGACGGACAGAAGTATCTTCATGTTTGTCTCCACTCTCGCCATTCTGGTTACCAGTGACTTGCTGCTGTCACCATTGCCATAGATCTCCTCGTGCACTGAATCTATCTTGTCTTTGAGCACCCCACAGCCCGACAAGTCGTGCTGCGAGGACCCCGCGATTTCAGGTTTACACAGGCAATCCATCTTGGTTCCTTGTTTATTCAGAGTGTAGTTGCGAAGTGCTGTTAGATCAGACACCCGCAGGGATATCCTTGAGCAGGAAGATCTTGTTGGAGGTTACTCCGGAGAACTCGGTGGAGATGACTACATTGAAGAGGCCATCCGCCTCTCCCGACCAGTCAACCGTCCAGCGGAGTCCGGTAAAGATCACAGCTCTGTCATACTCTTTGGAGACCACTACGATGGTGGTATCCTTGCTCATGAACAGAGTGCTTTCCAGGAAGTTCTTCTGCTTGGTTGAGAGTCCTGAGATGTTGAGTTCGACCGTGCTGGTGCGCTTGCCCGGGATAGTATAGTTGCGGGTCTTGAGCTTGGTAAGCTTAGAGTCCGTCTTACCGGGCTTCTCAGCCAGTTCCCCGAGCAGGTCGAAGTTGGTGGTCAGTTCCGTCTTGACCGAGCCTTGAGTGGCATACAGCGTATCGATGGAGGTCTGATCGTAGGTGCCGATCCCGAAGTAAACGAGATCGGCAATCAAGACATCCATCAGCTTGCTGAACCCCAGATCAGCTTCGGTCATAGGGGCGGGATAAGTGGGTGGTATGATAGGGTTGGGCATCAGAACACCCCTTTGATCGCCTTGCCGATGCTAAAGAGCCATTTGCGGTTGTGGAACACATATTCAATGGCTCCTCCGATGGTGCCGAAAACCTTGAGAATGACATTCGTCTGCTTGGCCGGGAGGGACTGGGTTGCTCGCTCCACAGCCAGTTGCTTCTTGGCATAATCGTCCAGGTCTTTAGTGGCAGGGTTGATTTTGATGTCCTGGATGATGTCCAGGATGATAGCCAGAGCCGAGTTGACCTTGGCCTTGTCGATCAGCTTCCCGGTGGTTCTGGAGATGATCCAGACCACCAGAGCCGAGATCAGACCCAGGAGAAACTCCTGATTGGCAATAATGAAGTCCATAGATACTCCTTATCTTTTAAGTTGTTAACTAGGTAGTGAGTTTGAACACTTTAACAAAGCCGGAGATGTAGGTGATGCCGGGACGGATACGGATGTACCAGTGGTACTTCCAGTCACTTCCGTGGTGTTCTACTTTGAGTTCGGCATCAGTGCGATAGCCGACAATGATGAACTTAGGTAGACCGCCGATGATGTAGTCGGCATCCATGAGACGGGGCTTTACGGGAATACCCGCAAAGGAGACGTTGCCGCCTTCAAGCAGCAGGCGATCTCCGGCTCCGGTCTCACGCTTGGCGAGTTCAGCCCGGATACGGATTAGGTCTTTATGACTGACGTAGAACTTGAAGTTCTCCTGCTCTTCCAGCATCTCATCCGAGAATGCCAGGAGAGCAGCTTCAAAGCGCTTCGCCCAGTCGGTATAGGTGGTTTTGGAGAGGTTGGTGACGTCGGTGGCGGTGGTAGCCAGTTTGACTACTCCATCCAGAGCCTTGATCTTGGCAGTGGCGGAGGCTCGATCACCCTTGAAGAGCAGCATGCGGATGGCTTTCTCGGTCTTCTTGGCGATGTGATTCTCTACATAGGCACCGAAGGCATCTTCACCGTACTTGTCCTTGTAGAACTCGACCACATCTCTCCCTAAGGTGAACTCGGCATTGAGTATCCCGGTGGGAACGGAGAGGTCTGCAGTACTCACATTCTGAGCCGTCAGAGCGCCATCTAGGGAATTCTTGAAGACCAGGTCATCGATCAGACCGACATCGATCTTCTCGTCCTTCAGCAGTGGTAGCACCGAAATATCCGAAAGCGTATCACCAGGCTGGCTGCCGATCACTTCGTCAATGAAGAGCGAAGTGGTATTGGCGGTCAGGATGTTCATGGCCTTGCCGGAGTCCACGTCGGAGATACCCTTGTAGATCTCACGGTGGCTGGCCTTGACCATGATCTTATTGCCATCGATGCTGACTTCACGATCAGTAGTCTGCTGATTGTTGTCTGGCTCACCCGGTATGGACTTGGAGATCGCACGAGACATATTCACAGATAGGTCTTTCAGGCTCTTCTCGATGCTCTTTACCGCATCAGAGACCAACACTGATCCACTGCTTTTTTCGAGTTCGGTAATGCGATCGGTGATGTTACCAATTTCCTTCTGCAACTCGGAGTTGTTGTTATGCTCTGCTACCTTACGCAGGTTGTTGAGCTCGTTCTTGATCTCGGTCAGGCTCGCTTCCGCACTGCGGTAGTCATCGGCTCGTCCGTAGATGGAGACACCATTGAACTCGCCTTTCTCTACCTTCTGCCAGAGCTCAGAGTTGAGATCTTCACACTTCAAGACCTGTACCCAGGCTCCCACCTTGGTATCGGGGAAGTGTTCCCGGTCACTGGTCTTGAGGATGTAGTTCTCGACTACGGTGAACTCAGGCACCGGCTGCATGTTGTGATTGACGTCACATTTGCCCACCAGGCCATGCTTGGCGAAGTGGTCACAGGCTTTCTGTATCTCATCCCGGTTGTAATAGTCTCCCTGCGAGTCGTGGATGTTGGGCTCCATCAGAGTGACATAAAGCCGTCCTTGAGTGCCACTCGTTTCACTCTTGAACTTGGTGGAGCTGATCTTGTGTTCATAGCTTCTGCCAGAAGAGCCTACAGTATTCTTGACCACAAAGCCCTTCTGATTGGCGGGAGTCATCTCATCGAAGAGAAGCGAGACCAGCTCGACTTCCACATTACGGAGTTCTCCCTTGAGAATGGTGCGTTTACGATTCACGCTACCTCCTTTTGTATTGTTGTTTAGTTGATTGTCAGTTGAATAGTTATACATAGTTATTGCGCTCCGAAGTTACGACTCTGCATGAAAAGCTGTTCATCAGCAGTCTGCAGCACCTCGGTCAGGTTACCGAAGTTGAAGTCCTCAGGCTTCACATTCCAGCCGAAATCAAAGTTAAACTCGTTTGCCAGAGCCAGTGCCAGGCGGTTCTGCAGCGGTCTGACCACGAACTGGTAGAACATCCGCATATCGCTACTGTTATCACCACCAAGCTGCCCTGGGATAAGCTGTGAGACGATCCTGGCAGGTACTCTATGATAGGCAAGGATACCTTCTCTGAGGTCTTTCTTGAGTCCCAGGAAGCCACCTTCCCGGTCTTGCTGACGGAGTGGTTCGAGACGTATCTTCACGTCCCGGCTCTCACTCTCGATCAGGACTGTAGAGTGGCTCTTGGCATTGCCTTTGACCTCGGTGAGGGCCTTCTCTATCTCGGTATAGGCATCGGTCAACACTTCATTGCCTTGCTCATCGGTAACTGTGCCATCACGTAGAGTGCCACCCTCCACGATCACGAAATAGTCGATCATCAGGCCGTTCTTGAAGTTGTTATAGTCGAAGGTCTTGATCTCACCCAAGATCTCGATGTTGATGGCAATGGGCAGGCAAGCCAGACCCCAAGCGTTGGAGCGGTGAGTGGACTTCTTCACGTGAATGATGTCCTCGTAGGCGAAGTCCTTCTTCTGGTTGTTCTTCACTTGGATATAGTTGGGTTTGAAGAAACCGAACTCATCATAGTTCTCCACGATCTGCACTTCCGAGGGCAGCATGCGTTCCAGTCCCATCCATTGGCCTTGGGCATTCCGCATCTTGATCAGGAAGCCGTTACCACAGGCGAGATAGAACTTCATCAGCTCGCCTAAGATAGTGGTCTGGTCTTCACAAGCAGGAAACTCGGCAGCTTCCATCCAGGATTTGACCTGGCTGTTCTTGCATTCGAACTGCATGATAGTAGCCATGGTCAAAGCATCGATACAGCCGCAGTGGTACTCGTCGGTATCCAGGAGATTGAGCAGATTGCTCATTGAGTAGGGTTGAGAAACCACTTTCTTGGTCTCGGAAGCTTTGGAGATCAGTTGCTTACCGATCTGGGTGCACTTAGATAAGTCAATCGGATCAGGTTTGTACTTGGTCTCCAGGAGATCAGATGCAGAACTGATAGCCAGGTTATAAGCACCTAATCGCATCACTCTCATGAACCCGCTCCGGTTCCGCTTTTCAGCAGGTCGATCTTGGCTATCCGTACCAAACGTGTGCCATCTATGCGGCTGGTGTAATACTCGATACTGGGCAAGTCCCGGTTCATCAGTTTGAGATATATGGCTCGGAACTTCTCTTTGAGCAGGTGTAAGTCATTATCAGGATCATCCACGTTCTGCGCATTGACGATTAGGAATACTGTCCATGCCAGGTCTGTACTCACATACTGTCTGGAAGTGCCATTCTTGCCTGTCTCTGAATCCAAGATTACAATAGCGCAGGGTAACTGCTTGGGTATTGCATCCTTGTTGAACTGGATGGTGGGGATATCGGAAAACTTCAGGGCATCGACTATTCGATTACGGTCTGCGATAAACTTCTCATGTGCGGTCATAGACTTACCTCGATTGAATTCAATTGTTGATATATCCACTGCTCCCGGTTAGCTATGACAGTAGCGAATACATTACGGGCAGCTATGCCTTCCCGCTTGATCTTGCCCCGGATGAGATAAGCGATCTCAGCTACGGTCAGTAGCTTCCCTGTCTCTTTATCAGTCCAAGACAGGTGCTTACGTTCGACCCAAGCGATAAGGGGAGCGATCGGAGTCCAGGAAGGCACTTTGCCGCCCAAAACGAAATGCTCGTGTTTTACATTCGAGCCAACTCTCAAGATCATGGCAGTATCGGTAGTCTGCAACAGATAGCCGGTATTGCCATAGAAGTCACCCTTGTCATAGATCTGCTGTGCCAATATCTCCTTGCGGGACTCGGCATCGATCACAGAACCGATCAGATGCAGACGGCTCTCCAAGGCAGCATAGATAGCCAAGTAGATCTCCCGCATCAGTTCATCCGGAGTGTTATATCTATCAGGCATCAGACCACTCCCACCCTGATCACCTTCGGTGGTCTGGGTTTCAGCTCATCCAGGCGATTCTGACCTTGCAGATTGAGATAGTCTCGAAGCCCGGTTAGCGCTCTTAGCTCAAGGTTGGCTTTGAATGCGTCAATTTCGCTCCCTGTGAGAAGTTCGGTAGCAGACTGGTCTAATCCTACGGTCTTGACGATTCCCTCGCCTAGAGTCTTCAAATTGAGAAACTCGCAGGTACTATGCAGCATCAGGAAGCAGAACCCAAAACGAAAAGAGATCAGCAGAGGGTCATCCTCCGGCATGTCTTCCTGGATTGCCCGAGTATAGTGTTCCGATAACACAACAGACCGAACCGTCTCCAGAACCAGAATACGATGCTCTTTGAAGATGCCGTTATCACCCATCTCTTTGGGGAGATTGAGTATAGCCAGCATGGCATCAATCTCGACCGGGATCGGTATCACTTGCCTTTCCTCATCAGTTCTGAAAGCTCAATCGCTCTGTGACCAACCTGTTTCGCCCACTTGGAAGCCAGCATGCCATTGGCAGCCCGTTCCCAGTCTCCGGCAGCTACAAACGCTAATGTGTTTTTGAATTCAAGCAGCCCACCAATACCCAGGTTGAAGCACATATTGAGCAGTACAGACTTGCGAACTTCATCCAAACCACTATATATCTCAGGAATCTCGTCGATGAGCTGCTCTCCACAGCTACGAATGTCATTGGCTAGCAGTTCGTAAGCTTCTGACTTGGATATACCTTTGTCATCCAGGTTGCGGCCATATCCGATGGTCAGTTTACCTGCTGTACAGCGGTATGGCTTCAACCGCAGACTCTCATGTCTGACTAACTGAGCTTTGATTCTGTTCATCAACGCTTCGGTCATGCTATCTCCTTGTTCCAGATGTGATTATTGATCCGGAGCCAGGAAAGCACTATCCTGTCCGCTGACAAATCAGGATGAGCAAGGATGCGACAGATTTTTGGTTGACAGATTTGACGTTTGCTATAAGATTGTAAAAATCAGAAAAATGTAAATCTGATGTTCTATTGGAGTTTGGGGCTAATCTTCGATAAGATGAGCTCCAAAGATAGCTTGAATAATAAAGTTGGACGGTGGATAGATTCGTTCAAAGGAATGAAAGATGTCGAAGAAAAAAGATGCTCCGAGTCCCATCGAAGCTTATCTGCACACAAAAGAAGAGCGCTTGAATAACCCTCCGGTTGGCATGGTCGATCCCGATACAGACCCTGACGGAGAGCAGAAAACATACAGCTACGATCCCCATATAGACCCTCAATTACAATGGGCTGGAAAAGCTGAACATCTCAGTTTTGAGGTTCCTACTGTTTCACTTCATGTGCATGAACGTATTGATCCACTCACGATCATTGAAGCAGTAAGAAAAAGGGAGAATGATACAAACGACCAGATGGAGATATCCCTTTTCAGTAAACCAGAAGAGAACCCACCTATTCGAGAAGCAATCCAGTTTTACAAGCATAAACATAATTGGTCGAACCGATTAATCGCAGGCGACTCGCTACTGGTGATGAACTCATTGCTGGAAAAAGAAGGGATGAGCGGTAAGGTTCAAACAATTTATTTGGACCCTCCCTATGGCATCAAATATGGATCAAACTTCCAGCCGTTTACGAATAAGAACAAGGTCGAAGACAAAGATGAAGACATGACAATAGAGCCAGAAACAATTAGGGCTTTTCGTGATACATGGGAGTTAGGAATTCACTCATATTTAACCTATTTAAGGGATAGGGTAAGCTTAGCTAGGAAGTTGTTAGACAACTCAGGTAGCATCTTCATTCAAATTAACGATGACAATCTTCATTTCGTAAAGAATATCCTTGATGAAATCTTCGGGTATGAGAACTGCGTAAACATTATTCCCTTCAAGAAGCGAGCTTCATTTCTATCTCGTTTTGGCAAAGGACTATTTGAGCTATTTGACTATATCGTCTGGTACGCCAAGGACATTAATAATGTTAAGGTTAATCCCCTTTACGTTCCAATTGATAGGTTCCAGCAACTACGAGGTGAGTACAGATTCTACGATGACGAAAATGGAACCAGAAAACTGACAGAAGAGGATGTCCTTAATCCAAGTCTTGACCTGAGTAGGGTTTTCAGGACACATTCTGCTTCCAAAAAGTCTAGTTCCCCGACAAATACCGATACTATTGACATAGGGCAGTATAAGCTAAAACCCCCAGTTGGGCATGAATGGAAAGCTGATGCAAAAGGAATGCAAAACTTATTGAGGTTGAATAGACTGGTTCCTGGAAGTCAATCAAGGCCATACAAGATATATTTCACAGATTTCCCATATCAACTACTTAACAATCTGTGGGATGATACATTAGCAGAGCAAAACCCAATATACGCGGTTCAAACAGACGAGTTACCTGTACAAAGGTGCATCCTTTTATCATCAGATCCCGGTGATTTGGTGTTGGATATCACATGTGGAAGCGGAACCACTGCTTATGTAGCAGAACAATGGGGTCGTAGATGGATAACCTGTGATACTTCAAGGGTTTCAATCACTCTTGCCAAAATACGACTTATGACTTCTATGTTTGATTTTTATGAACTATCCCATCCTGCTGAAGGTATTGCAAGTGGGTTCATCTACAAAACTCAAGACAGAATCAAGCTCGAGACATTAGCTAGAGATGAATCTCCTGAAACCATTACTCTTTATGATAAACCCAGAGTTGATCATTCAAAGAGTCGTGTTACAGGCCCCTTCACAGTTGAGGCTGTCCCTGCACCTGCGGTAAAAAGCATTGATGAGATTGTTAACGGCTCAGAGCCTGTTGCGGATGAAAGCATTGCCAGGTCAGGAGAGACGTTGCGACAATCGGAATGGCGAGATGAGCTGTTAAAAACAGGGGTTCGAGGGAAAAACAATCAGTACATAAGGTTCTCCAGGATAGAAGTTATTCCAGGTTACCGCTGGCTTCATGCGATAGCAGAGACCATTACAGAATCCGATAAACTCACTCCAGAAAGGGTGGCTGTATCCTTCGCATCAGAGTTTATGCCGTTGGAGCAGCGTCAAGTTGCTTTGGCTCTTGAGGAGGCTCAAAGCTTGGTGCCCAAGCCAAAGATACTGATCTTCGCAGCCTTCCAATTTGATCCGGAGGCTTCCAAGGACATCGATGAGACGAATTGGCCTGGGGTTAAATTACTTCGCGTGCAGATGAATGCTGATCTACTGACCGAGGACTTAAAGAAAAAGAGAGCGTCCAATGACTCTTTTTGGTTAATAGGGCAACCGGAAATCATTGTCGAGAAAGGCAATGATGGTAACTACCTTGTCAAAGTCCAGGGTTTTGATTACTACAACACTCGAACAGGTCAGATCGAATCCGGCGGGAAAGACAAGATAGCTATGTGGATGCTCGATACAGACTACGATGGTAGAAGTCTATTCCCCAAGCAAGTTTTTCTCCCATTAGCAGGGGATAAAGAAGGCTGGTCAAAATTAGCAAAAGACTTGAAGGCAAGTATTGACGTTAGCCTCATTGATCAATATCGGGGAACTAAATCGCTACCATTCAAATGCGGAGATCACAAGCGCATAGCTGTAAAGATTGTTGATGACCGGGGTATTGAAAGCTTGGTAATCAAAGGTTTAGACTGATGCCTCAGACCACGATTGATAGATTGATTATCAACTCTCCTTATGAGGAGCCGAAATACTACTGGAAATACGATCCCAGGACCAGGACCTTTGACTTGGCGGATGGCAGAAGACCTGCAGGATATGTAATAGCATCTGAACGATCTCAAGCCTATGATGATCCTGGTATATTTGTAGAAATCCCACTTGTAAACCAAATCAGGCCGAGGATAAAGGCTTGGCGGGAAGCTGGGTATCCTGGGGTAACAGGAATAACCAAGCGTTTACTTGATTATTGGTATGATCCTGAGGAGTTTGAGTCTCGCAGGATGTTCTTCTGTCAGTTGGAGGCAATGGAAACCCTTATCTGGCTTACCGAGGCATCCGCTGCTGATAAAACAGGTATTGAGATACCCAATGATGGCGGTGAGTTCCAACGCTTATGCTCCAAGATGGCAACTGGATCAGGGAAAACCATAGTTATGGCTATGCTCATCGCCTGGCAGGTAGTAAACAAGGTAACCAATCCCCAAGACCGCAGATTCTCTAAGAATGTGTTCGTTGTAGCTCCAGGACTAACTGTTAAGAATCGGTTATCAGTACTAATCCCCAGCAGCGAAGGGAACTATTACGACTTGTTCAGAATAGTCCCAGCATCTCTGCAGGATAAGATGAGACAAGGCAAAGTCTTGGTGGAAAATTGGCATACCTTGTCCTGTGAAAGTGAAGAACAGATAAAGAAAAAACGCTCCGTTGACAAACGCGGAATGAAAAGCGATGAGGCTTATTGCCGTGAAGTTCTGGGTGAGATGTCCAATTCACGCAACCTGCTGGTGATCAATGATGAAGCTCATCACGCCTGGAGGGTCAACGTAACCGCCGAAGGCAAATATTACCGCGAACGAGACCTGAAAGATAGTGCGGATGAAGCTACAGTGTGGATCGGGGGTCTGGATCGCATCCATAAAGCCAGGAACATCCTCTGCTGCTACGATTTCAGTGCAACTCCTTTTTACCCCTCTGGAAAGAAAAACTCTGAGGAAACCCTGTTTGGCTGGATCGTTAGTGATTTCGGTCTTAATGATGCAATTGAATCAGGCTTGGTTAAGACTCCACGTGTGGTGATCAGAGATGATGCTCATCCCAGTGCTAAAACCTATAAATCCAGGCTTTACCATATTTACAGCGATGATGAGGTCAAAGCTGACTTAAATCGTTCCGCCAAACCTGATGACCCACTTCCAGACTTAGTGCTTAACGCTTATTACCTTCTTGGTTTTGATTGGCGAGAGACTCTCAGAGCATGGCAGGCATCAAACCAGCCTGTTCCTCCTGTTATGATAACCGTGTGCAACAGAACAGAAACTGCAGCGCGGGTAAAGCATTCGTTTGACTTCCGGAAAGTGCACATAGATGAGCTCTGTGAGACTAGCAAGATATTGCACATAGATTCGAATGTTCTCAAATTGGCTGAATCACAGAATGTGGTTACGATCATGGTTAACAATGATACCGATAATGATGAAAACGAAGATGCCCAAGACGTCCCCAAATTGTCCAAGAAGGAGCAGGCAGAGCTGCTTCGCAGACAGGTGGATACAGTGGGGCATCTGGATAAAAACGGCAATCTCTTGCCTGGATCACAGATTCAAAACGTGATATCTGTTGGCATGCTATCCGAGGGGTGGGATGCCAAAACAGTAACACACATCATGGGCTTAAGAGCATTTAGTAGCCAGTTATTATGCGAACAAGTAGTGGGCCGTGGTCTCAGGCGAACCACTTACGATGTAAATCAAGAGACTGGGCTATTTGAGCCAGAGTATGTGAATATCTTCGGAGTTCCCTTCACGTTCCTGCCACACGAAGGTGGAGAGGGAGGACCCCCACCACCCCCGAAGCCAAAAACCATGATCATGCCTCTTGACGAAAAGGCTGAATTTTGTATATCATGGCCAAATATCGTCCGCATAGACAGAGCTTTCAAACCAGAACTAAGTCTTGATTGGGACAATGTTCAACCTCTTGTCTTGGATGCATTTTCTGTGAGACAGATTGCAGAGCTTGCACCAATCTTGGATGGGAAGCCTGACTTAACTAAGATCACCGAAATCGATCTGGAAAAACTATCATCAGAGTTCAGAACTCAGCGTATAGTGTTTGAAATCGCCAGAGATAACTTCCATTTGATGGCATCAGACTGGAAGGGAAACAAGGAGTATCTGCTTGCCCAACTGGTGAGATTGGTAGAGGATTTTATAGCCTCGGATAAAATCGAAATTGATCCCCCCGTATTCAATTTTAGTGATCTACGCCGACGTTTGGTTATCACTCTGAATATGAGCAAAGTGATTCAACATATTGGTGATGCGATCAGATACTCGAATACCGAGTATTATGAGCCTGTGTTTGATAGAGAAAGACCTATTCTTTCTACTGCAGATATGCCAATCTGGTACACTAGCAAGGAGTGCGAAGTTGCTCGTAAGTCTCACATCAACTTGGTAGTTCTAGATAGTACCTGGGAGTCAACTGAAGCTTTTCATTTAGACCACAATCCAGAAGTTGATGCATGGGTTAAGAACGACCATCTAAACTTTGAGATCCTATACATCTACAATGGTACGATTAAAAAATATCGACCTGACTATATCGTTAGGATGAAAACCGGAGAGATGGGTATAATTGAGACAAAGGGCAAGGAGACTGAGCAGGATAGAGTAAAAAAACGCTTTCTGCAGGAATGGATTGAGGCTGTTAATCAGCATGGTGGATTTGGGAAATGGGTTTTATTAAACTCGAGATTTAGGTAACAATTTATAATATATTTTGGCCTACAAGGGGTTACTCGATGGAAGCTGACGTTTTAAATATGCAAAACTATGATGAATCCGATCTGATAGATAGGGATAATGTTATATGTACTATTAATAAAATCCTTACAGGTGAAACTAAGCTGCTGTTCATTGAAGGTGATGAAGGGATCGGTAAATCCACTCTGTTAAGGGAGTATAATAAAAAATACTCTAGTAATACAATACACATAGAACTCGATATAAGCTGTAGATGGGGTTCAGATATTCGATTTTTCACTTATCTGCTATACACTAAACTTTATGGGTTTATAAATGGAGTTGAATGTAATCTCGATAATATTGAGATTCCAGATGGCGAGCTACTTGAGATCCTTGTTTTAGCTAATAAAACCCTTATTAAAAGGAGAGAGTCCCTTACTATCCTGATTGACGGACTTGATGAAATCTCAATAAATGACTCCCAGACGATTATTAACCACTTACCGATATCTAATTACTTCTCACTGTATAAGCTGATAGTTACCGGTGAATCTGGCAAACTGAGCAAATATTTCAAATGTAATTTTACTAAGACGTATATTCTAAGTGGCTTTACGTTAAGTGAGTCTAAAGAGTATCTATCAAAATTCATTAGCGAGCAAGATATCATATCAGAAATTGCTAAGACTAGTAATGGGAATCCTGGTTACTTATCAAGTATTAAGCGGATGATAAACTCCGGATTGTCACCCCAGGCTGTTGTTATGCAGCTACCTGACAATTTGCCGAAAGCCTTACTAAATGAATGGAATCATGCCAATATCACAGATGTCAATCTCTTAAAGGTACTCTGTCTTGTTGCTAATGAGTGTAGTCCGTATACTGTTCAACAAATTTCCTGCATATTCGATGTTGATGAGGCATTCATTCTCCAGGAATTTACACAACACAAATTTATTCTAATCAACCAAGGAGTAATAACATTTATCTCTGATGCTTTCAGAAGGTTTGTTGAGAATCAACTCTCATATTTGAAAAATGAGGTATATGACCAACTGATTGGATATCTTTCAGTTAATCCTTATAGTGATATATCACTTGATTCACTTCCACAGATTTACTATGTTAAAGAGCAGTACATAGACTTATTGTCTTACTTATCTGATGAAGTTCTTTATCAAGTGGTATCGAAGGCAAGCTCACTTATAAACTTGAAAAAACATATTGATATAGGGCTATTATCAGCTCTGAGGGTTAGAAAACCTGAAGTTATGATTGGTTATGCAATCAAAAGTGCGGCTGTTGCAAGTCTAAATGAAGATAAAGTTTGGAAAACTGAAATCGATGCTTTAATGTCATTGGGAGAAGCTAGTAAAGCAATCGAAATTGCAAACGGAGCAGTGTTAATTGAAGATAGGCTAGCGGCCTATGCCCAAATATGTAAGCACAAAGTGACCAAAGGAGAGGCACTAGATCCTACATTGATAGAAAGAATACAAGTAACGATCACAAACATGGATACAAAGATACTAGGCGATAGAGCTGTAGAAATTGCTATGGATATTTCTACATTCGATCCAGAATTATCGATTAATCTTATCAAATCATCATTAAACGTTGAGAACGATCCCAATTCAACAGATTTTGCTTTTGCTAAATTGGCTATAGCTTCGATGTTCAGAAGAAATCCCTCTGAAGAGAAAGATACTTCAGATTTATTTAATAAGCACATCGCTAATCCCTCCTTACAAGATATCACGAAAGGCTTTCAAATAATCAGTCAGAAGAAAACTGCGGCTGATCTTATAAAGTCTGTTCAGGATATTTCGGATACTAGTATTCAAGTTCGATTTCTTTGTGAGTGGATTAAAGCAAATAGACGAAGTAATGATGCCATTGATGTGACTCGATACGGGATTGATCTAGTTGTAAGAAAGACAGATTATTCTCCTAACTCAAAAGTGTTTTATGAACTAATATCACCAATAGAATTCAGCGATGTACAAGACGTCGTTATGTATGTAATCAACAGTATTGATCACCAACTACTCAATCTTAAGCAGATCGGACCTCATGAAGATTATCTGAGGTTACAGATAATGTTGGCTATTGGGAGATCTCAATTCGATGCTAAAGATGCATATGATCGGCTTTCTAAAGTCTTCTATGAGGTCTCAGAGCAAAGCAATTTGATTATGAAGTGCAACACATTTACTCGATTATTACATGCACTTACGATTATAAAAAAGAAATCTCCTAGTCCAATTGATGAGGAGCTTGAGTTCGTTCTGCGAGATGAGATCAATTCTGTCGTTGATGTTCTATTTGAATCCTTGGCAGATCATTTTGATGCTATTAAGAACACACTCGGTATTCTGTGTTTATATGATTTAGACCTTTCTCTTAGCATTATTCAAAAAATGAATACAAAGCATAGAAAGGACTGCTCTGCAGATCTAGTTATCAGATCCTACATAGATCATAAAGGAGTTGCTGGACTTACTGCGCAACACCTTGATATTTTGGACTCAATATCCGATACACCTATCAAAGAAGATTTGATACTTTATATCCTTGAAAATACGATTTATAATGGAATAGAGCCGACAAGTTTCCATCACCTCTCTAAAATCGTTAAATCTGTGCCTGATTTTAAAAATGATTATAGAAGATGTAACGCATTTTGTCTGTTAGCAAGATATCAGAATCGTTTTCATGACGATAAGATACTACCACTGAATGAAATAATAGATAACATAACAAAACTTTGGTCATCCATAGATAATTCCTGGTTTAAAATTGACATGGGGTATATGATTGTTGGCAGCTTGGCAGAGATTGACAAAGCATTATCTATAGGGTTTCTTGAAAAAACGAAGCAAGAGAGGGAGAGTTGCGTTATCAACTCATATTCATTAGCGGAGACTAATATCTATACTATGCTCCTTGCAATAAGAGCTTTCATCGGGTTACTGGATCAGAAAGAAGATACAAGGGATGATCTGCATGGCATTATCAACAGAATCAACCAATTTCCTTCAATTGTGATGCAGGTCCGTTTACTGAGTGATCTTTCAATTAGATCATATTTTGCCAATCGAAGAGATATCTCTGATACAATTTGTGTTGATCATTTACAAGCAAAAGTTAGTAAACACTATGATAATCAAGGGTTACGATATGCCGTGCTCTATGAAGCAACACCCGCTATGTATCTTTACCATAGTACAACTGCATTAACCGAACTTGCCAAATTACCTTTGGATATAAAAGAAAAAGCTGCATGTAATACCATACGTTGCATCCTATCTAAAGTTTCTCTACTAGATCCAATTGAGCGACCCAAAAACCACTTTAAAAAGATTACATACCAACAAATTGACGATGTGCTTAGGTTACTCGAGCTAATACAAACCGATCATGTGCTTTATGATGTGATATCAAACATTGCAGATATCTATGTATACAACGAGCGTAATTCAGACCATTATATAGATCGTCTTCAAAAAACCGAGGTGGAGAATCGTTTAAATACAATAATTGAGAAATCACTTCCCTGGAAAGATGGAATAACGCACGATGGTTTTTTATTGATATGTAAAGCGCAGTTATTTAGGATGTTCAAGGCAAAGGATGCATCAGCTTGGAAAAAACTAGTTGGCCAGGCAAAAGATATACCAAATCTTGCAGATAGATGTTACGTCCTTAGTGTCATTTATGGTCTGATGACTCGGAAAGTGTCTGATCAGAATGTACTTCCTATCAACGAAATTGAAGATGAGATTAATAAACTGCCAATTGATTTTGAAAAAGCCGAACATTTGTTTATCCTAGCAAGATACGTATCTGATGCCAATAAACAGATATCTAAGGAACTCGTTAAAAAAGCATGGCAACTGATTGCCACGGACGATGATTCAGACCATAAAGGAACAAGGAAAGAGCTAATAGATTTTGCGTATAATCTTGATCAAGAATTAGCCGCTAGTTTCGCATCCATGCTTGACGATGATCCAGCTAGGAGCATTATTAGAAATGATCTGAAGAGGCAGCTTAATGTACTTGAAATCAAAAAAGAGTTATTCAAAAATCCAGTTGAACAGAATCAATATGGGAATTCATACAAGCTCATTGCAGAAGCATCATGGCAGTACTTAGCATCACTAAATTCGAATAATGTTGCTGCTTGTGCTAATCAAGACTACGTCTCTTCAGAGATAACAGAAGCTGCAAAATATGGAATATCTGAATCGTATCCAATTTTCGCATGTGTTATTGAGAATCTAGTTGTAAAAAATAGAGCTACACAACAAGCTAAGATGGTACTTAGACCATTATTTAATTATATGTTATCAACTTTCGATATGATTTTACAGTTAACGACACAGGTCACTAGTGGCTCATTCAACCAGTTTGTACGACCTCCCTCAACTGTAGTAAGCGACACCATATTGTTCGTGGAAATTGATCAAAGGGAGAAGGCGATTAGCTTTATCAAAAAATGGATAACTGATTCCTGCGATGAGTATTTATTCCTTTGCGACCAGTACTTCTCAGTAAAAGATTTGGATATTTTGATGTTTATTAAAGCAATTAAGCCTGAATTGAACGTGATGATTATTACTAGTGTAGCTAGTAATCCAGGTACTGATATTAAAAACAAGTATATAGAAGGATGGAGAGATAATAGCTCGGATGACCCTATCCCCGCAACAGTATACCTTATGGATTACGGAGATAAACATGAGTCACCTATTCATGATCGTTGGTGGATATCAAGCACCAGTGGTTTAGATATGGGAACATCATTTAACTCGTTGGGGAGAAAAGCATCAAAAATTCGGATCATGGATAATGAGGAGGTTCAACTCCATTATCGTGAAATCCTCGATTTCATCACAAGGAGAGTATTCTTAAAAAACAATATGCGAATTCGTTATGATTCCTTTGTGTTAGAGTAGGTATTATTTTAGTATATTATAGTACTCGTCCTGCATTTCCAATGAAAAGGAGGATATGGAGTATGTGCTCCGGAGACACCTACAGGGTTCATCTCTGAGTCGTATTCGATCTGATCGTTTTTGATCCAGGGAGCCAGTGCTTTGATGTATTCCCGGGCATCATCCAAACTGTTGGACTTGGTATCCAAAGCCATGAGATTATCCATTACCTCGATTGCATCGTTTAGAGGGTATATCTTGTCTTGTGCAGCCAGTGCCCGGCAGATGTCACTGGTACGGTCATCCAGGATAACCACGAGCTTGTAGTATTTGGCTTTCGCTTTCTTATAACCTTGTAACCTTCCGAACTCTCTGATTCTGAGTGCAGTATGCTCTGCCAGCCCCTGCCAGTAGTGGGATGATCTGTTGGCGAGGTCATTGAACTGATCTTTGAGGGTATCTGCCAGCATCTCTTTGGTGTAACCCTGCTCGATGGCTTTAGAGAGTGTATCTGCGAAGTTTTGTCTGACATCAGCTTCAAAGTGATTGCCGATCCAGAACAACTGCTGCTTCTGAATGGTGGAAGATAAGTGTTGGTCTTCAATACCCCAGAGTCCGATGCTGGTCTTGGTAGGTGCTTGTACCTGGGTGTCCTTAAGTCCGAGCCGCACACAGCGGTCTATTATCGCCTTGGTGGGCTCATTGACCAGGGCTGCGAAGTCATCTCCCAACTGGGTATTGATGATGCCCATAAGCTTATCTATTGAGCTCTGGTTGAGTTTTTCTGCTCTCGGCATATCACTCAGCATCTGGATAGCAAGCCTGGCGGCATCCCTGATCTCTGTTTTCCAGGCATTATTCAGGACCCGGTAATATTCCAGCATCAGATTATCGTAGTAGTTCATCAGAAGCTGAATCTCCTAACTTTTACTCTGTTTCTGCCAATATCATATTCGGAGAAGCGCTCCAGGCAGCCAGCCAATGCATCACAGCCATCGATATAGCCATCAGGATAAGTAAGGAACTGGGAGATCAAAGTGGGTGTATCCTGTCCCTCCGGGAAAAGCACCTTGGCTGTCTCGATGATAGTCTCAGTTCTCTCGATGCGGAGGTTCTTATTATCTTTGTTATCTATGCGCTTAATGCGGTGGCTGATGGGTGGGAGATGGTTGTCTTGTGCCCACCTGTCGAAGTCCGCCAGGATACGAGCCTGTCCGTAGGTTGTTTCACAGGCTGCTCTGGCTTTCACTCTGTAAGTGCGATCAAGCTCTTGGTAGGCATCATAGTAGTATCTGAAGAACTTGGTGTTCTCAGTCTGCCGTATCCAGACATGGATTACGTAGAAGCGATTACCATCATAGCCAATGGAGATGATGGCTTTGTAACAGCCCTTCTCTCCCCAGGCAGGATCGGCATAGAGCCAGACCCGCTTCATCTGGGCTGGCTCAGGTAGAGATCTATACTTGGTAAACCAGTGGTTCTTGAAGATGTTACCTTCGATTACCGGCTGTCCCAGCATTTCTCTTTGATAACCAGTCATCCCGAACTTAGCTCGTAAGTTTGGCAAAGTGGCAGTGGGGTATTGATCCTCCCAGGTGGACTTGCCCTGCTGATCTTCGAGAGAGAAGCGTAAAATCGTTTTTTGGTGCGTTTTCAGGACTGACTGGTACCCTGAGGCGAAATCAGGATTATCGGCCCGCATTTCGCTTAATATGAGCTCTTGAAACTGGCAGATCGCATAGTTGGGATGTACCAGGTTCCCGAGCCAGATTATCTTGCCGTTTCCCTCAGGTGAGAGTGCTCCGGCAAGCTCCTGGGTGATCTTCTCCATGCGTCTCCTACCGATGGACTGGTTACCCATGTTCTCTTCTTTATCGATATCATCACAGACGATCAGTCCGGGACGTTTGGCAGTCTTAGGATTGATAGTTCCACGGTGGCTCTGCTTGATACTCCTAGCTCTGATCCTGGTTTTATTCTTGAGATAGAAGTCCAGATCAAAGCTATCCATAGGCTGCAGCTCAGG
>Ga0255344_1002314_pt1 | contig 23417 bp, 23 predicted proteins | sample wastewater_treat_5_FD_192414 | JGI IMG/M metagenome (GOLD analysis project Ga0255344, IMG submission 192414) | Wastewater microbial communities from Lulu Island WWTP, Vancouver, Canada - plant18 | ecosystem: Engineered > WWTP > Wastewater > Unclassified | place: Canada: Vancouver, British... | reverse complement strand
ATAAGATCCAGTTTGACACCTTACTTGAAGACATTAAACTTTGGATTCACACCGGAAACCAAGATTTATTGGCTGGAGCAATTTTAGTTGCTAAATATCAATATCCCGATTTAGATATTGAGAAGTTGGAGCAGCAGGTAGCCACCATAAAAAAAGAAATTTGGCTCGAGTTAAATGAGAACCTAACAGCATTAGAAATAGTTAATATTTTCAATCACATTTTCTTTACCAATCATAATTTCAGTGGTAACACTTCAAATTATCATGCTCCGCAAAACTCTTTTGTAAATATTGTACTAGAAAGTAAAAAGGGAAATCCTTTAGCCTTGAGTATCGTTTATTTATCGATTGCTCAATCATTAGGATTACCTATTTATGGTGTTAATTTACCAGAGCATTTTGTACTTGCTTATTTAGGTAATGACGATAATGATTTGGTTGATATGTCGAGGGTACTATTTTATATTAACGCTTTCAGTAAAGGATCGGTATTTGGGAAAGCAGATATTGATCAATTTGTAAAGCGATTAAATTTAGAGCCGCAATCAAGTTATTATTTGCCATGCACTAATCTTGATATGATAGTTAGGATGATTAGAAATCTTTCTTTTTCATATCAAAAATTGGGTGATACCGATAAGGTAGATGAGCTGGCTCAAATGATTGCACTATTTAGTGCCCACGTATAATTCTTTGCACGGTCAGAAAAATAATTTTTACATCAGTAAAAACTCCTTGCTCGGCGATGTATTTCATGTTGAGCTTTAATTTGGCCGGCATGATTTCATCAATATACGTTTTCTCGGGATCAGAGCTTGCTGCTAAAAGGTTGTTTTCATCAGCATATTCAATAGAGGCATAGTCAGTGATACCAGGCTTTGCCAAAAGCACATTTTTTTGCTCAGAGGAATACATATCGACATACTTTCTTACCTCCGGACGAGGTCCTACTAAACTCATACTTCCATTTACCACATTAATCAATTGCGGCAATTCATCTAACTTATATTTCCTTAAAAAATATCCGACAGTTGTTACTCGAGGATCCCTTCCTCCAACAGTAAGTAATCCCAGTTTATCAGCACCAATACGCATGGTTCTGAATTTATAAATAAAGAAATCGTTACCCATAAATCCTACGCGCTGTTGAAGATAAAACACAGGTCCTTTGCTATTAAGCTTGATAAGAACAGCAATTATGATCAATATAGGACTCACCAACAATAAAAATGGTAATGCAATTATCAAATCGAAGAGTCGCTTAATCATTATTATTTGGCATTAAGGACAGCTTCAACCGACGCAACTACGGCATTTATAACACGATCACTCATCTCATCCGACAAATTATAAAATACCGGCAATGAAATTTCACGACTATAATTGCTAAACGTTACAGGATAATCGGCAATATTATAGCCCATGTTTTTATAAAACGATAACATTGGTAGCGGAATAAAATGCACATTCACACTTACATCAAAATCGAATATTTTTTGAATGATTAAGTCGCGTTGTTCTTCAGAAATACCTTTTATTCTTAACGGGAACAAATGATAAGAAGTTTCTGCATTATCAGTAACGATAGGAGGTAATTCCGCCCAACTATATTGGCTTAGCTTCTGAGAATATTTATTGCAAATTGCCTTACGGACAACTAAAGTATCATTATCGTAGCGAGTTAATTCAATCAATCCGATCGCTGCCATAATATCGGTCATATTGCATTTAAAGCCGGCTTCGATAATATCATATCGCCAATTCCCTTTTTGCATTTTAGCCAATGCATCTTTGTTTTGACCATGAAGTGTGTAAATACATAAGTACTTATAAATATCTTCATTGTTAAAAGGTTCAGGAAAATTTAAAGCGATAGCGCCACCTTCAGCTGTTGTTAAATTTTTCACTGCGTGAAAGGAGAATACAGTTACATCCGCTAAAGTTCCTGTTCTTCTTCCCTTGTAAAATCCACCGAGCGAGTGAGCAGCATCAGAGAGGATCATGATACGTCCCAATTTCTGTTGCTCGTCGGACGAAGCAGCAAATAAAGCTTTAATCGAAGACTCATTGACTAATGAATTTATTGCATCATAATCGCAAGGGTAACCTGCAAAATCGACCGGCATAATCACTTTCGTATTCTTAGTGATAGCTTTTCGAATGGCTTCAACATTGATATTGAAATCGTCGGAATTGGTATCAACTAATACAGGTGTTGCACCGCAATGCACTACTACGTTAGCAGTAGCAGAGTAGGTATAGGAAGGCAAAATAACTTCATCGCCTTCTTTCACTCCAAACCAACGCAACATAATTTCTAATCCTGCGGTAGCAGAATTCAAGCAAAGGGTTGCTGCATTACCGTTATAAGCCGATAAATTTTTCTCGAATTGTTTTGTTCTTGGTCCCGTAGTTATCCATCCCGATTTTAAGGTAGCAACTACTTCATTAATTATTTCATCATCAATGCGAGGCGGAGCAAATGGTATTAGCGACATTTTAAATAGAATTTAGGTCAAAATTACAATAATCAGTCGGAAGCTTTACTGTTTAATGCCATCAAACTAAAAAAGAAAGCAAAAAACAGTACACCTCGTTGGGTTTCCAATGTAGCTTCAGTCAGCGCATTTAAAGCACAAACTGCAATAAATAGAGGAAAGATTAGATCGGGGTAATTCTTAAATTGCAGCAATGGTATAATGTGCACTAAAAGGATCAAAATGAGTCCAATAAGACCAATTGAAACCCAAATTTGCAGATACTCATTATGCGTATTGAGCTGCTTTTCGTAGCCATATTTAAAGTCATGGCTCATATATGTTTTTACTAACTCGTCTTTTATATCACCGGTACCGGTTCCTAAAAGCCAATTGCTCCTCAATACTTCGAACGATTCCTTCCAGATTTCCATTCTTCCCGTTGTACTGTTATACACTTGAGCAGTTCCTTGGGCCGGAGCTTCTATTGCATTCTCTACTTGCGTATAGCGATTATTGATTCGTGTAAGCATGAAATGTGATTCTACGGTCATTAATATAACAGTTGCAATAACGGAAATAGCAGAAGCTTTTAGTTTTATGTTTTTAAATTGAAGTACTAGGTATAAAAACAAGCTAATCACAATTGCAGCTTGTGCTGTGCGAGCTGATAATAATATACTCATCAGCAAAAGAAAATAAAGAATTATAGCAGCGATCGATTGTTGCTTAACTTTATTAGCTGAAACAATCAGATATAATAATGCTAGTACCGACAAATTTAAGTACATAGTAAAATAGGTCGGGTGCATTAATACTGAACATAAACCAGTGTAGAAAAATGAATGGATATCTCCTGTTGTTTCAAAGTTTTTATATGCGTTCACCAACAAATAAATTGATGCAATAATACACCCGCCAATAAATGCTTTTAATACTTTATAGACATCCTCCTTTATAATATTGCTTGTACCAATTGCAAAGGGCAGTAGCAACAATGTAAGTTTTATTTGAAGATCAAGCCCGGCGTATTTAAAATTATCGGTCCAAAGTAATCCGACAATATGCAGCAAATAAAGGGCAGGCAAAATTTGCAACAATCGATTCTTTTTAAAAATATTGATCATTGATGTCCGCTCATCTTTCACAGCTAAACGTATAATGGCGATCAATATCCAACAAACGATAGATACATTTAACAATATAGGTAATGTCAATGCAGAAAGCATTAACAATGCAGTGATAGCTTTAGCAGTATTTAAGGATTCTTTCATTAATTGTATCATTTTTGCATTGCTGCCATAGCTGAAATCCAGTCCTTAGCGATATTTTCACGCATGAAATACTTTTGCGCATAGGCTTTACCGTTAGTCCCCATCGTTTTACATTCATCCTGATGTTGTTCCATATAAACAGCTGCTTCGGCCAAGGCTTCGGCATTTTCAGGTTCGGTAAACAATCCGCATTTACCTTGATTGATAAATAACTCACGAGCTTCGCCATCAACAGCTAATAAAAGCGGTTTTTCAAGAGCTAAATTCTCGAATATTTTAGAGGGAATAGCTCCTAAAAACAAGTCCATTTTCTTTAAAGGAATAACGGCGGCATTAACAGCAGATACTATTGAAGGAACTTCAGGACGAGTTACTAAATCGAGAAAATGCACTCGTTGGATATTTTCGTTTTTTACTCGAGTAATTAATCGCTCTTTCTCAGGACCATCTCCCAACAACAAAAACTTTACTTTGCTTGAACCGGGAAGCAATTTAGCGGCATCCAATATAACATCGAGGCCTTGAGCTATTCCGATAATTCCGGCGTAGAGTAAGAGGAAATCATCATCAGAAAATCCCATTTCTTTTCTTTTTCCGGGATTGAACTTTGTTGCGAAGATTGATTTATCGACTCCATTTGGCAACCAATGAACAGTTTTATTTGGGAAACGTGAATGAATATCTTTTACGATTCCTTGGGTTTGTCCGGTGACCATATACGAGGAACGATATAGCCATTCCTCCAACTTTGTTGCGAGATTTAAAAAGAACTTATTGGTGATTACACCTAATTTCTCTGCCGACTCAGGCCATAAGTCACTAACATTAAATACAAACTTTGCGTTCTTTCTTTTGCTGATCCACCAACCGCTGATTCCTAAGAAAAGGGGAGGTGATTCGCACATTAATACATCAAATTTACCCGGAATTTTAGCAGAAGCAAATACGGAAGAAAAAGTAAAAGAGAAGTAATTTAATAATCGCGAGATGATAGATCTATTTTTACTCACATAAATCCACGAGCGAAATACATCAATGCCTTCAAATTGATCTTTCAAAAACCATTTTCCTTTATAATCCTTATGAATCTCCATCGCAGGATAATTGGGCATAGCACATAATACTACAACTTCATGACCTGAGGCTTTTAGTTCTCTGGCTAATCCGCTGAGACGATTTTGCGGTGCTCCCGTTTCAGGAGGATAATATTGTGAAAGGATCAGTATTCTCACGATGATCTGTGTAATTCATTAACGATTTTTTCGGATGCTTTTCCGCCGCCGTATAAGTTCACGGAGAAGTCCGATTTTTTATTGCGCATTTCTTCAAACGATGAAAGAATTTTATTGTAGTCGGCTCCGGCTAATTTATTAAATCCGCCTTGCACCAATTCAACCCATTCTGTTTCATCACGAAGTGTAATGCAATGCTTAGCGAAGAAGAACGCTTCTTTTTGTAATCCGCCACTATCTGTCATCACCAAAGAACAATGCTTCAACATTTCAATCATGTCGAAGTACCCCACGGGATCGATTACAGTAAATGGTAAGTTAATTCCTGCATCTTTCACAATTTTTTGTGTCCTGGGATGCAAAGGCAATACTACGGGAACTACGTTATGGATTTCAGATAATGAATCAATGATTGATTTTAACCTTGAAAGATCATCAGTATTTTCGGCGCGATGTAAAGTACATAGAACAAAATCGCGAAGCTTTAATTTCTCAATAATGGTTGACTTTGATGCTGATGTTTGAGCATAATACATAGCGGCATCTTGCATCACATCACCCGATAAAATCAATTTATTTTCTGCAAAGGGATATCCTTCTTTCGTCAAATTATCAATAGCAGTTTGAGTAGGGCAGAAGAGCAAGTCAGAAATACGATCTGTTAGAATACGATTTATTTCTTCGGGCATTTTCATATTGAATGAGCGTAGTCCTGCTTCTACATGCGCAACAGGAATATGCATCTTAGCAGCAGCAAGAGCTCCTGCAAGCGTTGAATTAGTGTCGCCGTAAACAAGTACTCGATCAGGCTTTTGATCTCTGTAAATCGCCTCTAATCCTTCAAGCATTTGTCCGGTCATAGCTCCATGACCAAGTCCGTGAATACCTAAATTAAAAGTCGGTTTCGGAATTTCCATTTCATCAAAAAAAACATCCGACATATTCGCATCATGATGTTGTCCGGTATGAACAATTAATTCTTCAATATCGCTTACTTTCGATAAGGCGCGACTCACCACAGCTGCTTTCACAAACTGGGGACGAGCTCCTACGATGGTGATTATTTTCATCTTTCTTATTTTCAATTATTAATCACCTGATACACTTCTATACAAATCGAATAGTTTCTCTCTTTCCATTTGCCAATTATATTCATTGGTAGCTAATTTAATATTGTTCGCTTTCATGTGCGATAATTTTTCCTCATCTCCGGCTAATAGATCAACCATTTTGGCAATAGCGATTGAGTCTGAAGGATCAACATAAAGCGATGCTTCTCCAAAAAATGACTTCCAATAATCAAAGTCACTCATAATCATCGGTAAACCGCAAGCCATATATTCAAACGGTTTTGTTGCTAATGTAGTAAGATGATTTGGCTTAGGAAGAAAAGTTATTATTCCTAGATCAGCAGCTTTGATATAAGAGAATATTTTATCTGCTTCTACTGTTCCAAGATATTTTACATTCGACCATCCTTCAAGGCTTTCGCATTTCCTTTTGAAATCATCTGATTCGAAAGGGCCTAGAATCCATAGTTCAGCATTTTTTGTATAACGAAAAGCTTCAATAAGTTCCAATGTACCTCTAATTTCACTAGTCCCGCCAACATAAATCACAGCCTTTTTAGTCTTTTCAATATTTAGATCCGGAATGTCATTATAAAATGGCAAAATAGGGAAGTTTCGCAAAGTCACCGGATTTAATTTCGGGAATAATTCGGAGATATCGGGACGAGCTGTAATTATGCCGCTAAAGAATGGTAAAGTAATTCTCTCAACCAATTTAATAATGCTTGAGAGCAATTTCTTTGAAAAATTGTTCGTCATGTATGGTCGTGAAAGAATCGCTGCAGCATTGTTTTCATGCACATCCATGATTACTTTTTCCCCTGTTAATCGAAGTAATAATCCCATCCACACTAATTCAGGATCATGCAAATGATAAATATCGGCATTCACTTTACGAGCTTCAATAAAAGCTTGAACTATTGAAGTTAAAAAGAAGCGTTTAATCCTTTGAGTATGTCCTTTGAACCCAATAATTTTAATCCCGTCTCTTACAGTTGAACTCGCGTTTGCACAAAGAAGGGTCACATCATATCCTGCCTCATCAAGTGACTTACATTCTTTAAAGAAGATACGATTATCGTTTGGACGATGAACCGTGGTTACATGACAAACTTTAGCTTTCATTTATTGCTTTATTATAAAATGAAACAAATTTATCACGATTAGCTTTTTTCGTTCCGTGCAAGGCTATAATCTCTTTGTTTTTATTGATTACTTCATCCGATAATAATTGAATCGCTTCACCAATGACATCCTTACTCATATCAGTCACGATGATACCATTTTTAAGATCGTTAATCCATTCTTTATTGGCCGGTAAGTTTGATACAATAGGAAAACATCCTGCAGCCATAGCTTCTAAGAGTGATATTGATGTAGCGTCGCTTTCAGGAATAGAAATGTAAATAGAAGATTTAGCGTAGAGCTCTGAATTTTCATCCTTATTTACCCAGCCAACGAATTCAACATTACCTTTGCACGACAATTTACTAACACGATTCTTAAGAGCTGTTTCTTCCGAACCGGTTGCAGCTATTATCAATTTCCAGTTTTTACCATCATTATTAGACTGATAAAACTTATCGAAAATTGTTACAATAGAATCAATTCGATAGAGTGGTGTTAATTGGCGATTACTGTAAACAATTTTCTCTTTAGGAAGATCCTTAACTTCAATATCAATACCGAAGTTAGCAATTAGAATTTCCGGTTTGGCTGGTGCACTATATTCCCACATAACTTCTGCCATGCTAGAAGAATCAGAAGTGAAATACTTGACATTTTTCAATATGTACTTCAACATGGCTTTGTATAAAAATCCTTTTTGGGGCGTTAGAAGGATATCACTTCCCCAAGCGGTAACTATAATGGGATAATTGTTTTTACATGCTTTAATAGCATAAAATGCACATGAATTAGCTTGATGAACATGTACAACGGTTGGATTAAAGTCATTAATTAAACTCTTTAATCGGCTTATACCTGCAATAATTTGAAGCGGATTCTTGAGTGAAAAGTTAAAAGCTTCTTGTCTAAATTTTAATCCTTCTTTTGGCTTATCGGTAATAACTAATATATCATCAAAATAATCTTGAATTAAATCAAGATATTTAAATGTATGCACAACACTTGTACCAATCAATACTAATCTTTTCATGATCTGCTTTTTATTAGTATTTTTTTTGCGACCAATTAAGGTAATTCGATTTCAATTTTTCGTCTTGATCAAGGAATGGTTGATCTAACTCCTTTGTCGACTTAAGAACTTGCGCCGGTTGTCCGCCGATAACAGAAAAATCAGGGTACTCTCCATCCAAATATGAAAAGGCTGAAACGATACATCCTTTCCCGATTTTTGTCCCTGGCATAATAACCACATGTGGTCCTATAAATGTATAAGCACCGATTAAAACCGGACCTCTTTTATATCCTACTTTATCACTTTCAGGAACGTTGATATATTGATCACCATACAATCGAATAGAAATATGACTAGAGTGGGTTAGGATACTTACATAACTTGTAATTTGACAACCTTCTTCAATCTTTAATGAATTGCTTGCATCCAAAAAGTTGTATTGACCAATGTAAACATGATCTTGAATCTGTAATTTTTCAGATTGAATAATTGTGGTAGAACTTCCGATTCTGGTGTTTTTACAAAACACACTATCGTGATTTTTATATCCGCCAACCATTACAGGTCGTATAAATCGTGATAGAAATCTAAATATTTTGTCTTTCATATTATCTACCTTTTTTACGATTGTAACTTCTTCCTTCTTTAAATCGATTAATATTATCGGTTAAATTTTCGATAATATTGGATCTCCAATGACGAGGGTGACTTAAAAAGTAAATTACCGGAATGTCTTTTAGAATAGCTTCGAATGGAGAACTTGGACGATAAAAATTCGGATAAATGGTATCTGATCCGATATAATTATAATTCTTAATTAGCAATTCGTCGTAACACTCGAATTCAATACCAAGAGAGTTAAGTAAATTCGTTGTAATAAACGCGTTATTGGGCATATTAATTACACGGTTTACAAAATCACCATGGGCAGCGACCGACTTAATTTTTATTTTACTTTTCTCTTCAAAATAACTGCAATTTGTTTTGAAATTATTGGCAATTGTATCGAAGTGGGAGGGAACATCAGACGATTTTTTAATTCCGTATTGTTTGCAAAACTCCGATAACTCCTCAAAATGGTAACCTACTTCAAAGCCTGCTTCATCTATTTCCTTAATTAACTTAGCATCAAAGGTGCTCAAACGAAAATAATAGCTGGTTAATACTTGATGTTTTTTTTCGATTTCAAAAAATAGTCTTGCTGTCTTAATATCAGTGTCGATATCGTGGCGATGAATGAAATATCTATCGGAAGTGCTTAATGACGAAGTTTTTAATAGATGATAAAATTCACGAATAGTAATATGTTTATAACCTGCTTCTTTTGCTGAAACAATCAGTTTTTCATATTCATCCATTCGCGAAGGAAGAAGAAAATCAGAGTATATTCTATTTAATAGCTGCATCTAAATTACTTTTTCCAGTTTACTTTATTTGGCTGAAATCCTAGTCTTTTCTTAAAAAGTAATAAGCCTTCTGATGCCCCTAACATAGTGTCATACATGACATAAGACGGCTTTGCCTCAGAGAGCATCATGGCGTCTATTGCTTTCAAAACCAACAAATACATAATACCATCTTTCAAATATTCATTGTGACCCATCAAACGATTTAAAGTCATTAATTCACCGCTTTGGACTGTCCACAAATAAGCTACCAATTTGTTATCTGAAAATATACCGTAGTAACGGTTTTGCTCATTCTTAGGATATTTCAGAATAGGTTTTAAATAGGTGGCTGATAATTGCTTTCCTTGACGCTCATTTGATGATTTATGAATAGCATCAATTTCCAGAGCATAAGTATCGGGATCTATCGATTTAAATTGATACCCTTTTCCTTCGCATCTGCGCGAATAATAGGCTGCTGAATTTTTGCCGGAAACAGTAGCTACATATTGCTCGAAATTTTTGAATTCATTGAGCTTTATTAATGCAACGCCTAATGTTTTATTCTTTACAAGAAATACTTTAGGATGTGGTTTAGTATAATATTTATACATACGCAAACCTTCTTCCGTGCTGATATCCATTTGAATATTAGCTTTCGGAAGTGATTTTATCGTTTTTATTAGTCCTAAAATACGTCGCATTTTTTGTTAAGCTATTTCTGTTTTTGGTACTGCCGATAATTGGTAATACCATATCAATGCATAAATCATAATACCACAACCGGCAATTGTAAGTAATTTAAATCCCAGCATATAACTACCATAAATTCCTCCTATGATAATGGCACTAAAGCGTAATATGATCTCAATTATTGTAATCATCATCGCCTTGCGCTGCTTATTTCGAATTAAAGCAAAGCATGAAACCGGACTAACAATAAAATTTAAAAATAACCAAGGGGCCATCACACCGGCAATTTCTCCGGCTCCTGCCCATTTCTCACCAAAAAAGACGCGAAATATAGGAGTAGCAAAGAACCATAGTAATGTAAAAAAAGGCAATCCTAATAGTAATAACTGAAGGTATATTTTTTTTACATGACTTCTTAAATCTATTCCTTGATGACTCATTTCAGTAAACTTAGGATATATTACTTGATAAATTGATGAGCCAATAAATCCTATAGGAGCTTTCAAAATCCTAAATCCTTGTCCGTAAAACGAAACAATATTAGCAGTAAAGTAATAATTCAGCACGAAAGTAATTCCTTGATCTTGAAACGTATCAACTAATGCATGCGGAGCATTAAATAGGGGATAGTTTTTATGTCGTATAAAGGTTTCTTTCATATTTGTTATTCGATGAAATGGCCTCAATAGTACATTCGGTATTTTTCTTAAAAGAACGATGAATCCTGTAAATTGACCTAATACATTACCAATTATTAATCCTGCAGGTTTCAATCCGGCCATTCCCAATCCAATTCCCCCAATTGCTGTTGCCAGCACCGAAGATATTCGTGCCGCAAGATTTAGTTTAAACGATTGACGACGAAGAGATAGAAAATTCAATGATTGCATAAGCCCTGCAAATACAACATATACCGGAATCAGAAAATACCATGAATTGAAATTGCCTGAATTTCCCGATTTAAATCTCCAAAATAGTAGAATCAATAAACTAAGAATAGCAATCACAAATGAGCTGTAAAAGCAAATACTTATAATGTCTAATGCTTCTTCTTCTTCTTTTGGTGCAACTATGGCATACTCAAAACGAAGAGTAGCCACTACTGAAATAATAGCGGCTACTGAGTAAAATATCTGAAATACAGCAAATTCTCCGGGCGAATAAATTCGCGTTAAAATAGGAGTGCTTAGAATGTTTATTATTTGAGAAATTGCAGTCCCCGTTACGAGTGTAGTAACATTCTTGACAAATACCGATTTTTGTTTAAAAATTTTAAGCATTTATCTAAGTTATTAGGCGACACAATTCCTGCTAATTACTTCGCATAATTTACCGCACGCGTCTCTCTGATTACCGTAACTTTTACTTGTCCCGGGTAAGTCATTTCAGTTTGAATACGGTTAGCGATATCGAACGATAATTGTTCTGTTGCCTTGTCATCGAGTTTCTCGCTTTCTACGATTACACGTAGTTCACGTCCCGCTTGAATAGCAAATGCTTTCTCAACTCCTTTGTACGATTGAGCTAATCCTTCCATTTCTTTCAGACGCTTCATGTATTGTTCTACAATCTCGCGACGTGCTCCTGGGCGCGCTCCGCTGATAGCATCACATACCTGAATGATAGGAGAGATCATACTTGTCATCTCGATCTCGTCGTGGTGAGCTCCGATAGCATTGATTACTTCAGGATTTTCTTTCGCGCGTTCAGCCATTTTCATACCGGCAATTGCGTGAGGAAGTTCTGTATCTTCTTCAGCAACTTTTCCGATATCGTGTAATAATCCTGCACGTTTAGCTAATTTCACATTCAAGCCTAATTCAGCAGCCATTAATGCACAAAGGTTAGCTACTTCTCTCGAGTGTTGGAGTAAGTTTTGTCCGTAAGATGAACGGTATTTCATACGACCAACCATTCTGATTAATTCAGGCGCAAGTCCGTGAATACCTAAATCGATAGCTGTTCTTTTTCCTGTTTCAATAATCTCTTCGTCAAGTTGACGACGTACTTTCGCAACAACTTCTTCGATACGTGCCGGGTGAATACGTCCGTCGCTCACCAATTGGTGCAAAGCTAAACGAGCTAACTCTCTTCTTACCGGATCAAATCCTGAAAGGATAATTGCTTCCGGAGTATCATCAACGATGATTTCAATTCCTGTCGCTGCTTCTAATGCTCTGATATTTCTTCCTTCACGTCCGATTACACGTCCTTTTACTTCGTCATTATCGATATGGAATACTGTTACTGCATTCTCTATTGCATGCTCAGTAGCAACACGTTGAATCGTTTGAATAACGATACGTTTAGCTTCTTTATTAGCCGTTAATTTCGCTTCGTCAATTGAATCCTTAATAAACGACATTGCCTCCGTTTTAGCTTCAGCTTTTAATGCTTCTACTAATTGTGCTTTAGCTTCATCAGCCGATAATCCTGCGATTTTTTCTAAAGCATGAACTTGCTTCTGATGAGCTTTTTCAAGGTCTTCTTTGCGACGATCAACAACTTCTAATTGAGAAGTTAAATTTGCTTGTATTGTTTCTACTTCAGATTGCTTGCGCTTAGAGGCTTCTAATTGTTGATTTAATGTAGTTTCTTTTTGTTTTACTCGGTTTTCGGCAGCTTGAATATGCTTGTCTTTTTCAGTGATATGCTTTTCATGCTCTGTTTTCATTTGAAAGAAGCGTTCTTTTGCTTCCATCGTTTTGTCTTTCAAAAAGAGTTCGCCTTTCGCTTGAGCTTCTTTTATAATTGCTTGTGCTTTTTCTTCAGCTGCAGCTACTGTTGTTTCAGTATTTTTTCGTGTGAGAAGGTATGCAAGTACAGCGCCTATCGCTAATCCTATCAGCCCCGCTATAATAATCGTGATATCCATAATTAATTAAAACTAGTTATTGTTGTTATATATTGATAAACGAACCGGTTTCGGTTCGCGTTTGTGCTTAATATAAAGAACCCGCATCCACTCTGTGAGAATTAAAACCCTATAGACAGGGTCGGAGTACACCCCGCTGTTTTGCGCTATTCTCTCGAAGAGAACCTGCCCTCTGCAGCGCGAAATGCCTCCTAATGGTTGTAATGTTGATTTTAATCTGCGACCAGAATGGAATGCGGGTTTCTTATTCCCGAACTCGGGTGATGATCAAAGAACGAATTATTGATTATCAGGTCCGAATGCTTTTACCAATTCCGAAAGGGCTTCTAATTCTTTTTGAATATCAGCTTCTCTGGCTTCCATATTTTTTCCTGCACCCAATAGCTCAGCCGATTGTTGCAAGGCACACATAGCTAATAAGTCTTGAGGGTCTTTAACGTTGTAGGCCGTTTCATAAGTCTTCATTCTTTCGTTGACTAATTGTGCGGCTTTTTGTAAAATGAACTCTTGTTCAGGACTTACCTTTAAAGGATAGGTCTTGTTAGCTATCTGGACTTTTATGGAGATGGTTTCGCTCACCTGTTAATCTTTGTTCAACAGCGCTAAACAACGATCGATTTCGCGGATATAGCTGTTGATTTGTAATTTAAGCTGTCGTTGGTCCTGGTCACCGGCCCCCGACAAAGCCTGCGCTAATTTAACTGTTTTCAACTGTTCTCTTAGCGTTTCTGCCTCATTCATTGCAGATAGTTTTTCAACCTCCAACTGTTGATGAAGCATTTTTAATTGCGCATTCTCTTTTTCCATGACCCGATAATGGGCAAGCACCTTCTTTACTTGCTGTTGCAAGTCTTTGATATGCTGTACATTTTCGATTGTAACCATGTGATTTTGAAGCGCGAAGCAAATGTACCTTAATCTTTTAATTCAACCAAACGTTTCGCTCGTATTTCTTACCATTTCTGTTATTCGGATTCCTTATTGTACTTTTAGGCCATGGAATTATTCCGAAAGTTTTTATGCATTTTATTATTCGGTGGCCTCATTTTATTGGCCGAATCGACTGCATTTGCCCAATATCGTTCCGATGTTTTCTCTTCTCCGCTTCAAATTCCGCTCAAATTAGCCGGAAATTTCTGCGAAATACGGTCAAATCATTTCCATTCCGGACTCGATTTTAAAACCAATGGTGCCGAAGGTCAACCGGTTTTTACTGCTTGCGAAGGGTGGATTTCTCGAATAAAAGTCAGCACCTCAGGATTCGGACGGGTGGTTTATATTAACCATCCTCAAGGATATACAACCGTTTATGCTCATTTAAGCAGCTTTTGTGATCCGGTTGCAGCATTGGTCGATTCAATTCAGCGTGCTAATCAATCGTATGAAATGGAGTTTTTCCCCGATTCATCTCGTTTCCCGGTGATAAAACATCAATTAATCGGAATAAGTGGTAATTCGGGAGGCAGTCAAGCACCTCATTTACATTTTGAAATTCGAGATAGGTATTCGGAAGAGCCATTAAATCCCATGGGATTCGGTTTACCCATTGCCGATACAATTGCTCCAAACATTTCGAAAATTGCTTGGTATGTTGAGCGAAATAGCAATTTTATTCAAGCAGGATCAAACGCTATTTCTACCTATAATAAATTAGAACCCGATACATTTCATGTTTGTGAAGATGTTTATTATGCCGCTTTTTCGGGAATTGATACCGATAGTTCTTCTTCCTTAGGAATATATTCGATAGCATTTATTGCCGATAAGGATACCATTTACAAAGTGAAATTCGACCGATTCAATTTTAGTGAATCAAAATTGGTGAACGCATATATAGACTACAAAGAATTGAAGTTGCGGAAAACCGAAATGCAAAGATGTTTTAAAACGGAAGGGAATACATTCTCAGTATTTAAGAAAATCAAAAATAGGGGAGTTCAAATCCTTGATTATATTCCGGTTGATTGCAGGCTGGTTGTTACCGATTTCTATGGCAATTCTTCATCATATAATTGGGTTTTTCAAGCAGATAGTATAGCAGATAGTTTATTGCGCGATTTTCAATCGGTTTTAATGCCACCAAAATATAATGTTACTGTTTTAAATGGAGGAGAGGTGATTTCTGATCGACTGAAAGTGAATATTCCTCCTGGTGCTATCTATGAAAATGCTCAAATAGATGCAGCTGTTACTATAAAGAAAAATATTCTTTCAGTTTCAATCGGTTCGCCCTTGATCGCATTGCAAAAACCTGTTTCGGTTTCTTTAAAACTTAAGCCATCACCTAAACTCAGCTATTGGTTTTCAGAGGTGAATTCCGAAGGAAAACCTAACGGTAACGCCTTCCCGTTAAAGTATTTTAAAGACCATTTGGAAGGGAATTTACGTGCTTTTGGAAATTATCGATTAATGATAGATAGTATGCCACCAAAAATCGTTTCTGTGGTAAAAACTACTGATTCAGTGAAAAAAATGAATCCCGTTTTTGCGGTTAAAATAACCGACGATTTATCGGGAATCAAAAAAGCTGATGCATTTATCAACGGAATTTGGCAGCCATGCGAATGGGATGCGAAGCATGATGCTTTGTTAATTCCAATGTGGATTGATTGCTACGGACCGGTTAAAGTTGATATTACAGCAGTAGATTATAGCGGAAATTCGGTCAAAGTGAATAGTTGTTTTTCATATTAATTCAGTTTTTATTGGGCTGATATCTATCAACTTTTCAACTCTGTTTTGTCATTCTTTTTTACACAATCTCATAGTACGTTTGTTCCGCTGATCAAAGCATCAGCCATGAAATTATAGTAGTTTCATAGTTTGCAGGTTTGGGGAAAGCTGTACCAAGGGTGCAGCTTTCATTTTTATACACGTTATCTTAGCTGATTATGATCGTTTTTTACATTTTAGCCCTTTTAAGTGAAATTGCCGGAACTATCGGAGGATTTGGTTCTTCAGTATTCTTCGTGCCTTTGGCGTCATTCTTCTTTGAGCCCAAAGTTGTATTGGGATTAACAGCTTTCTTTCACGTATTTAGCAATTTGGCAAAGCTGATTATGTTTAGAAAGTTTATTGATAAAAAAATATTTCTGTTATTCGGATTACCTAGTGTAATTGGTGTAATTATCGGCGGACTTCTAGCAACGCAGATGTCGTTTTATTATGCCGAATTAATTATGGGAATTTTCCTGGTTTCTTTCTCATTTTACTTTCTTAAAAATCCTGAAGTTCATTTTGAAGCCTCAAAGAAAAATGCTATTACAGGAGGAACAACAGCGGGATTCTTAGCCGGATTAATAGGCACCGGAGGAGCAATTCGAGGGGCCGCTATGGCAGCTTTTAATCTCGAGAAGAATTTCTTTGTTGGTACATCGGCAGCAATCGATATGGGTGTCGATTTTAGTCGCTCTGTAATTTATTGGGCCGATGGATTTATCAATTCAAGTCATTTGTGGTATTTACCGGGATTAATTATCGTTTCATTTTTAGGAAGTTGGATAGGAAAATTATTGCTAAATAAAATTAGTCAGATTTACTTTCGTAAAATTGTACTCATTTTGGTGGGTATTATAGGAATTGTATCTATCAGCAAATTCTTCATATGACAAATTCAATTCAAGGTTTTAATATCCGCTCCAAAGTTTTTGCTGTTAGGCTGGTACTCATATTTTCGGTGCTTATTATGGCTATAAAGTTTATTGCCTATAAAGTTACGATGTCAAATGCCGTACTTTCCGACGCCCTTGAATCTCTTATCAATATTGCTACTAGTTCATTTACTCTCTACAGTATTTATTATTCTTCTAAACTTCGCGATCTTGATCATCCTTATGGTCACGGAAAAATTGAATATTTAGCAGTTGGATTCGAAGGAGCATTAATCATTGGGACCGGCATTTATATCCTCTTTAAATCGGGATATAATTTGATTCATCCGAATACCCTTGAAAATGTTGATGAAGGTATCATTCTAACTGCAGTTTCGGGATTAGCCATGTATTTTATCGGCACCTATATGAAACGAAAAGGGAAGGAGTTAAATTCTTTGCCTTTAATTGCAGATGGACAGCATTTTCATGTTGATACCATGACAAGTGTTGGATTAATAGTGGGACTAGGGTTATATCATTTAACAGGATTAGCATGGATTGATCCATTATTGGCAATTGCCTTGGCTATTCATATAATGATGAGTGGATATAAGCTCACAAAAGAATCTATTGATCGTTTGCTCGATAAGGCTGATGAAGAATCAATTGAAAAAATAGCTACCTCACTGCAGAAAAATCGTCACGATAACTGGATTGATGTCCATAACCTAAGATCGCAAAAATTCGGACATTATATTCATGTCGATTGTCACCTTACTTTACCATTTTATTTAACTTTGGAAAAGGTACATTCAGAGGTTAAACTGCTTGAAAACGAACTAAATCGTGATTTTGATCATTCTGTTGAATTATTTGTGCATACAGACCCTTGTAATGAGGAATTACCATGTGATATTTGCAGTGTGAAAGATTGTGTATTCCGCAAAAAGGCTTTCGTTAAAAGCGTTGAATGGACTCATGCCAATCTTATTATCAATAAAAAACATAAATTGCATTAAGTACTAACTTAAATTATCAATTCTATGAAACTGATTTTATGTCCAACCGACTTTTCAAAAGGTTCTGAAAATGCGGTTCTGTATGCAGCTGCTATGGCACGCGTTTACAAGAGTAAATTATTATTGATGCATTGTTATGAAACACCTGTGATTTATACAGATGTTACAATTTCTTCCGTACAGATCGATTATCAAGTGATGTACGAGAATTCGATTAAAGCATTGAAGAAATTTTATGCCAAAATCGCAGACAAACTAAAAGGTGTTCCCGTTGAGCTCATAATTCAACAAGGATTGCCTTCTGCAAGAACAATAGAAATTGCAATTGAAAAAAAGGTTGATGCGATCTTTTTATCAAGTACTACAACATCTACTGTTGAACGATTCTTAATTGGTAGTAATACCGGACGTATTTTGAAAGAAGCTACTTGTCCGGTGATGATTATTCCTCCTAAAGCCAAATTCACCGAATTCAATAAAATCGTTTATACAACGGATTTAACTGAAGAAAATTTATTGAAATCAGAGAAAGTTGTTGATTTGGCAAAAATGTTCCGTGCCGAATTGATTTTCTTAAATGTCGATAATCATTTCTTGGTTCATGATGAAAAGGATCTAGAACGAATTACCTCTCGCATTAAACAATTCGTGAAGTATCCTAAGATGAGAGGATATGTTTGCTCTGATGCAAATATCGCCGATGGTATCACTTTCTTCTTGAAATCAGAAAAAGTGGATTGCTTGGCAATGGCTACGCATCACCGAAATTTCTTGGAATCAATTATTAACCCATCTATCACGAAAAGGGTAGCTTATAAAACTGATTTGCCGATGTTTGTTATTAACGTCGATTAATCGAAAGTTTCAGTCATAAAAAATCCCCTCAAAAAGGGGATTTTTTTATTTTATCTTATAGCTGATTGTTCGATTTGCATTATGAACGGTTCGACCCGATTCATAATGACTTATTTTATGCTTCTTACAGCAATCGTCTTCTTCATTTCTAAGGATGGTGCCACGATGAATTAAAAACAGTGCCAGAGCGATTGCAATTACCGGTGAAAGCTTGTTTACAAATGTCCTTGCTTTAATACTAATTATGCTTCCTGAAAGCGAAATCAACAACATCATCGGTAACGTTCCTAATCCGAACAAGAACATGTATAAACCACCGTTCAAAATACTACCGGAACTAACGGCCGCAGCCATTGCCAAGTAAACAAATCCACATGGCAAAATTCCATTCAATAATCCAACGAAGAACAAAGAAGAATAGGAGTGTTGCTTAAGAAGGAATCCCAATTTCTTTTTTACGTGATAGGAAGCGCCAACTAAATTGCCATTGATCTTTTTTAAAATTGAATCGTTTGAAAATAATACAACAAGAATTATAAGAACTCCGGCAACAATGCTTATGTCGCTTTGTAATCCTTTAATTGAAAATGTATGTCCTATTATGCCGGCAATTAGTCCTAATATGAAATAGGTAACAGTTCTTCCGAAGTTATAAAGCAATCTTCCTGCCAATAGGGATTGATTAGTGGTTCCGGGTGTAGGCAACGCCAACGCCAATGGTCCACACATTCCCGCACAGTGAAAGCTGCCGAAAAAGCCTACCGATAAAGCCGATATCAGATAGAAATCCATGGTTTATTGAATATGAACTTTGTCTTCTTGATAAAATGGTTTGCCATCGGCATTCCAATATATCTGAACTTTCCAATATCCTTTGCTCAATTTTTCCGATTGTATTTTTTGAATTCCTGAGGCCAATTCAATTGGTACACTGAAGTCGAGATTCTTATTATCAGGACGAAAGAAAGTGATTTTCCCATCAACCTTTGAATTTGCATAGGCTGAAGGAAATTGAATCTCTGCAGAACCAAGGGCAGCGTTAATCACCAGTTTATTCTCCGGATGATTACTGTTTTGCATTCGGTTATACTGATCCTGATATTTAACTTCTTGCTCATAATAATTTTCACTTACAAGCTCCACTTTCTGCTGAGAGGCTTTATATACCATTGTCAATATTCCAACGATAAAAACGCTGTACAATATTAGAATTTTATATCCCCAATTCATGTCTATTTTTATTTAACAGGTCCAATGAAATTTGTGTTTACTTCGTCTACTATTTTGTCACCTGATTTAACTAATATCTTAATCTTTAACTTCGATACTTTGATATACTCCTGATCAATAATCACAAAAAACTCTCCATCTTTTACATCTTGAGGTTCCAGTGATTGTATTCCATCTCCAACCCATTTTATTGTCCCTTTAGGTTCAACTAATTCTAATGAGAGAGGAAACTTATCGAATGTTTTATTTACTACATTAATATTGTAGAGGTTAGAGTAGGAGTTCTCGCTTTGTTTTTGATAAATCATACCCGGAGTTCTCAATACTATTGCTTCTACATCAGTTCTAATCGATAATAATGTTATTAAGGTACCAAACAAAATCGTTAATACAATACTATATCCGATAATTCTGGTAGTTACTTTAAATTTATTTCCTGTTGCAATCGCTTCTTCACTGGTATAACGAATTAAACCTTTTGGTTTTTTTACTTTATCCATGATAGAATCACAGGCATCAATACAAGCGGTACAGTTTACACATTCTAACTGAGTACCATTTCGAATATCAATACCTGTAGGACAAACTTGCACACAGGCGTGGCAATCGATACAATCGCCGGTTTTGTTTTCTTTTACTTTCCCTCTAGGCTCTCCACGTTTGTAGTCGTAACCGATAACAACTGAGTTCTTATCAAGTAATACTCCTTGCAATCTTCCATAAGGACAAACAATTAAACATGCTTGTTCACGGAATTTCATATAAACCCCGAAGAATACTCCGGTGAAAACTAATATTGCGATTAGTCCTCCGCTATGCTTTGAAGGATCGTCGGTCATAATGGCTTTTAGCTCATCGATGCCGATAATATAGGCTAGGAAGGTATTCGCTATTAAAAAAGAAATCACAAAAAAGATAGATGCCTTCAGTAATTTCTTACCCATTTTCTGGGGACTCATCGGTGCAGCCTTTAATGCTTTTTGTTGCATAAAGTCGCCCTCAATAAGATATTCAATTTTCCGGAATACCATCTCCATAAAGATGGTTTGTGGGCAAGCCCATCCGCACCAAAGTCTTCCGAATAATGCGGTAAATAGAATAATGAAAACAATAAACGTGAGCATCGCAAGTACGAACAGGTGGAAATCCTGCGGCCAGAATGCAATTCCGAATATGATAAACTTTCGTTCCAAGATGTTAAATAACATCAGAGGATGTCCGTTAATCTTCATAAACGGTCCGCTAAACAATAATGCTAGCAGAACTGAACTTACAATAGTTCTTTTGTTATATAAAGGTCCTTTGGGCTTTTTGGGAAAGATCCAATTTCGGTTACCGTCTTTATTGATAGTTGCTATGCTATCGCGGAAAGATTCCTGGTCTTTTCTTCCGGTAGCTTCGGATGAGATGCTCACGTTATTTTATTTGTTAGATTTTATTTTGCTATTGCCGTGGCAGCACTATCAGCAGCAGGGGCAGCAACTGTGCTATCCTTTGGTGCTGAGTCGTCAACCCACTTGTCGCCTTGTGGGTCTTTGCCATTGGCAGGTTTTGTTCCTTGTAAACTTAATACGAAGCTCGCTACTTCCTGAATTTTCTTAGGTGATAATTGAGCCTTCCAGCTAATCATACCTTTTGCAGGAACTCCGTTTGTTACAGTAGTGAATACATTTTTGATACCACCGCCATGAATCCAGAATTCATCAGTAAGATTTGGTCCAACCAAACCTTCTCCGTTTTGTCCGTGACAAGCAGCACAGTTCTTTACGAATGTTTCTTTACCGGCTGCTATAGCTTCAGGAGTGTTCAATACCGTTACAGTTTCAGATGTTACCATATCCGCCATTTTAGCATTGCGCTCTTTTTGTTGAGCTTCTGCTTGTGCAACCTCATTAGTGTACTCTTGAGCTTGCGAAGGACCTGTATGCAATACTTGGTAGTTGATCACATATACGAATGCGAAAATAATAGTGAGATAGAATCCCCATACCCACCATGGTGGAAGGGCATTGTCTAATTCGCGAATGCCGTCATAGTCATGGTGTAACATTACGCCAGCTTCTCTCTCTACAGGAACCGCTTTCGTTAAGAATTTACGGTCGATAACTTGCCAGAATGTTTCTTTCGATTCTTCTGCTACTTTTACTTGCTCCGCTTTAGCTGCTTCAGCAGGCACCATTCCTTTCGTAATTGTTTTTATTACTCTTGCCATTACTACAATAGCAATAAACATTATGATGAATAGAAACGCGATATAGTAAAAGCTCCAGTTATAGAATATAGTAGGAATTTCTCCTGATGGTGCTGCAGTAGCCGCAGAATCTGCCGGAGCCTGAGCCATTAAGCTGCCTGTAGTTAACAGGCAAAGCATTAATAATTGTATGATACGATATTTATTTTTCATACTGATTTTTTTTAAGCGTTGGAATCTTCGTTTGATTGAAGTGGTAGTTGGCTGATTGTTTCCATTTCTTTTTTGTCGGCTTTCGTTACATATAGAATAAGTGTAACAAAAAAGACAAAGAATACGATTAGTGAAAACATCGGATAGATACCAACACCTGCAATTTGTTCTAAATATTGACGAAACATAATTTCTCTTTTTTAGTGTTAGTTAGCTCCGGCAATTTTATCTGCCTTGATGTCAGTTCCAAGTCGTTGTAAGTATGCAATTAGCGCAACTAATTCTTTATTGCTTTCAATTCCGGCTCCGCTTGCTTTTAGATCAGCAGCAATAGCATTTGCTTGTTGCATTAAGTCCGCATTTGCTTGTTGATCGTATCCTGCAGGATATGGTACTCCTAATGTGATCATTGCTCTGATCTTGGCAGGTGTAGATGCTGTATCTAAATTGTTTTCTGATAGGAATTCGTAAGGTGGCATGATAGATCCCGGAGACATTGTGCGTGGGTCAATCATGTGGTGATAGTGCCATACGTTAGGATATTTTCCTCCTACACGTAATAAATCCGGACCGGTACGTTTCGATCCCCATTGGAACGGATGATCATAAATGTATTCACCTGCTTTCGCATATTCTCCGTAACGTTCTGTTTCGTGACGGAAAGGACGAACCATTTGCGAGTGACATGTATAACATCCTTCTCTGATGTAAATATCACGTCCTTGTAATTCAAGTGGAGTGTAAGGTTTTACGCTCGCAATTGTAGGGATATTTGATTTGATCATGAATGTTGGAATCATTTCTACCATTCCACCAATCAAAATCAAGACTGTACTTAACAATAACATTTGAACCGGACGACGTTCAATCCAACGATGCCAGTGACCTGTAGGCTCAACAGTTAATTTTTCTAATGCAGGTGCTTCAGCAGCTTCTTCTGCTAATAAATTACCTGTGCTCATCGTTTTAACTAAATTGTAAACCATTACAATTGCTCCTGATAAGTAAAGCATACCACCAAATGCACGTAGTTTATACATCGGCATTAACTGCGTTACTGTTTCAAGGAAGTTTGGATAACGTAATACTCCGTCCGGCGTAAATTCTTGCCACATGATATATTGTGTGAATCCAGCCCAATACATAGGTACTGTATAGAATAATATA
>Ga0255344_1002293_pt1 | contig 23557 bp, 15 predicted proteins | sample wastewater_treat_5_FD_192414 | JGI IMG/M metagenome (GOLD analysis project Ga0255344, IMG submission 192414) | Wastewater microbial communities from Lulu Island WWTP, Vancouver, Canada - plant18 | ecosystem: Engineered > WWTP > Wastewater > Unclassified | place: Canada: Vancouver, British... | reverse complement strand
CTCTTCCTTGGCCTGGGGACTCATAAATATACCTCCGTTTCCGAACCGTTCCTCGGTAACATTGATTTATGAGTCAACGTATACTTTTTATGACACCCTTCGGTAACATTTTATTTGAGGCAATTCGTTCCTGCAGATCACGATTGCCAGGAAATGAATTAGGCTGTATATTGAAATGAAAAAAGCGGCCGGATCGGCGCAGGAGGTTTTTATGATGGCCGAAGATAAAAATCCTTCGCTCACAAAGCTGACACCTGACGAGCTTATGGCTGTTATCGGCGTGACACCGGCGGACAATATGCAATCCCTGGATACGGCTCTGCCCTGGAAAAGCAAAATGATCGGGGGGCAGATCCGGGGCCTGTTCGGCTACCAGCGAATGCTTGATGCCATCGGTCGGGATATTTACCTTTTCGGTCCCTGGGCAATTGCCGCCACATGGCAAAGCGCGATTCTGGATACGATGCTTGAACCGGTGAAGGCCGCCGCCCGCCTGGCAGTGGGTGCCTCGCGAAACCCCGACGCGATTGCAGACGCAAATGGCTGGATCTATAAGAGCTATTCACGCCTGCTTTACACGCTGACCGGTTTTTTTATCAAGAACGGCAAATTCGACCGTAAAAAAGCCGCCCGGATCTGCACGACTGTAAAAGGCAGAGAGTTTCTCGTAAACTATATGAATGAGTTCGGCGAACTCGAACGCATGTATAATAACATCGGCCTGACGCGCCTCAAGGCGATGAAAGAACTGCTCAAGTGCCTGCTGGTCTTGATTACGGAACAGCCCTATTCGGACGGATACCTGCCTTTTGCCAAAGATGATTATGGCCCCAGGCCCGGCCGTCCTTTCGAAGAATATCTTGTCGAGAATCGCCGCCGTCTGGAGAACCTGCATGCCGAAAACGCCTTCGACATCAAGGAGTACTCCGAAAGAGCCACGAGAGGTGTAATAGGCTGCTCCGATTATGAGTATGTGAATGGTTCGGAGATGCACCGGGTGCGCCTGCGCCACTATCCGATTCCCGGCCGCGTAAGATCCAACAATAAAGTGATCTACATGGCGACGCCGCTCATCAATAAACCGGAGCTGTTCGATCTGGCGCCGGGCAAATCGGTGGTCGAGGTTTTGTCGAAAAAGGGCTATGAGATTTATATGGTCGATCACGGCGACCCCGGCTGGGAGGAGACGGAGCTGGGGCTGGATTTCTACGGTAAAACAATCCCTGATTTTTATATCGACATACTGAAAAAACGTCATCCCCGCTCTGAAATCTATGTCATGGCATACTGCATGGGGGGGACGCTTATGATGCCCTATCTCGCCAGACGTGCCCAGGAGAGACTTGCAGCAGGAAAAGAGATGGATATTAAAAAAGTGGCCCTGATGGCTTCGCCGGTGAAGTTTGACGATGAGGAAAGCGGGCATGCGCCGATTCGCAGACTTATACGCCGGGACTACGATCCCTATCTGATGAAGGAGCTTTTCGGTGCGGTTAATATACCTCCGCAGGTCATCGAGGCGGGAATGAATGAAATTCAGCCGGGCGTGCAGTACACGGTGGTTCTGGGGTTTTACGGGCGGGCTGAAGAAAGGGAGGCGATCACCGACGCTGCGCCTTTTTTGTACTGGCTGACCCACGGGACAAAATTTCCCGTCACCGCGCATATTCAGTGGATACAAAATGTGTTTATCGGAAACCAGATTTACGAGGGAACCTATTGCCTGCCCTCCACAAACCCTGAATTGGACGGAAGGCCGGTTGACATGGGCATACTCAAAAAAGCAGGTGTCAGGATATTCGACTACAAGGGTTCCAGAGACCCGATCGCCCCTGCCGGCTCCTGCGTGGCGGGCCAGACCTGGGGTATGACGGGCAAAGGCAACGTTCCCTTTACCAGCGGACAGTTAAACAGGGTTATCGAAAAAAACATCGGCCATATTTTTGTCGTCAGCCGCAAACTGCTTGCCCAGTATCTGGAGATGGTGGAAGCTTTTTACGAGGACTGACACAATGTTTCATCCTTCACGCTCCAGAAGCTCCGGCCAGGGAAGAGTGGGGAAGACCCTGGTCAGGGGATGATCGTCGTCGACTGCGTAGTAGTCGAGTTTTTCGAAAGAGTTTTTGGCGATCCGGTAAACATTGGCTGGTTCCACCACCTCGTCTTTTGTCCCGTGATAGATGATCACCGGGATTTTGAGTTTTTGTTTTACCGCCTTTTCAAATCCTTCAATGTTAAGAGCAGGGGCAAGAAGGACAAGCTTTTTTATGCGTGCTTCATTGTCCAGGGCGTAACTGGCCGCCATCAGCCCCCCGTAGCTTGACCCCACCAGGATCAGGTTTTTTTTGCCCCGAAGAATTGTTTCGAGTTTTTCCATCCTGGCCCGAAAGCCTCCCGTGTAGTCCTCGATGATCATCTGAGGGTAAAATTTCCTGAAATATTGCGCTTTGTTTCCCTGCGACGTGCTTTCCAGGCCGTGAATAAAAACGAGCGTACTTTCCATTGTTTTTCCTTCCTTGCCTTTCTTTCCCCTGTTTTCATGTCAATTTAATATTGCCCGGATTATGCCATTGTGTTAGATGCTGTCAACCGTAATTTCGGATCACAGGAGATTGTATATGGCTTTGGTACTACCTTTTCGGGCAATTCGTCCGGCGCCTCAATTTGCCGCCAGGGTGGCGGCCCTGCCCTATGATGTGATGACGAGAGAAGAGGGGATAAAGGCGGCAGCAGGAAACCCTTTAAGTTTTCTTCATGTGGAAAAATCGGAAATCGACGTGCCGGACGGCACATCTCCCGACGACATGATTATTTACGAAGCGGCAAGGAGAAACTTTGCTAAATTAAAAAATGACGGCATCCTCCGGCAGGACGACTCCGCCTGTTATTATATCTACCGCCAGCAGATGGGCGGGCAGATACAGACGGGAATTGTCGGCGTCATGAGCGCGGCGGAATATGATGAAGGAAAAATCAAGAAACACGAACTCACCCGGCGGGATAAGGAAGAAGACCGCACCAGGCACGTGGATTATGTCAACGCGCAGACCGGGCCGGTGTTCATAAGCTACAGGGCGCGTCCGGTCATAAATGAAATCGTGCAAAAAGTTGCGGCAGGCGAGCCTGAATATGATTTTACAGCCGACGACGGTGTGAGGCACACGGCCTGGATGGTGGATGAGGGGCAACAAATAGAAACCATCAAAAGCGAATTTACTCGCGTTGACGCCCTTTATATAGCGGATGGCCACCATCGTGCCGCAGCCGGTGCAGCCATAGCTCGCAAAAGGCGCTTAAACGGCCGGCAGCAGGAATCGGATATGGTGCTGGCCGTATTTTTCCCTCACGACCAGCTTAAAGTTATGGACTACAACCGCGCAGTCCGGGACTTACGCGGATTGAGCCCCGAGGAATTTAAAGACAGAATCAGTGAACGCTTTTCCGTATCCGAAAATTTTGTCGCGAGATCTCCTGAACGAGTGCATGATTTCGGAATGTATCTTGCGGGCAAGTGGTATCGCCTCACCATCAAAGAAGGTGCCTACGATGCCAGGGACCCGGTAGCCAGCCTCGACGCCGCCATTTTGCAGGATCATCTGCTTGCGCCCGTCCTGGGAATTGAAGATCCGCGCACCGATGAGCGGATTAAATTTATCGGCGGCATCCGGGGGATGAATGAGCTGGAGAAACTTGTCGACAAGGAAGGATACGCAGTCGCCTTTTCACTTTATGCTACCAGCATGGAACAAATCATGAAAGTTGCGGACGCAGGAGCCATTATGCCGCCCAAGTCCACCTGGTTTGAACCGAAGCTGCGCAGCGGGCTTTTCGTCCACAGAATTGAATAGGAGACGTGGTTTGTGGTTAACAATGCAGGCGCGAAGTATGCGTCATGCCGGATGGAAAAAAATAAGGAGGGAATGATGAACAGGGGCAAGATAAAACATTTGGTACTTATTTGTCTGGTGCTGTTTTTGGGCCTTTCCGGCTGTGCCACCACGGGGATTTACTCTGTTGAAATAAATTATGACGCGGCGGGCGCGAATGTTCCGGTCTTTTTGAAACCTGCCCATAAAGATCTGCAATCCATCATTCATGTCGTCGAATTTACAGATGCACGTAAAATCGAAGATCCGCTGGTCATCGGGCGGGTGATTGAAAGTAATGGTGCGAAGGTCCTGGTTTTCCCCAGACATACCCGTCCGACGCTGGCGGTTGCCGAAGGGGTGAGGCAATACCTGCGTAAAGCAGGCTACAATGTCTCCACAGTCGGCCCGAAATGGGACTTGCAGGAGTCAACGATGCAGCAGGCAGTTACGGGAAAACTGCTCATCGGCGGCGTGATTGAGGAAATGGAAATCAACTGCCGCAAATCATTTCCCACCAATACCTATACAACGAAATTAAAGATGACCATTTACCTGGCGGACTCCGTCAATAAAAGAATTGTAAACCATGTTGCGGTTCAGGGGACGACTACGCTTGACCATGTGCTGTTTTCCGAGGGCAGGTTGGGTGATCAGGCGGCTCTGGCCATCGGCGATGCCGTTGAAAAAGTCTTTGAAAAAGAAGAACTGGCAAATGCGATGCGCCAGATTCTCCAGAGGTAGAGACATCCAGCATAAAACACGCGGCTTGCAGATAAAGAAAACACTCCCCCCGCCGTTCATACTGACCGTTCGTGGTGTGTTTTAACTGACCGTTCGTGGTGAGCCTGTCGAACCACGCTTAGCTGTGAACATTACAACCCGTTCGTGCTGAGCCCGTCGAAGCATGAACGGCGCATCATGAACCACGAGCTAATCGCCAGCCACCATTCATCTAACCCTCCAACCCTGTAACCCTCTAATCTTCTAAACCTCTAAACCTCTAAACCTCTAATCTTCTAACCCTCCACCATCCCCCAAAAATAAAATCCCCCTCAGGGCAGGCACCCTGAGGGGGTTATTTCTACAGATCATGATTCTTCTCGCAGCGGCCTGGTGGAGATACCGCTTCTTGAACTTGAACTGTGAATCAGGTCACAATGGTTTTCACAACATCAATGACCGGGTTGGTGAAAAGCGCCATCAAAATCGTGTAAAGAGCAAAGGCGCCGACTGCTTCCGCTGTGTACATGCGGTCATACTTTCTCTTCAGGCTTACCAGAATCAAACCGCCCACAATCAGGCAGCCAAGCTGGAAGTAGGGAAAGTTGGCCGCGCCCGCCGCCGCATACTCGGCGAATCCGAAGGTTGCTGTCAGAAGAACTACTGCCGCTGCCGCTACGATGGTTCCTAATGTCTTTTTCATGATCTGTTACCTCCCTGGGTGTTTTGTTTAAGGGCCGGAGCCCTTGTTCGCTTTATTTGCCTTTATACTAATGAAATTTGCGTGCCAGAGTTTCAAAAACAAATTAATTATTTTCTATGTCATTGATATATTGACAGAATATCCATAAAAGACCGTTCAGAGACAAAATTAAAACTCTGTTTTTCACGCTCCCGTTCAATGAAGCGTGCAACGGCGTTGCACAAAATGTGGAAAATATTTTTCAAAACGGGAAGGCTGTCCATTTAAACGGAACTCACGGCTTTTTATGTCAGTTAACAGGTGGATGAGAGCTCAATTGCCGGTTTTGCATATTTTGTCAGCGCCTCTGATGGTCTTTGCCGTTACTTTTGGCATTTTCTGTTGACTTGTAAGGCGCTAGTCCCTATAATGCCAATGATAACAAATTCTTATCCATTAGCTGCACGCATGGCTTAACTTTGCGGTTTGCTTGCCGAAATAAAAAGATAAAGGAAATTCATGGCTAAAATAGACGTTCTTTTAAAAATGATCATGCAGTACGGTGCCTCCGATTTGCATGTCTGTGTGGGTGAGCCGCCCTTATTGCGTATCATGGGGGAGCTCCAGCGCACAAAGTATCATGACCTTACCCCGGAGGAAGTTGAACTTCTGCTGCTGGAGATGCTCGATGAGAAGTCTCTGGCTCTCCTTAAAGAGAAAAAAGATATTGATTTCGCCTACGAGCTTGAAGGTGTAGCCAGGTTCCGCGGCAATATTTTCATGGAGCGTAAAGGTTACGGCGGAGCGTTCCGTGTAATCCCGACCGGTATCAGGACGCTGCGCGATCTGGGCATTCCGGAGGCTGTCTATTCACTGGCCCGCCTGAAAAAAGGTCTTGTTCTGGTCACCGGGGCGACCGGTTCAGGTAAATCAACGACCCTGGCGGCGATGATTGATTTGATAAACAAAGAAAAAGACCATCACATCATCACGCTGGAGGACCCGATCGAATTCATTCATCCCAGGGGTAAGTGTCTGATCCATCAAAGGCAGTTGGGTTTCCATATGGAAAGTTTCGCCTCCGGCCTCAAAGCAGCGCTAAGAGAAGATCCGGATGTCATCCTGGTGGGCGAAATGAGGGATCTGGACACTATTCAACTGGCTTTGACAGCAGCGGAAACCGGGCTTTTGGTGCTCGGGACTCTGCACACCTCGAGCGCCGCTAAAACGGTGGACCGGATCATCGACGTTTTTCCCACCACCCAGCAGGCGCAGATCCGCACCATGCTCGGCGAGTCGCTCAAGGGAGTTGTCGCTCAGAATCTCTTAAGAAGAGCAGATGCCAAGGGCAGGATTGCCGCCCTGGAAGTGATGATCTGCACGCCGGCCATTCAGAACCTGATCCGCGAGGGAAAGACCTTTCAGATTCTTTCAGTCATGCAGACGGGGAAAAATATCGGCATGCAGACAATGAACGACCATATTAAAAAGCTCGTTACGGACGGGCTTGTCACACAGGAAGAGGCGGATATTTATATCAGTAGAATAGAGTAGTTTTCATGGATGATGTGTTTTTGAAAAACTATCTGATCGATTCCAACCGGATTTCCGCCGACGAGGCGGAACGCGCCGAGGATTACGCACTGACGACCGGGATGGGGCTCGGTGAGGCGGTGGTTTTTCTAAAACTCATGAATTTTTCCCGGATGGGGCAGTGCCTGTCGGAAATATTTGAAAAACCCTATCTGCCGCTTTTGGATAAGCCCCCCGCCGACATCGCCCGCACAAAAGTTCCACTGAAAGTGGCGGAATCACTGATGGTTTTTCCTGTGGCCTATGATGTAAAGTCGGACACTCTTTCAGTTGCTGTCCATGACCCGTCCGATGCAGCCTTGCTGCAAAACCTCCGGCAGGCCATTTCTTTATCCACCACCTATGAAATGTCGGTTGCGTCGAAATCAGAAATACGCATGGCGATTGACGTTTATTATAAGGGGCGGCCCTATGTACCGGGGCCGGAATTGTCCCTGCCCCAGGGGTTTGCCATTGTCTCGAAGGACGGAAAAAGCCACGAAGTGCTGGAGCTGGACGAAGATCTCAAAAGCAGCGGCAGAATATTGCTCCTGGAGCCGGACATGGAGAGATCCCGCGCGATCATGACGCTCCTGCGGCGCGAGGGGTTTCCCAAGGTGCGCTGGGCATCGTCAATGAAAGAGGCGATAAAGGCGATCGAAGAGGAGCCGGTCGACAGGATGGTGGTCAATGTGCGCGCTTTCAAATCACAGGGGGGCACGCTGAAACACCTGCCCGACGGCATGGCCGCCTCATTTCTTACTTTTTACAACATCAGAAATATGCTGCTGGGGCAGGAATACCCCTACACACAGATGAGCGAAGCGCTTTTGGCGCTGGTTTCGTTCATCATCCGCAAGTCACTCAAAGATGACAGCGATGAGCTCGGACAGATTATTGCCACAGCCAGATACTGCAAACTTCTGGCCATGCGTCTGGGGTTGCCGGTTACGGTGGTGGACGGAGCGGTGCTGGCAGCATGGCTTTCCACGCCGGGCATCGGCAAGGCTATCTATGAGCAGATGCCCTGTCCCTATCCGATAAGCCGGATATACGACCCGCCCGACGCGGATGTTTCAGCGGCCGGTATGGAGACACGCATTTTACGGCTGGTGCAGCGATATCAGGAACTCAAGAGGCATCACCCGGAAATGGCCGGCGATATAGATAAGCTTCGTAAAAAATTAGACTGGCCGCCCGAGGCGTCCGGGGGGCGATCGCTCTTGGAGACTTTTTTGAGTCTCATCAAAGACGAGGAGTTTTTAAAAGACGCGGGGCGGGCCACACGTCGTGTCCTTATAGTAGATCCCGAATATCGTGATGATTCCGCGCTGGCGCTCAGGTTGAGCAATGACGGTTATGACGTGGCGGGTGCGCCGGATGCCAAAGAGGCGGCAAAGATTATTTTAGATGCAGGGGCAGATCTGGTGATTTCCGAGGTGAATCTTGCGGGAACGGAAGGGATGCGTTTTTGCCGCGCGCTCAGGGAAAACAGCGCCACGGCCCATATTCCGTTTTTTTTCCTGACCTCAGAGCAAAGCGACCGGCTGGCCACCCGCTGCCTGGAAGCGGGAGCTGATGATTTTTTCTTAAAGCCGCCCGATCTGGAAATGCTGTCGATCAAAATCCGCAACATTCTCGCCCTGAAGAGCGCGCGGAGTACGCGCAGCGGCATTACCGGCACTTTGAAGGATATGAGCTTCACCGACATTATTCAAAGCCTCACCACGGGTGAAAAAGATGTGGAAATCCAATTGACCAGTGGCGGAAGAAAAGGGGTGATTTATATTCAGCAGGGCGATATTATCTACGCCGAGGCGCAGGGTTTTGAAGGGCAGGATGCTTTTTATAAGATGATGACCTGGCTGGAGGGTGAGTTTGAAATCAGAGCCTGCAGCACTGTGCCTGAGCGCAATGTTTTTGAAAGTGCCATGTCTCTGCTGATGGAAGGTGCGCGCATTGCCGACGAGGCGGGCGCCAATCATTAAATTCAGTTTGTTTTAATAAACAAATCACAGGAGGTACAATGCAACTGAAGGTTGAAACGATCAAAAAAAGAGCCACGGTATTTTTCCCCGAAGGCAGTGAGATGAGCGGGAGTTTTTTTGTTTCTGCCGTCTCGGCCTTCCGCGAGGGCGGAGAGCTGATCACCGAACTGCTGGCCAAAGATAGAAACTATATACCCTTTGAGTCTGATTCGGGAGAGCTTGTGCTTTTGAGAAAAGAAAATATGATGATGGTTTATATGGAAGAAGAATCGTCGTCAGACAGTTTTTTCCCCGGCTATAAGCAGGTTTCCGTCGTCATTCACCTGCTGAACGGCCAGCAGCTCAGCGGGAAGGTATCTTTCGCCCTGCCGGAAACTCATTCCCGCCTGTCCGATTTCTTAAATTCCCGCGAGGCGTTTTTCCGTCTGGAAGTTGGGGAAAAAATTTATCTAGTGCAGAACCGGTTCGTTAAGCTGATCACGGCCAGGTAGAGAAACCCGGGCGCATTTTACCGTGGTTTTAATCCGTTGTGGCCTCCATAGCCTCGGTCACCTTGTCTGCTATGGTTCTCAGCGTGAAAGGCTTTTGTAAAAACATGGCTCCCGGCTCCAGCATGCCGCGGCGGGCGACAACATCAGCTGCATAGCCGGACATATAGAGTGTCTTTATGCCAGGTCTTATCTGTCTTATCCTTTTGGCCATTTCATCGCCGTTCATTACCGGCATAATGATATCCGTAAGTAAAAGGTCGATGTTCTGTTGGTGGTTTTCACAAAAGGCGATGGCTTCCTCGGGGCCGGCGGCCGGAATCACTGTATAACCGATTGATTCAAGCATTTCTTTGGCGATACGCAGCACCGTGGTGTCATCTTCAGTGAGCAGGATACAACCGGTGCCTGACGGTTTGATCTCACTTTTGTGTTCAACCTGAGGTTCTTTTTCAACGGAAGAGCGCGGCAGATAGATGGTGAAGCTGGTGCCTTCACCGGGTTCGCTGTAAACGTTAATGAATCCTTCGTTTTGCTTGACGATGCCGTAAATGGTCGCCAGTCCCAGGCCCGTGCCCATGCCCGGCTCTTTGGTGGTGAAGAATGGTTCAAAGATATATTTGAGGGTCTCCTTGTCCATCCCCGTGCCGCTGTCGCTTACCGTCAGGCGTACATACTCGCCCGGTACGGTGACGGAGTGTGACGCTAAATTCATTTGATCAAGGGCAATGTTTCCCGTCTGTATGGTGAGACTGCCGCCGCCGGGCATTGCGTCGCGGGCGTTGACCGCCAGATTCATGAGAATCTGCTCGACCTGTGACGGATCGATTTTTACGGGCCAGAGTTTTGTGGCGTGAATGACCTCCAGCCTGATGTCCTCACCGATCAAACGGATCATCGCTTTTTCCGAATGAGAGATCAGCTCGCCGATATCGATGACTCTGGGCTCGACGATCTGTTTGCGTGAAAAGGCCAAAAGCTGCGTGGTGATGTCGCGCGAGCGGAGCGCCGCCTTTTCAATTTCAGCAATGTCGTTTAAAACGGGGTGCTGTTTGGCAAGTCTGAGTCTTGCCATATCCACGTACCCCAGAATGACGCTGAGCATATTGTTGAAGTCGTGGGCCACGCCGCCCGCCAGGCGTCCGACAACTTCCATTTTCTGAGCCTGCACCAGCTGGGCCTCGAGCTTCTTTCTTTCCTTCTCCTCCTTTTTTCTTTCGGTAATGTCTCTGGTTACACCGATGATTTCAAAAGGCCTGCCGTTTTCATCCAGGTTGAAATCCACGCTTACTTCCGCCCAGAGGCGCGAGCCGTTTTTGTGCATGAGCGGCAGCTCGAAGGTCATCGGGATTATTTCCTGCGGGGCCTGCCCGGATGAATTTAACGCCAATGCCTTGTCCAGACCCTCGCGAGCCAGCTGGTGAAGTTCCGGCGGTGCGACCATTTTAAGGGGCATTTCCATGATTTCCTGCGGTGTAAACCCGGTCATATGCAAAACAGAGGGACTCACGTAAGTCCAGCGCATATCGAAGTCCATCGTCCAGATAATGTCACGGACATTGTCCGTGATCGCGCGCAAATGCCGCTCGTTTTCGGCTATTTTACGGGTGGCCAGAGTTATTTCCGTAACATCCCTGCCGAAGCCGCAAAAACCGGAAGGTGTGCCGTCTTTCGCGTATAAAAGGGAAATGGTCATGTCCAGATAAATGACGCGGCCGTTTTTGCCGACCAGTTGATGTTCCCGGAAGTTCCTGGTTTTCCCCGTGGTATAAATTTCGTTAAAATCATGAAATATTTCAGCGACATTTTCCGGCGGCGAGATCATTTTGAAGTCGGCGTTTTGCAGTTCCTCTCGCCGGTAGCCCAGTACACGGCAGAGCGAATCGTTGAAGAAAATAAATTTTCCCGCCAGGTCCGTTTCCAGGTAGGTCTCGTCTATTGTTTCCAGTATGTGGCGGTACTTGCTTTCGGTTTCCTGAAGCGCCTCCTGAGCTTTTTTATGCTGGGTGACATCCCGGATGAGAATGCGAAATCCTTCCGGGCGGCCTGCCTCGTCGGTCAGCAGCGCGGCATTTTGCTGGTGAATTCGTATGGAGCCGTCCGGGGCCTTCACCTCATAGTCCATCAGTAGTTTGGACTTGCCTGTTTTGTAGATATCCTCATAAATACCGCGGTTGTGGATGGTTGTTCGGGAAAGGTAGCGCTCGGCGAGGCGTTTGCCCAAAAGCTCCTGGTGCGGATAACCGATAAGCTCGCAGGCGGTATCATTTAGGTAGGTGATAATGCCGTTTGTATCCGTTTCAATGTAGCCCTCGCCCATGATTTCGAGAATATTGTGATATTTTTTTTCGCTTCTGCGACGGTTTTCCTCCGCGATTTTCTTTGCGGTGAAATCTTTCATCAGGATGCGGAAACCGGAGGGAATTCCCTTGTGGTCGTACTTGAGGGCGGCGTTGATTTCGTAGGTAACCGCGGAGCCGTCCGCGCGTACAATATCAAAGTCGATAAGCCGTGCCGGGTTTCGTGAATTATAAACGCCGATAAAGATATCTTTCATATTATCCGCGATGGCGGGCGACAGAAAATCGCGGTAGCTCATGCCGACGAGTTCCTCGCGCGTATAGCCCATCATCCGGCAGGCCGCATCATTGGCAAAAGTGACCCTGCCGGTGAGGTCCTCTTCGAGATACCCCTCGGTCGTGATATCCAAAATGGTCTGATAGCGTTCATTGCTTTGCCTGAGCTCTTTTTGAGAACGATACCTCTCGGAGACATCACGAACGATACCCCTGAAACCGCGGGGGCGGCCCGTCTCGTCGCGAAGCAGCGTTACGGAGGATGCCACGTTGATGGGCTCGCCGTTTTTTTTGAGGATTTCCCAGTCGAAGCCTTTTATCGGTTTTCCCGTCTGAAAAACATGGTAAAAAGCATCATAAACCTTTTTTGCATTTGTCTCGTCGGTCAAATCTTTGTAATTAAGGCCCATGACTTCGTCGGGAGTGTAGCCCAAATCGCGCACAACCGTGTCGTTGAAGAAAAGCAGATTTCCTTTCAGATCGACCTCAAAATAAGATTCTTCGATGTTGTCAAGAATGTGGCGGTAGCGTTCCGCGTCTTTTGCCGCCTCTTCCGCCTCGGTGCGCGCCCAGGCGACACGTTCTTCGGTGGCTCTCAAAAGATTATTTACGTGAAGGGCGATTTGATCCAATTCGTTGTTTTGAGATGCTATGTTAAGTTTGGATGAATAGTCGCCGATCGAGGCTTTTTTCAGCGCGTCGAGGATTCCTTCGATTTGATATTTTTGAGACTTTGTTCTCATTGCCCGGTCACTCATCAGTTCTGATAATACCTGTTTGCGCCGGCGGGCGCAAGTTTTTCATGCATAATATATCGTCATGGCCGCGGCAAAACATGAAATGCGGATTGCAGCTGAAGGGCCGCCTGTGGTAATAAAAGACATTGCCGTATTTTATTTTCATGATGATGCAGTTTTTTGTCGTATGGTGAATTGTTGCGGCATTATGATAAGATTGTGCCGATGTACATCGGAGAGTCATAATTGTCGGGATGGACGGTACTATGATGAGCCTTCTGAACAAAAATGCCCCCACCACGAAAAAAAGCACACCCGGGGACGCATCCGGTGATGCCCGAAAAGTGTTTGCCGCTCTGTTGGTGGCCGCCAGAAATATATCATTATATCCCCCGGGCCATGTCATGGCCGCAAAATCCGCTGCAAAAGCTTATCAGTCCCTTTCTTCATATCTCGAAAGTTACGGATACCTGAGAATTGAAATTGAAAAAGACCGCGTGCTGGCCCAGGGAGAAGAAATATTGGAAGGCCCCTTCGAAGAGGGGAGCCTGCCTTTTATTCTCTTTCGCGACGGCATTCGCTGGCTGGAATTTATCGAAGGTCTTGAGTCTGAGGAAGTGACCGAATTTTTCAGAGTTTTTCATCAATTCTCTGTGCTGGCCGACGAGCCGGAAGGGGATTTTGCAACCGGTATCTGGGAGGTGAGATTCCCGCATATTCAATACGAAGTTGCCGATCTCTACGGCGGCGCCAAAGGCGAAGGAGCCGGGTCAGGGGGAGGGGATAAAAAAAACAAAATATCTTCTTTTAAACAGGGTGCCACCACTGTGCCGTTAAGGGAGGAAAACATCGACGAGCGGCAGAGCACTTCCGAGGCCCCCATTGATCTGGCGGAAACGATTCTGACCCTGCAGGAGCGCAAACAATTGCAGGAGATGATCCGCCGGGAGGAACAGACGGATTACTCGGCGGGTGTGGATGTCCTGATGGACAGCATGCTTTTGTGCCGGGACAAGGAAAGTTTTGCCGCCGTTGTTGATATTCTCCTGGAGGAATTCAAAAACAGCCTGTCGCGCGGTGAATTCGATATTGCCTTTAAAATCGCATGGGGACTGCGAAAGGTTTCCACAAAATACCAAAGTAAGATGCAGTGGGCAGAGCCAGTCTGCAGTGACTTTTTTGCCGCCGCTTCCGCCCCGGAGTCTTTGTCGCCGGTGCTTCACCAGTGGAGCCGCCTCGATGATGATCAGACCCTCTCCATCGTCAGGCTCTTCGGGTGCCTTGCCCCGTCCGCCCTGCTGACTCTTGCCCTTTTACCCCAGGGGGAGCATTCGCCCGAGAAAAACCGGATTTTGGCCGACGCGATTACCTCTCTTGCCGCAAAAGACAGCCGTCCTCTGGAGGCCCTGCTTGGTGAAGCGGGACAGGAACTTGCGGACAGCCTGTTTCCCGTGGTCATGGAGCTGGATGCAGAAACCTCGCTTCGTTTGCTGCGCCGCCTGGCCCGGCATTCCAGCGCCTCTGTGCGACGCAGGGCTGTCGGGGAAATCTTACGTCATCCCCTTGCCTCGCCTGATGTGATTTTCAAGCTCATCGATGATCCGGATGTAACGATTCGACATCTTGTTTTGAGATATTCGGGTTCCTTCGGCCGGGTCGCGTCCATTGAAGAGCTTTTGTTGTCTTATCTGCGCAACACAAAATTTACTGAAAATGACGAGCGGCATATGATTGAGTGTTTCAGGGCGCTGGGACGCTGCGGGTCGTCGCGCAGTATTCCCTGGCTGCGTGAAACCCTGCTTGGCCGGAGATGGCTGCCCGGCAAGAAAAGGGCGGCCAGACGTAAGGGAGCACAGATCGCCCTGGAAGAGCTTGAGATACCGCAGGCCCGGTCGGTGCTGGAAGAAGCGGAGACTCTGTCTTACCTTCCTTTCGGGCGCTTTTTCAGGTGGTTCAGGAAAAATAAACTCACAAGCAGGAAAGTTGATGGAAATGACTGATTATCTCAAGCCGGAGCAGTCCGGTTATGAATTTCTGAAGTCCCTGTACTATCTGATTAAAAACGCGAGAATATACCGGGATGATAACGAGTTGATGAACAGGTGCGTTGCCCGGTTCCGCTCCGCGCTGGATATATTGACTGAAGGGGACGAGCTCAACATTCACCTGTGGCGGGGAAGGTTTCATGTGCAGGGGGAAAGGCTCCGCTACCGCCGCGACAGCGCCGCGGTCATCGACGCGCTGGGTGAATATTTATCGCAGCGGGGCATCGGGCATATTCTATTTACCGAAGGCGCGTCACATGAGGAGGCCATCGCGTTTGCTCGTTTGCTCCATGACTCAGTAACATCAGATGATCCGCCGGGCATGCTGGAGCAGGCGTTTGTTGAAAAAGGTCTTTCGTGGGTGCGGGTTTTCGCAACACTCAACGAAGAGCCGTCCGGGGCCGGTTCGAAATATCACACGCAGGGCGAGGGACGTTACGAAAAAGCCAGAAACATATACATAAACGCAGTGGAAGTGGTCAAGGAGGTGGCGGCCAAAGCTTCGCAGGGCGTCGCCGGTATCCGCAAAGCCAGGCGGCTGGCTCAGAATATCGTGGACCTGGTCAGGGAGGACACTTCACTGATGCTGGGGCTGGCGACAATCAAGGACTACGACGACTATACTTACGCCCATTCCGTCAATGTCGCCCTGCTGGCCACCTGCCTGGGAAATTACATCCAGATGCCGGATATGAGCCTCGAACACCTCACCGTTTGCGGTCTTTTGCATGACCTGGGAAAGGTGGGGGTATCCAAGAAAATATTGAACAAGCAAGGCGAGCTCAGCAGTGGCGAATGGGATGAAATGAAGGCTCACCCCCTCATCGGGGTGAGGAAAATTCTCCGCCTTAACGCGCCGCAGAAGCTGCGATCGAAAATAATTCTGGGTCCTTTTGAGCACCATCTCAACCCGGATCTGAGTGGCTACCCGCAGACGGTTTTCATGAGTAAAGTGAGCCTTATCGGTAAAATACTGCGTATTGCCGACGTGTATGAAGCTCTGACCTCGCACAGAGGTTACCGCCCCCGCGCCTTTGCCCCGGATGAGGCATTGAGGAAAATGTGGGGAGAAAGAGGAAAGAGTTTCGATCCGGTGCTGATGAAATGCTTTGTTCAGATGATGGGGATCTATCCGATCGGTTCGATTGTGGAGCTCACCGACGGAGGATTCGCTCTTGTCATGGACTATCCGGATGATACCCGTAAAAACGCGCCTCTTCTGCTACGGCTGGAAGACAAGGGCGATAAGGGATTTATCAGGGGGGATACATTGAAACTTACCGATCAGTCAGCCAATGTCGGTATCGTAAGAGGGATACGTACCCAGGCTCTCGGGGTCCAGTCCGCGGAATATTTTTTACATGACAAATAGCCCGCCAAATCAAGGGCTGCAGCCTGTGGTCAGCGGCGGGTAATGACGCCTTAACAGCCGCGCCTGTCGTGGTGACACTTTGTAGAATTTGTCCGGCGTAAATAAAAGAGGCGGGGCATGGACCCCGCCTCTTTCAGCAAAAGTCACGTTACAAACTATTTTTTTCTTGCGGTCTTTTTTGCCGCCGTCTTCTTTGCAGAGGTTTTCTTTACAACTGTCTTCTTCGCAGCAATTTTTTTCTGGCCGATACTTTTTTCGCCGGTTTTTTCACGGCTCTTTTCACAGCTTTTTTCGCCGTCTTCCCCGAGGCTTTTTTTGCGGCTGCTTTTTTCACAGCTTTTTTTGCCGGTGATTTTTTAGCAGCCTTTTTGACAGCGGTTTTCTTTGCGGCCGTCTTTTTCGCGGCTGCCGCTTTCTTTGCCTGGGTCTTTTTGGCGGGCGCGGCATTCAAGAGAGCTGCCTGTGCTGCCGCAAGTCTCGCGATGGGCACCCGAAACGGTGAGCAGCTGACATAATCGAGCCCGGTCAGGTGGCAGAACTCAATGGAGGACGGGTCGCCGCCATGCTCGCCGCAGATACCTACCTTAAGCTTCCGGTTGGCGCCCCTTCCTTTTTCGACGGCCATTTCCACCAGTTTCCCCACCCCATCGCGGTCCAGTACGCGGAAGGGGTCCACAGGCAGGATTTTTTTCTCCACATAATCCGGCAGGAACTTTCCCGCATCGTCACGGCTGTATCCAAAGGTCATCTGTGTCAGATCGTTGGTCCCGAAGGAGAAGAAGGCCGCCTCTTTGGCTATTTCATCGGCGGTGATTGCCGCACGGGGGACTTCAATCATCGTGCCGACCAGATAGTCCACTTTCACTCCCGTTTCCGCCATCACTTCTTCAGCGGCGGCGACGATGATTTCCTTCTGTGCGGCAAGCTCGTTCACCGTGCCGACCAGCGGGACCATGATTTCGGGTCTGGCGTCGACTCCTTCTTCCACCAGACGGCAGGCTGCCTCGAAGATGGCGCGGGCCTGCATCTGAGTTATTTCCGGAAAGGAAATGCCCAGGCGGCAGCCGCGGTGTCCCAGCATCGGGTTGAGTTCGTGCAGGGAGTCCACCTTTGCTTTGACCGCGTCGATGGAGATGCCCATTTCACGGGCCATTTCCCATTGGCTTTCCTCGTCCTGGGGCACAAATTCGTGCAGAGGCGGATCAAGCAGGCGAATGGTCACGCCGTATCCTTCCATGGCTTTGAGGATGCCGTAGAAATCATCGCGCTGCATCGGCAAAAGCTTGGCAAGGGCACGCTCACGCCCCTCGAGACCGTCGGAGAGAATCATCTCGCGAACGGCCTTGATCCGATCTCCTTCGAAGAACATATGTTCGGTGCGGCAAAGGCCGATGCCCTGCGCGCCGAAATTGCGCGCGGTGGCGGCATCGTGTGGCGTGTCGGCATTGGTGCGGATGCCGAGTCTCTTGACCTCGTCCGCCCACTGCATGATGGTGCCGAAATCTCCGGAAAGCTCTGCCGGTCTTGTTTTCACCTCGCCCTTCATGACTTCGCCGGTGGTTCCGTCAAGCGAAATATAATCACCTTCTGAAATAAGATTGCCGTTTACCCTGATTGTTTTTTGCGCGTAGCTGATCTCCAGCTCGCCGCAACCGGACACGCAGCACTTGCCCATGCCGCGGGCGACAACCGCCGCATGCGAGGTCATGCCGCCGCGTGCGGTGAGGATACCCTGCGCAATGGTCATGCCCTTTAAGTCCTCCGGCGATGTCTCGATGCGCACGAGGATTACTTTTTCGCCGCGGTTAGTCCAGGCCTCCGCATCGTCCGCATTGAAGACCACTCGTCCCGTGCCGGCCCCGGGAGATGCGGGCAGACCTTTCGTGACGACGTTACGGGTGGCGTGCGGATCGAAAGTCGGATGCAGAAGCTGGTCAAGCGAAGCAGGTTCGATGCGCAGAAGGGCGGTTTTTTTGTCGATGAGTTTCTCCGCCACCATATCGACTGCAATTTTTACGGCTGCGGCGGCGGTGCGCTTGCCGGTGCGTGTCTGGAGCATCCAGAGTTTTTCATCCTGGATGGTGAATTCAATGTCCTGCATGTCTTTGTAGTGGCGTTCCAACTTGGTATAAACATTGACCAGGTCGCGATACGCGCCGGGCATGTATTCTTCCAGCGACGGGTATTTTGCCGTCCGTTCCTCCTCGCTGACCTGATTGTCGGCCGCCCAGCGCTGAGAGCCCTCCCGGGTGATCTGCTGGGGGGTGCGGATACCGGCGACGACGTCTTCACCCTGGGCGTTAATCAGATATTCACCGTAAAAAAGATTTTCACCCGTGGCCGGATCGCGCGTGAAGGCGACCCCGGTGGCGCAGCGCTCGCCCATATTGCCGAAAACCATGGCCTGCACGTTGACGGCCGTGCCCCAGTTATCGTCGAAACCGTTCATTTTTCGGTACAGGACGGCACGGGGGGTATTCCATGACATGAAAACAGCCGCGATGGCCCCCCAGAGCTGTTCTTTGGGATCGGTCGGGAATTCCCTGCCCAGTTTTTCAACAATCAGTTTTTTATATCGGGCGACCAGTTCTTTGAGGTCGTCCACACTCATGTCCAGATCCGCCTTGATGCCTCTTTGGGCCTTGAGCCCGTCCATTACTTCCTCGAAGGGATCATGTGCGTCCTTGTCTTCAGGCTTGAGGCCCATCACCACATCACCGTACATCTGCATAAAGCGACGGTAGGAATCCCATCCGAATCGTTCATTGCCGGATTTTCTGATGATGCCGGCCACCGTTTCATCATTGAGACCGAGGTTCAAAACAGTATCCATCATGCCCGGCATGGACACGCGCGCCCCGGAGCGGACGGACAGCAGAAGCGGATTGGCCGGATCGCCGAAAGGCGCGCCCATCACTTTTTCCACTTTCCTGAGCCCCGCCTCGACTTCCTTTTCCAGTCCTGCGGGAAGCTGTCGGCCATTTTTGTAGAACTCGATACAGACTTCAGTGGTGATAGTGAATCCCGCCGGCACCGGTATGCCCAGATTGGACATTTCGGCCAGATTCAGTCCCTTGCCGCCAAGCAGATTTTTCATGTCGGACCTGGCTTCATTGATGCCTTTGCCAAATGTGTACACACGTTTTGCCATATCTTTAATCTCCTTTAGAAAGAAATATGTTCTCGTTGAGAGCAGGTGGAAGCTTCATAATGGAATTAGGTGGCAGTGTAAAGTGTTTTTTGCACCAATGAAAAGCCCCCGCCGGGGTGGGACGGGGGCTTTTGCAGGGTGGAACTATAAAGAGGGAAGGGTTCTAATTGATCATATTTTTCAGCGCATCGGCCACCGGCGCCGTGAAAAGGGCCACAAGAAATGCGTACAGTGCAAAAGCACCGATGCCTTCGCTCAGATAGAGTTTCTCATACTTGCTTTTGAGCGAAAGAATAATCAGTCCGCCGATAATCAGACAGCCCAGATGAAAGAAAGGAAATTCAGCACCCGAACCTGCGCTTGCCTGCGCGAAGCTGAACGAGGCAGTGATGAGGATCATAAATCCTGCCAGAATTGCTGTTTGTAGAACTGATTTCATTTTCTCCTCCCGGTTGGCGTAAACTGACTGACGTTTAGCTTTAACTATATGAAAATTACATGCCAAACTATTAGCGCGCCGACGTATTTTTTTAAGATATTGAAAAAATGAGAGTTTTTCCTGCTCGCCATTATTTTTATCATAGAACGAAGCGTTTGAGGGCCTTTTTGGTTTAATGAAACGTTAAATTCCGGGCCGGAAACGAATAAAACATTTAAGCAGCAGGGGACGGAAGAAAAAATCGGACAGATGGCGCAGCGGGAGTTTTTGTTTTGCCTTTTCAGTCAGGTACTTTACAAATCCGATATAGTGCCGCGTAACCTGCATCTTTTTCCAGCGTGAGCCCTTCCGGAACTTCCGACAGGGAGGGGTGGGCATCTAAATCAGCATTGAAAATGAGGACGTAATCAAATCGTGAACGCCACTGAAGCAAATAGGGGTCAGTATGCAAAATCGCCTCATCCGGGTCTGTCAGATGAAACACCAGCGGTATCGACGAGGCGAAGGTCGATATTTCCCGCCACGGCTCAAGTACCCTTAAGGCGTGCTGACCGGGGATGGCAAACAGAGTCGGAATAAATATTTGCCTTTCTGTCACCAGCAGTGCGGGCATATGACGAAAGGCAGGCTCGTATTTTGTGTATGGAGCTCCCACCACAAAACGTCCGACGGGAGTTTTTTTCCAATCTGCAGGAAATTGCATCACCGTCAGGACGGACGAGCCGGCCGGTACATCCTGTGTAGCCTCATATAAGGAATTGATATCTTTTTGTCTTTCCATCCAGACACCGGTAATCCAACCGGCGCGCAGGCACAGGGCGGCAAGCAATATGACGGCAAGCACCAATTCACGGCGGCGCTGCCATCCCAGTTCGGGCCTCAAAGCCGCCATCAGCGTCAGAGATGCCATCAGCGGGAAGCGGCGTGGAAGCCAGCTGGCGTCGCCGATAGAGGAAGGAGCCACAATCGATAGAATAAAAAGAACTGCCGCGGCGATGCCCAGGCCCGCATGAACCCTGATTTTCCCGAACAGGAACGACCACATAAGTACCGCCAGAAGCGGGAAGGTCAAAATGTAGTCAAAGCCCCTGTGGTATGTGAAAAGGGGCGACAGGACGGATTTGAAGGCATCTTTTGCGGAGAAAAACCACTGGATGACGGAGCCGGTCGAGGCGTAGGCACCGGGAGGGTTGGGGCCTGCCGCATAGAGAATCAAAACGGGAATCGCACCGGCCGCTCCCAGAAGGACGGTTGATTTGATGATTCGGGTGACGCGTTCTTTTGTTGGGGGTAGTGGAGGCTCTTCACCGATATCGAGGCCCCAGGCGAGAATGATGAAAAAAGCGAGCGAGAAAGGATGAATGAGCAAAAGCAGCATCCCAGTCAGAGTGCGACGCAAAAACATGAAAGGTACCGGGCCGGTGAAGCGATTGTCGATGACGGCGGCGGTAAGAGCCGCGGCCAGCCCGATCTGGAAGCTCATAAAGCCGGCGATGGACGTGGTTGTCCAGGTGAGCATGAAAAAAGATATCTGCCAGGGATGCCATGACTTAAATACGGACCTGTTCAAAAGCGCCGCGCCGGCCGGAGGGCCGACAAATAAAAGAATCAGCAGTATTTTGCTGACAATATGGATCGGCAGGGCGCGGGCCAGGAGTGCGCCAAAAGCGTCAACGGCAATATTGGTGGAGGCATTGACCCAGTGTGCCTGATACACTGAGGCCAAAGGGCCGGACAGGTGCCCTCCCGCCAGAATCCAGATACGGGCCAGGTGATTGGGAAAATCCATTACGACGGGCATCCGGACTAAAAGAATCGGCAGGATACAGGCAGCAAGGCAGATGAAAGTGACAATTTTGCAGCGGTTTTTCATAGATACGTTCTGGTTTTTCATAGACCGGCGCGGGTATGGTTTTTTCAGTCCATCAGGCGGAAACGTATGATATGGAAAATAGCGGCGAGCGCGTCCTTCCAGCCGATTTTTTTCCCTTCACCGTAGGTCCGGCCATCGTAGGAAATCCCTGTTTCGTATATACGCAGGCGTTTTCCGCTTAATTTCATCCGGGAGATTTTGGCGGTAATTTCCGGCTCCACTCCGAAGCGCCGGCTTTTGATTTCCAGGCGGCGTACAACCTCCCGGGTGAAGACTTTGTAGCATACTTCCATGTCGGTGAGATTGATATTGGTAAGCATATTGGACACAGCGGTGAGAATATTATTGGCCAGCTGATGCCAGTAGTACATGACACGGTGGGGCTCGCCGATGAAGCGGCTTCCGTACACCACATCGGCCTTGCCAGCCAGTATGGGGGCCAGAAGCTTCGGATAATCAGCCGGGTCGTACTCGAGGTCCGCATCCTGTATGATCACAATGTCACCTGTCGCCCGGGCAAATCCGTCCCGGAGCGCCGCCCCTTTCCCCTGATTCAGAGTTTTATTGATCAGCCTGAAACTGGCGGCGGGGTATTTCGAGGGAAGCTCCTGTACAAGGCTCCATGTCGCGTCGGTCGAGGCATCATTTATCAGGATGATTTCGCGCTCCAGCCCGCCCGGCAGTGGTTGATTGACGACTCGCCGGACGATTTCCTCCACATGGGCTTCTTCGTTATAAACCGGTATGACTACCGACAGTATTTTGAAGGTCGATGTTTGCATGCGGATTTATACGGCTTAAGGCCGCCCCCGCCGTCAGGGGACAAATGGTGCGCTTCGCGCTTTATTGACCGTTCGTGCTGAGCTTTTACTGCCGTTCATGGTGAGCCTGTCGAACCAGAACGACCAACCATGAACTACCGGCTAGGAGCTTCTGACTAACCCATTATCATCCCGGGAACAGCAAGTTGGCCTGAAACAAAACTCCACCCCGTGTAGTGGATCGCTATTTAACGATAAAGATGTCTTTTTGCCTGTCCTGGAAATAAACGTGGTGATATTGCGAGCCATTCACCCGGTCGAAAAATGCCTCGCCGTTTTTCCGGCATTCCGGGCAGCAGCCGTTGGGAAGGATCACCGCGAAAATCCTTTTGCCCGTGTCGGCGGCCGATTCAATTGTTACCAGCCCGCCGCAGTCATCACATACGCGGACGGTCTCGATTTGTTTTTCCACAATCTCGTCCGTATCGTAGTAAATATTCTTTTCGCGGCGAACATAAGCGGCCGAGCCGGTAATCTGCTTTTTGAGATTTTTCTTTTTCTTCCACAGGGTCATCAGATTTTTTACTTCCTGTTCGATCAGCCTGGTCACGTCCGGCGATTGGCGGATGCGCCCGGCGTCGTAATCCGGCTCACGCACATGGGAGTAATCGATGCCCGCCATGGCCAGGATGATTCCCACATTGACGTAGGGCAGGGCTTTTTCGATCGAATAGCCCCCTTCCAGAACGGCGATGTCCGGGGCGAGTTTCTCATTCAGGAGGGCATAACCCTGGGCGCTGAAATTCATATTGGTGATCGGATCGCTGTAGTGATTGTCCTGTCCCGCCGAGTTGATGATTATTTCAGGCTTGAATTCGTCGAGAATCGGCAAAATGACATTATCCAGCGCAAATAAAAATCCTTCGTCCGAGGTGCGCGGAGGAAGGGGGATATTTATGGTTGCGCCCAGAGCGTTGGGGCCGCCGAAATCATCAATGTAGCCGGTCCCGGGATAGAGAGTCCGGCCGTCCTGGTGCATGGAGATGCAAAGAACATCCGGGTCGTTCCAGTAAATGTCCTGCGTGCCGTCTCCGTGATGGCAGTCCGTGTCCACGATGGCGATGCGCCGGATGCCGAAGGTGTGGCGGATGTATTCGGCCATGACCGCTTCGATGTTGATATTGCAAAAGCCGCGCGCTCCGTGGGCGACCAGCATCGAATGATGGCCGGGCGGCCGGACCAGGGCGAAAGCGTTTTGTGCCTCGCCGGTCAGCACTTTCTGCG
>Ga0255344_1002282_pt1 | contig 23670 bp, 17 predicted proteins | sample wastewater_treat_5_FD_192414 | JGI IMG/M metagenome (GOLD analysis project Ga0255344, IMG submission 192414) | Wastewater microbial communities from Lulu Island WWTP, Vancouver, Canada - plant18 | ecosystem: Engineered > WWTP > Wastewater > Unclassified | place: Canada: Vancouver, British... | reverse complement strand
CTCATCAAATAATCCTTTATTGCCCTGGGACTTATAATTATGCTTAATCATTTTTTCGTTTTTTTAATAAGCAAATATAGTAATAAATAACTGAATAACAATCAATTAAATTTTAGAACTCCCCTTAGATTTATTGATTTACCAAGGAATAAGTAACAATAATTGAATAATGACTATTGGCTATTGGCTATTGGCTATAGGATGCAATGTTAATGAATATGGGCAAAGAAAACAAACATTAAGTAACATTTTGTTTATCATTCAGTTATATAATATTTGTAATAACTTCTCATATTTTTTATTCCAATTCAAAGGTAAAGGCTTATATTTATCACCCTGTTTTTCGAGGAACCGCATGTTTAACAATTAACCAAATAATGCAATGAGTAAAGATATTTTGAAGTTAGAACCACAGGCCGTTTGGAAACATTTTTATAGTTTAACTCAAATTCCCAGACCATCGAAGCATGAGCAGAAAGTGGCCGACTTTGTCGCCAAATTTGGAAGGGATAATGGCCTCGAAACCATTGTTGATGAGGTAGGTAATGTAATCATCCGTAAACCGGCCACCAAAGGTATGGAAAACCTTAAGGGTATTATTCTTCAGGGACATCTCGACATGGTCCCACAAAAGAATAGCGATAAGCAGCACGATTTTGAGAAAGATCCCATAGAAACTGTTATTGACGGGGAATGGGTAACTGCCAATGGCACTACACTTGGAGCCGATAATGGAATCGGAGTGGCAGTTGCAATGGCGGCCCTCGAGGATAAATCGTTGGTACATGGTCCCCTTGAGGCACTTTTTACCATAGATGAGGAAACCGGAATGACCGGTGCTTTTGCCTTGAAACCTAACCTGTTGAAAGGTGATATTCTCATCAATTTGGATTCGGAGGACGAGGGAGAACTCTACGTTGGTTGCGCTGGAGGTCTCGATGCCAATATTCAACTTGCATACAAAAACGAAGCTGTCCCGGCAGGTTATACATTCTTTAAACTGGCAGTAACAGGGCTAAAGGGCGGTCATTCCGGAATGGACATCAATTCGGGCAGGGCCAATTCCATTAAGCTGGCTTTCCGTTTTTTACGTAATGTCGAACAGAAATTTGACGTTAGGATTTCATCCATCGATGGCGGTAGTCTGCGCAATGCCATCCCGCGCGAGGCGTTCGTTGTTGCAGGAGTTCCCAACAATAAATATGGAGAGTTGGAGAAATCTGTTTCTGATTTTCAGAAAATTTATAAGGCTGAGTTTAGCAAGGTAGAACCCGATCTATCCTTTACTGTTAGCAAAATTGCAGAACCAACATCTGTCATGGATAAAACATCGCAGTGGGCGTTGATACGGTCTGTTTTCGGATGCCCCAACGGAGTGGTCAGGTTAAGCGACTCCATGCCCGGACTGGTTGAAACCTCAACCAACTTGGCAAGGGTTTACAGCGACAACGAGAATGTCTATATCCAGTGCCTGCTTCGAAGTTCGGTGGATTCATCCAAAGAAGCTTTGGCCGAAAAAATTGCTTCTGTGTTCGAACTGGCAGGTGCTCAGGTAAACTTTGCAGGAGGATATCCCGGCTGGAAACCCAATATGGATTCGGCCATTTTAAAAACAATGCGTGAGGTTTATCAAAAGAATTGGGGTAAAGTTCCTGAAATAAAGGCTATACATGCCGGATTAGAGTGTGGTATCCTGGGAGGAGCCTATCCACATCTGGATATGATTTCTTTTGGACCGACTATCCGCTACCCGCATTCTCCTGATGAAAAGGTTAATATTAAAACCGTTAAATTGTTTTGGGATTATCTGGTTGAGACCCTTAAGAGTGTTCCGAACAAATAGGTTAAACCAATTTGTCGGAATGTTGTTCTTAGTATGAAGACTATTTTAGTTTTCAACGCGTCTTTTTTTAATTATTAAAACGTATTTTACATTATATTTGATCTATAATCGTAAGATAGTCAAACGATAAGCAATACAATAAATTTTTTTTCAAAAAAATTTGGAATAGTGTTTTGTCAATGCTTATCTTTGCAGCCGCTTTGCCCGATTTTTTTGTGGAGGGCGGGGCGCCGGCCCGGCGGGGCCGGTGAGGGAAGAGTAAGGTGGGGGGCCCTTGGGGCCCCACAGCATACGCAGGGGTTCTTTGACACACTGGCACCAAAGAAGAGGAAAATATAGGAAGGAACGATCACAGTTCAATTCCTTCGGATGCGATCCGGAGCGGGGGCTGCGCGGCCGCGGCGAGCGGCGCGCGACAGCGCGAATTTTTTTTTGACAACGAGGAAGAGTTTGATCCTGGCTCAGGATGAACGCTAGCGGCAGGCCTAACACATGCAAGTCGAGGGGCATCATGGCGTAGCAATACGCTGATGGCGACCGGCGCACGGGTGCGTAACGCGTATGGAACCTACCCACCGCAGGGGGATAACCCGCCGAAAGGCGGACTAATACCCCATGGTTCCCCGACCCTGCCTGGGGTTGGGGGTAAAGCCTACGGGCGGCGGTGGATGGCCCTGCGTGCCATTAGCTGGCTGGTGGGGTAACGGCCCACCAGGGCGACGATGGCTAGGGGGTCTGAGAGGACGATCCCCCACACTGGTACTGAGACACGGACCAGACTCCTACGGGAGGCAGCAGTGAGGAATATTGGTCAATGGGCGGAAGCCTGAACCAGCCATGCCGCGTGCAGGATGACGGCCCTACGGGTTGTAAACTGCTTTTCCCCGGGGCGAATAACCCCCTCGCGAGGGGGGATGCCGGTACCGGGGGAATAAGGATCGGCTAACTCCGTGCCAGCAGCCGCGGTAATACGGAGGATCCGAGCGTTATCCGGATTTACTGGGTTTAAAGGGTGCGTAGGCGGGTGGCTCAGTCGGCGGTGAAATGCAGCGGCTCAACCGTTGCCCTGCCGTCGAAACTGGCCGCCTTGAATTCGGTCGAGGCCGGCGGAATGCGCGGTGTAGCGGTGAAATGCTTAGATATCGCGCGGAACGCCGATTGCGGAGGCAGCTGGCTGGACCGAGATTGACGCTGATGCACGACAGCGTGGGGATCGAACAGGATTAGATACCCTGGTAGTCCACGCCGTAAACGATGATGGCTGGGTGTTGGCGATACACTGTCAGCGCCTGAGCGAAAGCATTAAGCCATCCACCTGGGGAGTACGATCGCAAGGTTGAAACTCAAAGGAATTGACGGGGGCCCGCACAAGCGGAGGAACATGTGGTTTAATTCGATGATACGCGAGGAACCTTACCTGGGCTCGAACGCCCACCGACGGCACCGGAGACGGTGCTCTCCAGCGATGGCGGTGGGCGAGGTGCTGCATGGTTGTCGTCAGCTCGTGCCGTGAGGTGTCGGGTTAAGTCCCATAACGAGCGCAACCCTTACTGCCAGTTGCCATCGGGTGAAGCCGGGGACTCTGGCGGGACTGCCGGCGTAAGCCGTGAGGAGGGTGGGGATGACGTCAAATCAGCACGGCCCTTACGTCCAGGGCTACACACGTGTTACAATGGCCGGTACAGAGGGCAGCCACCCCGCGAGGGGGCGCCAATCCCGAAATCCGGTCCCAGTTCGGATTGGGGTCTGCAACCCGACCCCATGAAGTTGGATTCGCTAGTAATCGCGCATCAGCCACGGCGCGGTGAATACGTTCCCGGGCCTTGTACACACCGCCCGTCAAGCCATGGAAGCCGGGGGTACCTGAAGTGCGTAACCGCGAGGAGCGCCCTAGGGTAAGACCGGTGACTGGGGCTAAGTCGTAACAAGGTAGCCGTACCGGAAGGTGCGGCTGGAATACCTCCTTTCTGGAGCCGCCCCGCAGGGGCGCGCGCTCCCGCCCTCTTCGGGTGCCGTGTGTTTTCACACTCCGGGCTCTGCGCCGGGGCGCAGTCCCGTAGCTCAGCTGGTTAGAGCGCTACACTGATAATGTAGAGGTCCCCAGTTCAAGTCTGGGCGGGACTACGGGCGGGGGTTCACCCCGCGGTCAGGGGGAATTAGCTCAGCTGGCTAGAGCACCTGCCTTGCACGCAGGGGGTCAACGGTTCGAATCCGTTATTCTCCACGGTGGCCGGGTCATCCGGCCGACGTTCTTTGGCTTGGTGGTAAGACGTAGAGGTAAAAGAATACAGAATATCGATCCGATGAGGATCGACGAGCGAGGCGAGGTTGGAGCGACCGCCGGGCGCGCGAGCGCCGGGTAAGCGGTCGAGGGCGCACGGGGGATGCCTTGGCTCTCGGAGGCGAAGAAGGACGCGACAAGCTGCGAAAATCCGCGGGGAGGGGCACATACCCTGTGATCCGCGGGTGTCCGAATGGGGCAACCCACCCCGACGTTGTCGGGGTATCCCGGTTAGTCCGGGAGGCGAACCCGGGGAACTGAAACATCTCAGTACCCGGAGGAGGAGAAAGCAACAGCGATTCCCCGAGTAGCGGCGAGCGAAAGGGGAGCAGCCCAAACCGGTGGCGTTACGGCGCCGCCGGGGTTGTAGGGCCGCCGTACGTCGGCGGCGGGCGAAGCGGAACCACCTGGAAGGGTGGGCCGTAGCGGGTGATAGCCCCGTACGCGTATGCCCGTCCGCCGCAGGCGTCACCCTGAGTAGGGCGGGGCACGAGGAACCCTGTCCGAACCCGCGGGGACCATCCCGCAAGGCTAAATACTCCCGGGAGACCGATAGCGAACCAGTACCGTGAGGGAAAGGTGAAAAGCACCCCGAGCAGGGGAGTGAAAGAGTACCTGAAACCGTGCGCCCACAAGCGGTCGGAGCCCCTATATGGGGTGACGGCGTGCCTTTTGCATAATGAGCCTACGAGTTGCGCTGTCCGGCGAGGTTAACCCCCTGGAGGGGGGGATCCGAAGCGAAGGCGAGTCCGAACAGGGCGTTTAGTCGGTCGGCGCAGACGCGAAACTTTGCGATCTACCCATGGCCAGGCTGAAGGGGCGGTAACACGCTCTGGAGGGCCGAACCGGTGAGCGTTGAAAAGCTCTCGGATGAGCTGTGGGTGGGGGTGAAAGGCCAATCAAGCTGAGAAATAGCTCGTACTCCCCGAAATGCCTTTGGGGGCAGCCTCGGGCTTACCGCAGCGGAGGTAGAGCGACCGACAGGATGCGAGGGCTTCGCCGCCTATCTAGTCCTGACGAACTCCGAATGCCGCTGCGCGATGCCCGGGAGTGAGCCGCTGGGTGCTAAGGTCCAGCGACGAGAGGGGAATAACCCGGACCGGCAGCTAAGGGCCCGGAGTGTACGCTAAGTTGACCAAACGAGGTGCGGCTGCAGTGACAGCTAGGATGTTGGCTTGGAAGCAGCCATCCATTCAAAGAGTGCGTAACAGCTCACTAGTCGAGCGGCCGCGCGTGGATGATGAACGGGCATCAAGCGTACCCCCGAAGCTCCGGTTCCGTACCGCTCAGGCGGTGCGGGAGGTAGGGGAGCATTCCCGGGGCGTTGAATTCCCCCCGCGAGGGGGGGTGGAGCGCCGGGAAAGGCAAATGTAGGCATGAGTAACGATAAGGCGGGTGTGAAACCCGCCCACCGCAAGGCCCAGGTTTCCTGATCAACGCTAATCGGATCAGGGTCAGTCGGGTCCTAAGGCTAAGGCGAAGGCCGATGCCGATGGGAAGCCGGTCAACATTCCGGCACTGCCCGGCGCTGCGATGGGGTGACGGAGGGGTGGAAGGTCCGCCCGGTGACGGATTACCGGGTTTAAGGGTGTAGGTAAACGCCGGGGTTAGCCCCCCGGGGTGCCGAACCTGAAAGTACCGTGAGCCTTCGGGCGAGCGGATAGCGGCCCTAAGCGTACTCCCGAGAAAACCCCCTAAGCATCAGGCGCAGGGTACCCGTACCGCAAACCGACACAGGTGGCCGGGGAGAGTATCCCGAGGTGCTCGAGTGATTCATGGCTAAGGAACTAGGCAAACTGACCCTGTAACTTAGGGAAAAAGGGTCCCCGTCAGGGATGACGGGGCGCAGAGAAGTGGCCCAGGCGACTGTTTACCAAAAACACATGGCTCTGCCAAACCGCGAGGTGACGTATAGGGCCTGACACCTGCCCGGTGCCGGAAGGTTAAGGGGGGACGTCATCCTTCGGGAGAAGCGTTGAACCGAAGCCCCGGTAAACGGCGGCCGTAACTATAACGGTCCTAAGGTAGCGAAATTCCTTGTCGGGTAAGTTCCGACCTGCACGAATGGTGTAACGATCTGGGCGCTGTCTCGGCCATGAGCTCGGTGAAATTGAAGTCGCGGTGAAGATGCCGCGTACCCGCAACGGGACGGAAAGACCCCGTGAACCTTTACTGCAGCTTAGCGCTGTTTCTGGGTGGTCGATGTGTAGGATAGGCCGGAGGCTGTGAGGCGGGCACGCCAGTGTCCGCGGAGCCGTCCTTGAAATACGGCCCTTCGACCACTTGGGATCTAACCCCGTGAGGGGGACACCGCTTGGCGGGTAGTTTGACTGGGGTGGTCGCCTCCAAAAGCGTAACGGAGGCTTCCCAAGGTGCCCTCAGCGCGGATGGTAATCGCGCGGGGAGTGCAATGGCACAAGGGCGCTTGACTGTGAGGCCGACGGGCCGACCAGGTGCGAAAGCAGGGCATAGTGATCCGGTGGTTCCGCATGGAAGGGCCATCGCTCAAAGGATAAAAGGTACTCCGGGGATAACAGGCTGATCGCCCCCAAGAGCTCATATCGACGGGGCGGTTTGGCACCTCGATGTCGGCTCGTCACATCCTGGGGCTGGAGAGGGTCCCAAGGGTTCGGCTGTTCGCCGATTAAAGTGGCACGCGAGCTGGGTTCAGAACGTCGTGAGACAGTTCGGTCCCTATCTGTTGTGGGCGTAGGAGGCTTGAGGGGTCCTGGCACTAGTACGAGAGGACCGTGCTGGACGCACCGCTAGTGTACCTGTTGTGGCGCCAGCTGCACCGCAGGGTAGCTACGTGCTGAAGGGATAAGCGCTGAAAGCATCTAAGCGCGAAGCCCCCCCCAAGATGAGGCCTCCCCATAGGGTCCCCGAAGACTACGGGGTTGATAGGCTGCAGGTGTAAAGCCGGTAACGGCAAAGCCGAGCAGTACTAATGGCCCGAACGGCTTTCCCGGCGTCGCCGGGTGGTCGCCGACGCGTCTCGCTCACCACCAGGCCAACCGCATGGGGTCCCCTTTGGGGGGCCCGAGGACTTCCGGTGGCTACAGCGGTGGGGCTCCACCTCTTCCCATACCGAACAGAGAAGTTAAGCCCACCAGCGCCGATGGTACTGCCGAACAGGTGGGAGAGTAGGTCGCCGCCAGCCTTCCAACGCCCCGTGAGCAATCCGCTCAAGGGGCGTTGTTGCTTTTAGGCATTGAGGTTTTCTATTGGATACACAGAGGTTTAGGTTATTTGCCATTTTTTACTTCCAAAAGTATAATATAACGTAAGTAAGGCTTGAGAGCAGATGAAATAAGGATTGGATTGGGATGGGATAGTTAATTGAAAATAAGTACCTTTGTTCTGAGGCAATAAACAAAGTAAAGTAGCCATTTCCAATCGATTTTGCTATATTGGTTTAAAGATGAATAGTTTTGATAGGTTTCTTAGCTACTTACATCCTGTTTACGTTGAGATTACCCAAAGCGAAATAAATCCCCGCATTGAGTTGTCTATCCGTAATGGCAGGTATATTCTGAACAGTTCAAATGCAAACTATTCATACCACGGATTGTACGAACTATTTAAAAAATTCTTTAGGAAACTACCCATGGACTGGGACCGGGTGGATAATGTTCTTATTCTTGGTTTTGGTGCCGGATGTGTGGTCCCTCTTATCAGAGGATACAATGCCGAATGCAGCATTGTAGGAGTTGAGATTGATAGCAAGGTGATAGAGCTGGCACGTAACTATTTTGGAATAGACGAATTTCGTAATACCCAGGTTGTTCATGGCGATGCCGTGGATTATCTTGCCCGCTGTCGAAAAGCCTTCGATATAATCATTGTTGACATATTCATTGACCGGGATGTTCCTAGTGCAGTAGAGTCGCCGGAATTTATTGCATCGTTACACAATTGCCTTACCCCTCAAGGCAAAGTGATATTCAATAAAATGGCATATAACAAAAAGACAAAGGCGGAGGTTGAGAAGGTTTACAGTATTTACAAGGAGATTTTCCCCATGGTTACCCTGTACAAGTTTATGATAACAGGAAGGATTTTGGTGGCCTCTGCCAATTAGTGAGGAACAACTAACCGGTTCTGTTTTAGGTAGTATATTACACTAAGCAGAAATAGATTGAATGTTTGCCATGCATACTCCCGAATATGGTATGTTTTGGCTATTTTAGCCCTCCTTTGAACCCAATAAGCTTCCCCTTTTCCATAATCAGCTCGTCATCGAAATATACGTTGGGCTCCTTTACCAAACCATCTAGATGGCTGCTGACGGATATGCGTCCGCCCATGGAGAGGTTATTGCCAAAGGCAATATGGATTGTCCCAAATACCTTTTCGTCTTCCAAAATCAGCCCCACAAGTTTTGCCTTATAATTTGTGCCAATCCCAAATTCAGCCACAGCCCTTGCTTCCCTCCCTGATTTTTCGAACAGCTCAATCAGCTTCTCGGCCTCTTTCCCGCCGGTTATGGTTTCAGCGTAACCATTAACTATATCAATGGTTATGGGAGTTTCGCAAATTCCAACGCTAGCCATGGACCCGTCCACCACCACTCGGCCATTGGTTTGATCCTCCCACGGTGCAAGATACACTTCGCCCGACGGTAGGTTGCCGCTTTCGCCCCTTTGCCTGAGGACACCACGGCTTGGAATTATTATTCTTCCTTTCACCGGCATTGTAACATCTGTCCCTTTTTGGGTTGTAACACGTATTGTATTCACCCCTACTAGTTTCTCGGCAATATAATCAGTAAGTGCAATGATCTTGTCGTAATCAGCATTCAAGCATCGTACCATGGTATCGATGGTAATGCCCGGCATTGTACCTACCCTTACTCCCTTTTTTGCGGCTTCACGACGGGCATTGGTATGGGTAAGAGATTTTGCTGTAGGGCAAACCACCACGTCAACCATTTTCATCAATTGCGATACCTGTGGTGGCGGCTCCTCGCCATTAATCTCACGGGATTTGATCTCTACAAGGATTGATTCTTTACAAATGGTTTTGCCTGCTTCATGCAGCGCAATCCCAATGTCGCGCTTAACCTCATCGGTGATTACCAACAGCCTTTCGTCGCATTTCAATCCCATGCAATCCCTAAGTGCTATTTCTGATGCACTTTTTAACTCACCTTGAATATTGTCCATGCTGTATGTATTTAACCAATTTTTGAGATAATTATGTTGTTTTGATTCAGGGAGTTGTAAACGAATTGTCAGCTCGGGGATTAAAATTAGCACCGGAAAATATAAAACCTTCCCATCAATCATATGCTGCGTAGGAAGGCTTGAAATATTTTACTTTTTTGAAAATGCTAAAAGTACACGGCTACTTAACATCCTGTATAGTGGAAATTTCGCTGTATGCAGGGCATGTTTTTTTAGAACATGAACCTAAAACAAATAAAGTTGATAAAATCAACAACAAGAATAGCAAAAATCTCAATTTTGTTTTCATTTTGCTAATTATCAGTTGTTTGAAATATCTCCCCGATAAACCTATTGGGTAATTTCCACCTTATCGATTGGGGCATTGTGAGCATAAGCAGGGCAGGGCACTCGCTTATGACATGATGATAGGATTAGTACCACTGCAAACAGCATGAGTACGGTAACCATTTTCATTTTACTTTTCATTGTTCTGAGTTTTGATTAGTATTGAATTCAGGTTGACATCGAATTAAAAATACAGGTTTTGACAACATGATGTAAAGATACAAATTGAAACAAAAAAATCAATAAAAAAGTTTAAAACCAAATTTAATACTTGTAATCTATTTTAACATCAATGATTGAAAACCATATAACCATTGTGTTTAAGTTAGTTTAAAAAGTTTTTTTTACTTACCCTTTCTATTAACGAATAACAGGTTCAAACGAGTGTTAGGTGCTTTTAAAAAGCATCACTTACGAAAAACGTAATAGGAGTTGGCCTGTGTTGTTGGTGTAATCTCCAAGTCGTTGATATTAACATGCTTGGGACGGGTTATAACGTATAGCACGGCATCGGCCACATCGTTGCCTGAAAGGGGTTGAAGTCCAATGTATGGCTTTTTGGCTGCCTCCTTATCGCCCTTGAACCTTACAATGGAAAACTCGGTTTCGGCCAGGCCAGGGCGGATTTCACTGACCTTGATGCCGTGCTTCAGAAGGTCAATGCGCATGCCCTTGGATAGGGCATTCACCGCATGTTTGCTGGCACAGTACACGTTGCCATTCTCGTACACCTGCACACCGGCAATGGAGCCGATATTGACAATATGACCCTTGCCCCTTTCAATCATAATGGGCAATACGCTTTGGGTTACGTAAAGCAATCCCTTGATATTGGTGTCAATCATCCTTTCCCAATCGTCAATTATCCCGTTTTGAACGGGATTTAGTCCAACGGCCAGTCCGGCATTATTAACCAGCACATCAATGTTCTTCCATCCCGAGGGGATGCTGCCTATGGCCTTTTCAACCTCTTGCTGGTTTCTCACATCGAAACAGAGGGAGAGTGCGTTGCGCTTGTGCTTGACCTCTATCTCTTTCTTCATCTCATCCAGCAGTTCCTGCCTTCTTCCGGTGATGATTACGTTGTAGCTGTTCTCGGCAAGAAGCAGAGCAGTGGCCTTCCCTATTCCGGCTGTTGCACCGGTGATTAAAGCTATCTTGTTCATTGTTAGTCGATTGTTTTTTTAAGGATTTTTCTAATTGTTGCGAAATTAAAAATAATAGGAGACAAACGGTGTTATCATATTTTAAAACATATAAGAATACATTATTGTATCGTTTTTCGTGAAGGAACCCGCCTCTTTCGCTATTTTTGTGGTTTGCTTCATTTATGATTCCCTATTTGCAAATAGAAGATCTGTCCAAATCGTTTGGTGTTCTGGAACTATTTAGAAACCTTCGATTTACCGTTGCCAAAGGGCAACGGGTGGGGTTGGTGGCGCGCAATGGTGCAGGCAAAACAACGCTGCTAAGAATTATCGCTGGGAAAGAACCCGGTGATTCGGGTGAGGTTGTGTGGCAAAACGATTTAACCATTGCGCATCTTGACCAGAACCCCATCCTCGATGCCTCCAAGTCCATTGTGGAGAATGTGTTTGGTTCAAACCCCGAAAGGGCAGATGCCATCTATAAATACCGTTTGGCATTAAAGGATGAGAGTAAGGAAAAGCTACATGATGCCATTGAACTGATGGACAGGCATGCCGCATGGGATGCGGAGTTGGAGGCGCAGCAGATTCTTACGAAACTGAAAATCACCGATCTGCAACAGCGGGTTGCCACCCTGTCGGGTGGACAGCAGAAGCGGGTAGCACTTGCCGCCGCACTGGTAAACAACCCCGACTTCCTCATTCTAGATGAACCCACCAATCACCTCGACCTCGACATGGTGGAATGGCTTGAAGAGTTCCTCAGTAGCAGCAAAATCACGCTGCTCATGGTTACCCACGATAGAATGTTTTTGAATAGGGTTTGTACCGATATCATTGAGTTTGACCAAAAAGAGCTGTACTGGTATAGGGGCAACTATTCCTACTACCTTGAAAAACGGCAGGAGAGGATAGATGCACGAAGTTCGCAGGTTGAGAAGGCCTCGAACCTATATCGACGAGAGTTGGACTGGATGCGCCGTTCGCCACCTGCCCGCACATCCAAGGCCAAGTATCGTATTGATGCATTTTACGATTTGCGGGCCAGGGCAACCCAACGTTTTAGCAATGCTAACGTGCGAATAAATGTGGGCGCAGCCCGATTGGGAAAAAAGATATTGGAGGCAAAGGGTCTGGGTAAATCATTCGGCGACCTGTTGATACTCAAGGATTTTTCCTATACTTTCAACCGCTTCGAAAGGTTGGGTATTGTGGGGGACAACGGTACTGGCAAGACCACCTTCCTCAACATTATCACGGGGTCTATCCCTGCCGATACCGGGGTGATTGATGTGGGCGAAACGATTGTTTTCGGGTACTATCGGCAGGAGGGGATGAGTATCCGTGAGGATATGAAGGTAATTGATGTTGCCCGCGAGGTGGCCGAGGTGGTAACGCTTAGCGATGGCAAGCGGATTACGGTGTCGCAGTTTCTCAATATGTTCCTTTTTGCACCGGAGGTGCAGAATACCTTTGTATATAAGCTCAGCGGGGGTGAAAAGCGAAGGCTTTACCTGCTCACCATCCTGATGCAAAACCCCAATTTCCTCATCCTCGATGAGCCCACCAACGATTTGGATATTGAAACGCTAAACGTACTGGAAGAGTACCTGGCGGGTTTCCCCGGAGTGGTTCTTGCCGTATCGCATGACCGCCATTTTTTGGACAAGGTGGTAGATGGATTGCTGATATTCGAGGGGAATGGTGAGGTTAGCGGATTCCCGGGTTCGTATAGCGATTATTACGATTGGAAAAAGGAACAGCAACGCAACATTCAAAGGGTTGTTAAGCCAACTGAGGAGAAGCCCAAGCCCAAATCGGACAGCAATAAGCCACGTAAGTTGACCTTTGCGGAACGCAAAGAGTTGCAGGAACTCAGTACCGAAATCGAAGCGCTTGAAGCCGAAAATCGCGCCATGGAAACAGAGGTAAACAACGGGACGTTGCATTACGAGGAGCTGTTAGCCAAATCGCAGCGAATTGCCGAAATCATTGAACTTCTCGATGCCAAAGGGGAACGATGGCTTGAACTTATGGAACTGGACGAGAAGTGGGAGAATTCCTAAGGCAAAACATTTCTGTCTTGCCAAATGCCTGATATTCTTGCGTTAACTTTCCTTTTTGTAGACCAAACTCAGGTACACGCTGAAAACAACGGTGGTAGCGGCTTGGATGTACAGGGGTGTGGCAACAATGCCATCCGCCGATTTGAGAATAAGGGCAAGGACTACGAATTTCGCCAGGTAGTACAATGCCTTGCTGAGTACAATGGAACTGAGGATGGCAACAAATCTATGGCGGATTTTGCCAAAAATGGTATAGAACAGCCAAACGTTTAGGGTGAGTTCACCCGAAATCAGCAGCATTTTGTAAAAGACCGGGTGTGCCGAAATGAGGTAGCTGAAAAGCGGAAGTGTCAGGGCAATGATGTATGCATTCCGCCTGGTTGTGTGTGCCAGCGCCAGAATTAACACAATGCGCATGGGCTCAATTAGGTACAGAGGGAAATTGAGCAGGTGGGAGATGGCGGGAACAAGGAATATGAATAGAAGCGCAAGGGTATCGAACAGTAAATACCCGATGGTCTGTTTAATGGTGAGTTGCGACGAATGCATATGGCGTTGATTAGTTAAATTATTTGGCTGCAAATATACAACTTGCGAGATAACGTTACAAGTAATTTTTATGTGAAAGAAAGGGGAGTGGCTATTTGTAATTTTGGACTTCAATACAATTCCAATTCATCAAGTGTTCAAATAAAGACCCGCTTTTTTAGTTTTCTCGTATTTTTTAAATAGCTTTGAGAGCAATCTTTTCTGCATAAAGGTTACTAATCAGTATGCAGCCCTAATAAAAAGATAAGTATGAAGCGCAGAGATTTTTTGAAAAAAGGGTTGGGAGCAGGCATTATGGCAGGAGCGCTCCTTAAGGTTGGAGGTGTCGGCAGTGTGGCCAAGGGAAGCCCTGCGGCATCGGATAGTACATTTGATTTGGTGGCGGTCATGGGTGGCGAACCCGTTCCCATGTTCGATAAGGCCATTGCTGCCATGGGTGGCTTAGGGAGGTTTGTTAAGAAGGGGCAATCGGTGCTGGTGAAGCCCAATATTGGATGGGATACTGCACCCGAACTTGGCGGCGATACCAATCCCCAGCTGGTGGCGCACATTGTTAAGCAGTGTCTTCAGTTGGGAGTCAAGGAGGTGTATGTTTTCGACAACACATGCGATAACTGGAGCCGTTGCTACGCCAATAGCGGCATTGAGGATGCCGTGAAGGGTGCCGGAGGCAAGGTGGTTCCGGCCAATACCGAGAATTACTTCAAGCCCGTTTCCATACCCAATGGCAAGAGGTTGAAGGAGGCCAAGGTGCACGAACTGGTGCTCAGCTGCGATGTATTTATCAATGTGCCCATCCTTAAACACCACAGCTCCACCAAGGTAACCATATCCATGAAAAATCTCATGGGCATTGTGTGGGATAGGCGTTACTGGCACAAGAACGATTTGCACCAGTGCATTGCCGATTTTGTTACCTGGCGAAAGCCCGATTTGAACGTGGTGGACGCCTACAGAGTTATTACCAGGAATGGCCCCCGCGGTGTCAGTCAGGCCGATGTGGTTATGAAGAAATCGTTGCTCATGTCCACCGATATTGTGGCAGCCGATGCTGCTGCAGCAAAAATTTTTGGAGTTGAGCCCGGCGAAGTGCCACACATAAAGATTGCCCACGAAATGGGTGTGGGCAACATGAATTTGGATGAGCTGAATATCGAGAGAATCAGGATGTAAGTGAACAGCTGTATTTCCTTGAATCGCTCTCTATGACCGTCCTTTGAGAATATGTCATAACCACCGGATATTTTTTTGTTTTTGATTTGATAGAAAAATGCTAAAAAGATTGAGTTTAAGAAATTTACGAAGGATTTTTGCAGTCGCTTACCTTGCCCTTTTCACTTTTGTCTTTATAGATTTTTCAGAAACCTTTTCATCGGGGTTTATCAATGGATTGCTCTACCTGCAGTTCATACCGTCGCTGTTGAAATTTTTAAAAGTAGGTGGACTGATTGCTACGGGGTTCATCGTTGTGTTACTTCTCACGTTTCTCTTTGGCAGGGCATACTGTTCATTCCTTTGCCCTTTGGGCATTTTGCAGGATATCATGGCCCGCATAAGGGCTAAGAGGCCTCGCTATAAATACCTGAAATCCTGGAATATAGTTCGATATGCCATTCTTGCCATTGTGGTTATCATTACCCTTATGGGCTCGCTGTTTCTGCTCTACATGCTTGACCCATATAGTATTGCAGGCCGTATCTTTTCCGATTTTGTCCGACCCGCCTACTACGGCGTGAACAACTTTTTTGTGATGATTTTGGGATTTTTCAACAGCTATGCTCTTCATCACATTGATTTTAAGCCCATCCCGTGGCAAGGCATGGCCATAACGGGAGCGTTGTTGGCGGTAATAGGGTTTATGGCATGGAAGTGGGGAAGGCTCTACTGCAACACAATATGCCCCGTTGGGACATTCTTAAGCCTCATCTCGAGGTACTCCCTGTTCAGGTTGAAAATCGATGAGAACTCTTGTATCTCCTGCAATCGTTGTGTGAGGGATTGCAAAGCGGGATGCATAAATCTGAAGGACAAGAGCATAGATTTTTCGAGATGCGTTGCATGTTACAACTGCATGGATAGCTGCAGGGAGGGAAGTATTAGCTACCAATGGGCCTTTGGAAGGAAAGGCAGTGATGTTGCTGAAGAAACCGACCCCACGCGAAGAAGTTTCGTCACCACTTTTACAGGTATGTTGATAGGGCTTGCAGCCCTAGGTAGGGCGGACAAACTTTTCGCACAGAGGCGCATCCGCAATAGGGGGGCCAATCAGGGTGCGCAAGTCAGTGCGGCCGGTTCAAAACCCAACAGGCGTAGTGCGCCCATTACTCCGCCCGGCTCATACAACCATGACGATTACAGGAATACCTGTACTGCGTGCCATCTGTGCGTTACGGCTTGCCCGTCTCATGTGTTGCAGCCATCGTTCAACGAGCTGGGGATTTTCAGTATCATGCAACCCCACATGGACTTTCGGTCGGGTTTCTGTAATTACGAGTGCACCAGGTGTGGCGAGATTTGCCCCACAGGGGCAATCAGGCTGTTGGATTTGGAAACGAAGAAACGCACCCAAATTGGCAAGGTTGTCTTTCACCGTGGCAATTGCATCGTGAGGGTTGATCGAACGGAATGCGGAGCCTGTTCCGAGCATTGCCCCACAAAAGCCGTTCAGATGGTTCCGTGGCAAGGGCTGCTGATACCTGAGGTCAACCCTGAAATTTGTATTGGTTGTGGGGCCTGCGAACATGCCTGTCCCACCGAGCCCTACAAGGCCATTTATGTAAATGGCAATCCCGTGCATCAGGTGGCAAAGATGCACGAAAGCATAGGCGACCGGCCTGAAGAATCTGAATTGGATGATTTTCCCTTTTAAAACATAAACCATACCATTATGAAAAATAAGTATTTGTCAATCAGTTTATCATTGGCAACCCTATTGCTGATTTTTATGGGTTGCAGCAGCCCTGAAAGCCCGTCGCAATGGGCAATAGCCCTACACGGTGGTGCAGGTTATATGGTTCCCGAGAACTACACCGATGCGCAGTTGGAGCAGTACAAATCGGAGATGCAGGCGGCACTCAATAAGGGCATTGCCATACTGGAAAATGGCGGAACCAGCCTCGATGCCGTGGAGCAGGTGGTACGGTACCTGGAGGATTGCCCCCTGTTCAATGCGGGTAAAGGAGCCGTTTTCACCCACGATGGCAGGAACGAGCTGGATGCTGCAATAATGGAGGGCAGCGAGTTGAGAGCCGGTGCTGTGGCGGGCGTTGGCGATATTAAAAACCCCATTTCCACGGCACGGCTGGTAATGGAAAAATCGCCCCATGTTCTTATGGTGGGCAAAGGGGCATCGCTGTTTGCACAGCAAAATGGGGCCGAAATGGTGGATAGCTCATACTTCTACACCGAAGGGAGCTGGAAGGAGTTGCAACGAATTCTAGAGAGCGAGAAGAAGATGGGCACGGTGGGGTGCGTTGCCGTGGATAAGCATGGAAATCTTGCCGCCGCCACATCAACCGGTGGTATGTCCAACAAACGATATGGGAGGGTGGGCGATGTGCCCATAATTGGCGCAGGCACCTATGCCAACAATAAAACCTGTGCAGTATCGGCCACAGGGCACGGTGAATTTTTCATACGCTATACGGTGGCTCACGATATATCGGCATTGATGGAATACAAGGGGTTGTCACTGTCCAATGCTGCCGATATAGTGGTGTTGGATAAGCTGGTGAAGGCCAAGGGCGATGGCGGAATTATTGCTGTTGATACGAAAGGCAACGTGCACCTGGCTTTCAATACCCCCAGCATGCTCAGGGCCTATGCTAAGGCCAACGGAGAGAGGGGTGTAGAAATTTTCAAATAGGAAATTAATATTTTTTGTACTAATAATCTTCAGAATGTATAGAGGTATTTTGCCGTTGAATTGTCATTTATATGAACAGGGTGGACTGACGGCAAAATGCAATTACTTACTTATTCTTTATTAATCCGGACAGGTTGGAATTGCAGGATAGGCATATTTTGGAGGCTTTGCGTCAGGGCGATGAGCAGGTTTTTGAAAAGATTTTCAGAACCTATTACCAACGTCTTTGTAATTATGCTAACACAATTTTGAATAGCATGGACGAGGCCGAAGAGATGGTGCAGGGTGCTTTCATCGCGGTGTGGGAAAGGCACGATACCCTGGAGGTTCATACCTCCATTAAGTCGTACCTGTACCGTGCAGTTCACAATAGCTGTTTGAACAGGGTGAAGCACCTGAAGGTTAGGCAGAAGCATGAAGAAGATGTTAAGTATCAGGCGGATGCCACGCAAAGTGATGCTTCCAATGAAATGGTGGAAAGGGAACTGGATGCCATTATGGCCAATGCCATCGATGCTTTGCCCACTCAGTGCAGACAGGTTTTCAGGTTGAGCCGGTTCGAGAACTTAACCTATGCCGAAATAGCACAGCAATTGGGAATATCGGTAAAGACAGTTGAAAACCACATGGTTAAAGCACTCAGGGTTCTTAGGGAGAAGTTGAAGGACTACTTGCCTGTGATTATCTGGTTGTTGCTCATGAAGAACTAATGCTGTGGCAAAGGATAGCAAACATATCGACCATCTTATTGCCCGGTTTATCACCGGTGAAGCCACCCAACAGGAGGTTGAGCAGTTAGACCAATGGCTGGACCGCTCGGAGGTAAACCGCAAGTATTTTGGCGATATCCAATTCATCAATCAAAAGGCAATTGCTTCTCACACCATCATCAACGTTGATGTTGACAGGGCGTGGAACGAAGTTCGAAAGCAGATGAAGACGAGGATGGTCTCGGTGCAGCCGGAGGCCAAAGCCACTGCGTTCAGAATTCCGATTTGGTTAAGGGTTTCCGCCGTGATACTCATTGCCTTTGGCATATCGTTCGCGATATACAAACTTCAAACTACAAAGCAGTTGGTTGAGAGTGAGATTATTGCCGTTTTGAGTGAGGAAGGAGTTGTTGACCATCGTCTCACGGATAGCACCACAATAGTTGTGAATGCACATAGTAAGATTTCGTACCACAAGGATTATGGCGTAAAGAATCGCAAGCTTAAGTTGGAAGGCGAAGCCTTTTTTGAGGTTAAACACATGGATGATATGCCATTCATTGTTGAGGCTGAGGATATTATGGTGCAGGTTTTGGGCACGGCATTCAATGTAAAAGCATTTGAAGGCGATACCATTGTGGAGGTTTATGTGAGAACGGGCGAGGTCTATTTCTTCACAAGCGATTTGGATGGGATTTTCCTGATGTCGGGTGAGATGGGTGTGTTCAATAAGAACACCCGCACATTCTCCAGGGTGGCCAAACCCGATGTCAACGTGGTTGCCTATGCCACAAGGATGTTTGTTTTTCAAAATGCTCTTTTGCTGGATGTGGCCAATCAGCTTAGCAAGGCATACCACACCCACATACGATTTGAAAGCGAAGAGCTTAAGGAACTAAGTATTTCGGTGAATTTTGAGAATGAGGAGTTGGATCTGATACTGGATATTATTGCCGAAACATTGGAAATCAGCATAGCCAGAGAAGCTGATGGGTTTGTTATTCAAAGTGGAAAAACTAGTAGTGTGACCATTGAACCATGAGAAGGGTATTGATAATCATACTACTTTGCATTCAAGCCATCTGTCTGAAATCGCAGGTTGGCACAATACCCCCGTTGGAACGCGAGATTACACTGACGGTTCAAAACAAACCCATTTCGTTCGTGCTCAGTAACATTTCGGCTTTGGCCGATGTTGAGTTTTCGTACAGCTCCGATGCTATCAACGCCAATGAATTGGTATCCATCCACGTGGAGGACAAGTCGGTTAGATACACCCTTAATGCCATTTTCAACGGAGCGGTAAGATATAAGGTGCGGGGCAAGTATGTTATTCTTCAGAAGCACGAGCCCAAACCCAGTGATAACATGCTGGTGGAGGGGTACCTCTACGATGCCGAAACGGGTGAAAAGTTGGCTCAGGCCACGGTTTACAGCAAGGAGCAGAAGGTATCGGCCATTAGCGACGAGTATGGCTATTTTAAGATTTTGGTGCCTATCGATGCGTCGGGACCCATGCTGAAGGTCAGCAAGGTGGGATATAGCGATACCCTGTTAGCATCCATTGCAACCGAATCGAACTACATGAATGTGGATATCCCCGTAAAACAACAACCCCAATTTGAATCCATTCAGGATAAGATTTCTGGCCAAAAGATAATCCCTGAATGGTTGATTTCCCGAAATTTGAAAATTAACACCAGGAATGTTTCCGATACTCTATTCAGAACAATGCAGTTTTCGGTTGCTCCATTCCTAACTACTAACGGGTTCTTAACGGGTCGTACGGAGAATGATTTCTCTGTTAACATGACCATTGGCTATGTGCAGGGGGTGAATGTTATGGAATTTGGCGGCATTGCCAATATTGTCAGGAAGGATGCAGGGGTGATACAGTTTGGTGGGATTGCTAATATCGTTGGCGGCCATTCCCATGGGGTTCAGGGAGCAGGAATAATGAATATTGCAGGAAGGTCAAACGGTGTTCAGGCGGCGGGCTGCCTGAATGTGGCGATAGAAGATGCAGGCCCCGTTCAGGTGGCAGGCATAGGAAATTTTGTCTGGAAATACTTTAAGGGTGCTCAGGCTGCCTCGATTTTCAATTTCAGCCGACAGCTAAATGGAATACAGGCATCAGGCATTGTGAATGCAACCGGTACAGCCAAGGGATTGCAAATGGCAGGTATTGTTAACCATGCCAACTCTTTGACAGGTTTACAGGCAGCAGGCATAGGCAATACTAGCATTGCACTAAAGGGCGTACAGGCTGCAGGGATTGTTAATGGAGCCAAAGCTGCTGATGGGGTGCAGGTAGCCGGGATTGCTAACGCTGCTATGACCTTTGAGGGTGTGCAGGTTGCAGGGATTGTTAACGGAGCCCTAAACGTTAAGGGCGTACAGGTTGCCGGAATACTTAACCTTGCAGGACAAGTTGATGGATTTCAGGTTGCACTGTTCAATTATGCCGATACATGTCAAGGAATTCCCTTTGGTCTTTTCAGCTTTGTGCGCAAGGGATATCACAAAATAGAGCTATCGGCCAACGAGGTTTTTTACACCAACCTTGCTTTTAGAAGCGGGGTGAAGGCCTTTCATAGTATATGGAGTGCGGGTTTACAGCCTTTTCAATCAGGAAGCCGCTTTGGTTATTTTGGCTATGGGTTTGGTAGCACGTTTGGAGATTGGAAAAAGCACTCCTTTGACATCGATGGAGAAGTGCTTCGGGTGATGAAAGATTTTAACATTTCCGGCAATAACACCATATACAGATTTACGCTTGGTGTTGATCGTCAATTATTGGGTAAAATCTCGTTGACTGCGGGTTTATCATACAATATTCTCACAACCAACCCCCGATCGGCGAACTACGATGAAACATTCGACAAACTACCGCCATATACCCTTGAGAATAAAACCCGACAGGATGGAAGCAATGTGAAAAGTTGGGTAGGTGCCAAGGTGGGGATTAGATTTCTATAGTATGACATCCTGCACGGCTAAACTCCATTCATTTATTGTCCATATCCCGTTCGACTTAGGCCCCGGCCTCAGTCGTACTATGATAACAGGCTAAGCCTGCAAGAATAATCCGACGGCGGTGCAATCGCCGCCGAACAAAAATATTCAACTTTTATCCCACCCCTGACAGGGTTCGAAACCCTGTCAGGGGTAAAGTGTTCAGGAACCCTTCCATCGTGGCAAAGCCGCATGGAAGCGTTTAGATAAATAAATGATTTCAGGGCTAACGCCCCTTTATTGTCTCTTTTTTTCTCTTTTTCTACGAAGATTTCGGGGCTACGCCCCTAATGTACTTTAATATCGCTCCCGACATAATTGTCGGAATTTGCAGATTTGCAAATTTGCGCATTAACGAATTAACGAATACTCGCACGTTTCCATGTCCTGCCGGACGATGGAAAGTGCTACCCCAAGAAACCTTCCATCGTGGCGAAGCCACATGGAAGCGTTTCGATTCACGATTCACTCCCGACTCCCGACGTGTCGGGACCGGGATCACGATTCACGATTCATGCCGATCTCCTTATTTGTTAATATTTATCATCCCTTTTTCCACATAAGGGTCAAATGGCTTACCTTTGCCGCATTCGGCAGAAGGATGTGAATGGCCATTCTTAAGTACCGTTATTTTAAAAGATGTAAGGTGTAGTAAATGAGCTCATCCAAATACAAATTACTGGCCTATATAGGCTTGGGCGTGATGACCCTGATAGTGGGGCTTTCGTTTATTTTTGTGAAAATCGGGTTGGAAAGCTCCAACACATGGGATTTGTTGGCGCATCGGTTTAGCGCAGCGTTTGTGGCCATTGCAGTTCTGAAACTTTCTGGCGTAATCAAAACCCAACGAAAAAGCCTTAGGGATTGGATGCCCATTCTTGGTGTTTCACTTCTATATCCCATCCTTTGCTTTGCGTTTCAAACCCTGGGGCTGGAGCATTCCACGGCATCCTATGCCGGAATTATTTATGCACTGATACCGGTGTTTACGCTCATTGGTGGCAGCATTTTTCTGAAGGAGAAAACATCAGGCTTGCAAAAAGTGGGCATTGCCATTTCAGTGTTGGGTTTGATATACATCTCTTTGAGAAATACCAGTGGGGAGCAAGGGCAAAGCCCATGGGGTGGCATCCTGCTGCTGTTGTCCGTGCTCTCGTTTGTGGCATACTACATGGCAGGGAAAAAGATAATGCAGCGCCATAGCTCCCTTGGTTTGACAAGTGCCATGATAACCTTTGGTTTTATAATCTTCAATCTTATTGCCATTGTGCGACATGCCTCCAACGGGTCGCTTGCCATCTTTTTTGAACCAATGGGAAAGATAAGTTTTGTCTATTCCGTTCTTTACCTTGGGGTATTGTCGTCAGTGGTCTCTTCGTTCCTTTCCAACTACGCACTGAAATATATTTCCACGGCCAATGTGAGCATTTTCAACAATATCAGCCCCTTAATATCCATTGTGGGTGGTGTTGTCTTCCTAAGAGAAACCCTCTACTTGGCTCAGATTATTGGTGCCATTCTGGTTCTGCTGGGGGTGATAATGGTGCTGGGTTTTAAACCCAAAAAATAGAACCATACCTCCTCCCTTTTCCGGGAATGTTAAAATGAATATGGTAAGCATGATTCTTGCCTTAGGGATTTCACCTAAAAAATACCAAATAATTCATTTCTAACACCCCCTTTAATCGACGAAAAATCTTTTACATCGACTTTCCCGGGGCGTTCGTCGATTTCTGTTTCTCATACAATGTATGCGCATCAAAATTTGTCAACCTTCAAAATAAAAGGTTAACCCATGAAAGTATATGTAATACTTAGCATTTTGGAATATGGATAGATGAAAATATTTACTTATTGTCAATAAAAACTTTAATAATTTTTGGTATTTTGAAAGGATAGGGTAACTTTGGCTCCATATAAATTAACCTTTAAAAACGAAAACTATGGAAAAAAAGCTCGTGTTTAATGATCTTTTGAAGGATGCTATAACCATTGGTTTGAAAAACATCCTGTCACTAATCGGATGCTTGATTCTTTGGGGTCTTACCATTTGGATTCCATACATTAACGTTGGAACAACCATTGCCATCATTACGCTTCCTGCTGAACTTAGCAAGGGTAAAGTGATTTCTCCCCTTGGAATATTTGACAAAAAGTACTTTAAGTATATGGGTGAATTCTTTTTGGTTTCGGGGCTGAAAGGACTTATTATATTCCCGGCTATGTTCTTCTTGTTTGTTCCTGCCATTGTCCTTAGCATTGCTCTTAGCCTTGCTACTCTTCTTGTGGTTGACAAAGGAAAAGGTGCAGCCGATGCCATTAAGTTGAGCAATAAGTTAACCTATGGTAATAAGTGGACTATTTTCCTTGCTCAGCTGGTACTTGGAATTGCCATTAATATTTTATCCTTCATTTTACTGAAGATTTGGATAGGTCTTGCTATTATTTTAGCACTTGTTGCACTCCCTGTAATGCTGGGTTTAAAAGCCAGCATCTACGGAACATTGGCCGGCGATGTGGCTGAGGAGTAGAATTCCCTATATTAATTCATAAAAAAAGGAGGCTGTATCATAAGCGATGCAGCCTTTTTTTTATTTATGCGGCTAGCTTTTGATTTTGGGCGTGGCAAGCGTCACTCTGTAATGATTTTCTGTATTCTACCCCAAAATGGATGACAAAA
>Ga0255344_1002267_pt1 | contig 23745 bp, 35 predicted proteins | sample wastewater_treat_5_FD_192414 | JGI IMG/M metagenome (GOLD analysis project Ga0255344, IMG submission 192414) | Wastewater microbial communities from Lulu Island WWTP, Vancouver, Canada - plant18 | ecosystem: Engineered > WWTP > Wastewater > Unclassified | place: Canada: Vancouver, British... | reverse complement strand
GCCAAACATTGTCACCGTCGCCACCTTTGCCTTTCGCAGTTGTTATCAACGCAGTCCCGCGTGTGCTTTCGATAGGCTTCACATCAGGACTAGGCACGATCCTGCTACGCATAATGAACTCGTGCATCTCCTGAGCCCATCTTAGCAGGTCCCCTAGCTTGCGCGGTTTGGCCGGCGTCCTCATAACGTCATGTAGGTCGGGAGTTCAGTCTCCCACAAGTCAAGATCCCACTCTGTAGAGAGTTGAATCTTGAAGTCCCTTAGTTGCGTTTCACTCATCGGCTTTTTGAGCCAACCCCAAGTGTAACCCGCAAGGCCGGTGACACCAGCGGCGGCGAATAGAGTTGATGGATCGAACGCTTGGAGCGCAAGCACTCGGGCTTGAGTGCGCGCGTACATTGGGAAGTTGTTGAACTGCGAAATGATGTTGCTCGCGGAGTAGACGCGATAAGCCCCATCGTCGTTGATAGCACCAGCAAACGCAGCGCCGACAGTCGCGTTGAATCGCAAGGTGTAGTGTGGCCATGCGAAGTGCGTCTGCCCTTTCAACATCACGTTGTAGAGCCGCTCGAACACTCGCGTTGCTTCATTGGGCAGAACACCCTCAACAAAGAGTAGGTCCGTCGCATCGTCAACCGCTTGGATGACTTGACGTAGTGCATCAGTGCCGCTCTTCGCAGACTGCGCATTTAGAGCGTTGACGATGTTAATGGCAACGGGATGTTCCTTCATGTCACGCCGCTCTTCCGTCGCCGCCACCTCCCAACCCCATTCCAGAGACTCGGCGCCATTCGCGTCTAAGGGCTGCCGCACCGTCAACCGATAGAGCGGAGCGTTGCTGTCGTCACGGTCCCATTGATCCCATGAAGACAAGCCGGCAATTACTGTGTTGACTCCAGATAGTGACCCGTCATAAACCTTTATCGTTGAAGTTCCGCTCGAAGTCTTAGACGTGCGGCTACTGATTAGGATTGGGTCTGTTCCGAAAACCTTTTTCGGTGGAGGTGGCATAGAAGTCTTAGACGTGCGGCTACTGATTAGGCTTGTGGTCTGTTCCGAAAACGCTCATGAGTTATCCCACTCCTTTTTCAGCGCGTCCGTGTTATCTGCAATCTTCTTCAACTGGCGCGTCTGTTCCTTCGTCTCCGTGATGAGGATAGGCTGCGCTGCATTGAAAGCACCTATCTGCTGATTGCTGGTTGTGCTGCCCAACATCCATTTGCGCGATTGCTCGATGGTGGTTTCTGATGTTGCTGCTTTGTCCGCGCTAGTGTTGAACATTGTCGGCTTTCCGCGCAGGCTTGTGACGAACTTTTGCATCTCAGCTTTCGCTTGCGAGCCAAACGCTTGGTCGAATGCAATCTTGCTCGCTTCGTTCAAAGAGGTTCTTGTTGACGCTCCTAGAAACGCAGACGCATAGCTAACGGTAGCCGCTGCTTTGTTCGCAACGTCTGCTAAAAACGAGCCGGCCTCAGCAAGTCCAGTTCCAACAGGCCCTCGCAGCCTGGCTTTCAATTCCACCATCTTGTCCTCAAACGAATCGAGCTTTGCTATCACGTCGTTTTCCATGATGATGCCGAGGCGCCTTGCATCCTCGCCCATCTCTTGAAAGCCCTCCCGAAACATTGGAATAAGCTCACCACCACCGCGGCCTAGAAGCTTCGTCACATAGCCTAGCTCGTTGCTGATAGCACCTTCTTTGACCAGCCGGCTCAGTTCGTAAAACTGCTTTAAAACCTGATCGTTTGTCAACTTCGGATTCATGCGCGCCATGTACTCATAGCCGCGCACGATAGTGTCAAGGTTGGTCCCGGTTTGCTCTGCGGCGTAGTTCCATTCTTGGATTGTTTCCGCGCTCAGTTGCGTGCGCTTTGTGATGTCTTGTATGTGCGACGCGAAGTTGGTCAGTGACTTCGCGTAGGCTGTTATTGCGCCAACCGCAAACACTCCAGCAAGCTGGCTTTTGATGACACTGGAGAACTTCGCGGTCGCACTCTCAGCCCGCTTCATCCCGACGTTGTAGTTCGTCGCGTCGAGTCCAAGGCGGACAATGAGAGATGCAAGGCCCATGTTACTTGCCCTCCTCTTGTAGCTTGCGCTTGAGCTGTGCGATAGCCGCGCTTGTGTTCGGAGTCCAAGCCAGAGCAAGCTTCTGCTCGCGCTCGCCCTGCACTGCCCAAAGGTTCCGCGCGAAGTTCAACGGCACGTCGAGTGCGTCGCGCATCTGCATATGAAAGTCCACCATCAGCATGACGAGCAGTCGCCAGTGCTCTGGAGCGTTTAGCGTCACGCTTTCGCCCTTCGGTGGTTTGACTTGTGGCGACCTCCCTTGGCTGTCAAGGTACGCATGAAGCCTAGCCATTTCAAGAATCGGATTCTTGCGGCGTGCGAACAGTCCCCACGCGAAAAAGAACAGCTTGCTCGCAACGTACCACGGGCCTGCTAGCGCACGCCTGGCCTGCGCTGCGCGTTTGTGCGCCGCCGTGAAGGTGAAGAGCAGCATGTCATCAATCTGCGGCTCAACGTTCTGGTCCACCAGGAATGTCACGTCCAAGTCAGAGAGTAGAAAGACGTGACCGATTGTGAGTGGATAGAGCGGCAGGCCATAAACGACGTGGCCGGTCAGTCGTGACTCGTTCGCATTTTTGAATGCCGGGTCCATCTCAGGACGCCCACCAGCCTCGCTTCATCCCGCGCCACTTGACGAACGTTGCCGTGCATCTCTGTACCTGATCGTAGGCCACTGGATTCGTAACCTCCGTTAGCGTCCATTTCCCGGTCGTGCTCGTATCATTGATACCGTCCGGCGTTCCGAATATCTCAACCTCGGGCATGTGGTCGAATGTGTGAGCCGTTCCGATAGCCGGGATTGTCACGGTAGCGTTTGTTAAGAATGTCACAGACAACTCGGCCTTGCTTGCGTCTTTGACTGCAACGAGCGCGTTCGAGCCGGTGGCCATGCTTTCAACCGGAGCCTCGCCAGATTGCGTGATGGTGACTTCCTCGATAGTGTGAGTGCCGAAGCTTGCGCCCAACGAGGCCGATGATCCTACGTAGAGTCTGCCACTACCATAAACGGTGGTTGCCATAACGCGCGCCCTATGATCGGACAATGCCCGCCCACTTCGTGAACGTCGCAGTGCAACGCGATACCTGATCGTATGCCACTGGATTTGTCAGGGCTGTCAGAGTCCACTTGCCGGTTTTTGCAACCTCGTTAATCGCGTTGGCAACGGAGTTCCATGTGATGCTTGGCATGTTGGCGAGCGTGTGTGATGTCCCGTGCGCCGGTAGTGAGACTATATCTGTTGTGACGTAGGTGGCTGTGAGTTCAAGCTTCATCGCGTCCTTAACCGCAATAAGCGCGTAGCTTCCAGCAACCTGTGATTCAACAGGAGCCTCGCCAGATTGCGTGATGGTGACTTCCTCAACCGTGTGCGTGCCAAACGAAGTTCCTAGAGAAGCGTTTGGCGCGAGGTAGAGTCTGCCGCTTCCGACCACTGTGGTTGCCATAAGATATCCTTGGTTACGTGTTGTTGACTAGCATGGTGAACGTCATGCTGCTTTCCCAATGTCGATTTGCAATCGAGTAGCTTGTTGTTGCTGGCGGCCCGGCCCGAACGACCTCGATTGTCGTGGTGCACGCGGTGTTAATGCCGGACACCAGGTCGCTCGCAACAAAGCAATCAAACACCTCGCCAGCGTGCGTTAGGTGTTCGTCTTCGGTGCAATCGTCTGCCGCCTCGCGCACTATGATTTCCGCAGTCACCCGCCAATTACCGGTCCAGAAAGGAACATCCTCATGCTCTGCACTGGTAGCATTGCAGATGATCGCAGGCAGTGTCAGGTCCGCGTTGTCTATGCCGCGGTACTTACCAACCGTCACGCTCGTCCCCGAGTAGGTCCAAGTGAACGTCTGAGCGGATATGTACTGGTACAACGCTTTTTGCGCTCTTAGTAGGATGGCGTTGTAGCCGCTTAGGATGGGGTTGTAGCCGCTCATTTGACTATGAAGCCTGCGGCCTCAGCATTGTCCAGTACCTTGGCGCGTAGGTGGTCAATCATCTCCCGAGTCTCGTCTGCGAATGCCCTCTGGACGGCGGCTTGGTAGCGCGCGTTAACTTTCGGGTCTTGGCCTGCTTTCACTCCGTACTCTCCAGAGACTTCAGCGAACGGCTTCCACCCTGGCACAGCTGTCTTACCTGTTGCGCTTTGTCGCTTGCTAACGTTGCTGCTGACCCCAACGTTGCTTGCAGCATGGTTGTACTGGCCTGCCAAACGAATTAGCATTGCGTTGCCTTTGACCTGTCGGCCTCCACTCTTCTTAGTCACACTTCCAAACTGAGTGAATGCAGGCATTACCTTGCGAAGCATTCGCACAACAAGAGCCTTCATTGCACCAACAGACGAAGTGCGTCCGCGAAGAAACGATCCAGAAGCATCACGCATTGCTTGACCGTAAAGGCCAGCTTGCCCGCGCTTGCCGCGCATCGCATTGATGATCTTGTGTCGGAACTGGAATTGCCGCAGCCTCCCTAGTCTTTTCACTTTACCGCTCTTCGTGGTCCTTGTCCGTTCCTCAATCTCTCTCGTTAGTATTCCTTTGACTTCATCGCGCTTTGCTTGCGGATTGCGCGGATCAAGAAACAGAAACGTTCGCATCAACACAGCAGCAAGCCGCATGTTCACAGCCTCGGATAACTCACGCGACGTTGTAGCCAAGTGCCGCCTCAGCGCACGCTGAAACTCGGACGTGTCGATGGTGACTGTTGGCCTCATTGAGTCTGGTTCCTCTGTCGCGAGAAGTAAAACGTGAAGATGACACCGAGCAAGGTCGAGATTGTCTCCTTGTCCAACACAGCATTGACCGCGCACCATGCGAATACAAAAGCGGCAGACATGGTGAGAAGCCACTGACCACTCGTCAGCTTTGCGACAATGCGGTTGACGACTTCTGGTGTCACGGTACTGCTCCTTGCGATGCTGCGTTCAGGATCGCCGTCACAATCCCGTCTGCGATTGCTTTGATCGAGTCCGCATCCGGCTTCATCTCGGCGTCAACCGCGTTGACTTCCCGGATAAACTCCATTGTCTGAGTCGTGGTCCTCAATTGACCAGCTTTTCCCATGACCAGACACGTCCGCCAGGACACGTCCACGACATGGTTCGTCCCACCGCTGGCCGGGTCGATGTACGTGAAACGCTCGTGGTAGGTCTGGCAACCGACGCACGCGACAAGTATAACCAGTATGAGGAGCAGGTTTCTCATGCTGTTTGGCACACTCTGAAGCCGACCTCGCTGTTGGCCGATCCAGGCCGTACGGGATTCCTGGCGTACACCGTGCAGCGGTTCGCTTTGCTCAGCCACGACCCACCCCGGCGCACACGGTAGATCCCCTTGATCGGTCCGCGTGGGTCTGCGGCCGATTCTGTGGTGTAGGGTCCGTACCAGTCCCAAACCCACTCCTCTACGTTTCCGGCGAAATCATGAGTCGGCCCCCAACCGCACGGGAGCGTGCGCGGGTTAACCTTGCCGGCCTTGGGATTCGTGCCGGGCTTGGACTCACGGTCCCACACGAAGTGGATCGGACTCGCGTAGTAGTTCGCCTGGCTGTGGATGATCGTGTCTCCCCAGGGGAACCGCAGCCCATGATTGCCACACCGAGCCGCGCATTCCCACTCGGCCTCTGTTGGCAGACGGTATCCGTCCGCAGTCCAGTCCACCATTGCAGGCGTGATGTCAACCTTCCCGCTTCTGTAGACCTTGGTGTGTTTCGCGTCGGTGTAGTAGCACGGACGGAGCCCACACATCTCACTTCGCGCATTGCACCAGAGCACGGCGGAGTACCACGTCACATTCGTCACTGGATACTTAGGACCTTTTCCCGTGGCTCCCTTTGGGATCTTGTACCCGTGAGCACTGGCCCAGGCGAGCACTTCCTTCCACTCGGCGAGGTTGACCTCGGTTGCGGACATGCTGAACGGACTAAGCCTAACAGTATGCACCGGCATACTGCGCGCCGTGCCATCGAGGTTGTCACCCATCTGGAATGTTTGCATGGTTGGCTTTTTCATGGTTTCTTCTCCAGGACATCGAGCCGTCTGCCGTAGTCCGGCAGCAGCGCAAGTTTCGTGTTCAACGTGCTAATCTCAAGAAACACCTGCGAAAGCGCACCACTCACACCTCGATCAGTGTATGCCTTTGCCTCAATACGTGCCGTACACAAATCCCTCTCAAGAGCGAACAGACGAGTCGTGGTCCAGGTTGACCACGCAATGCCAGCCCCAACAATGATCGGCACCGCTGCTAGGTTAACCTTGAGCAGGATCGCCCACCAGCCCTGAAGTTCTCCAATTGGTTTGCCCATATCCAGCATCAGTCCTTTATTTGTGAGTGGTGGACGCCAACGCACCTGCGCGCCAGCACATACGCCACGGCCAGCACACCAAACAAGAATGAGCTGCGCGGTTCGGGCACCACGGTCAACGTTCCGTCGTCGAGCGTGAGCGAGTAACCTCCTTGCATTACGTTGTCCAAGCACACAAGCGCGTTAACGTCGTCAAAGTCAGGCCACAAAGGCGATGTCCATGTAAGCGCATAGACGCCCGGCTGCACGCCAGTCGTGTCAAGCGTCATGCGGCCCAACAGAGTCCGACCCGCCTCGAAGTACGCACCACCCTCATCGAAATTCTCGGCCCCGATTGTCCAATACAGGCTGGCCCCATCGGTCTCCCAAATCCCGTAACTCTCGATCGTGTCCCACGGCGTGCCAGACACCACATCGTAACTGGCGATCACTGGCGATGGAGAGCGTGACTGGTCGACGTGGACAAATGCGTTCATACCGTCGACCGGTAAAGGTGCAGTCGTGGTATTGTACGCTACGATGTCGACAATCACCTGCTCCCCAGCTCGCACAACGTAAGTGCCGAGACTCAACACGAACTGGGCTGCGATGATGAACGCGAGCATCATTCCTTTGCGTGGTGCGCATAGTGGACGATGTCCACTGCATGCGATTTGAGGTAGGCCGCTGCATGGGCCGGATCCACGTTGGCAGCGTACATATCAGCGATCCGACAGGCAGCGGCGCGGGCGTACTGTTCGGTGTTTGCGGCCTTGAGTTGTCGCGATCCGGTAAGCCAGTGCCAGCATTCGTGGACGAAGATCCAGACCAGAGCGATGCCGAGATTACCGGATGAGTAGCCTGCCCATGTTGCGAACCGGACCTGCCCGCCGGCGACGACGCGCATCTCGCCAAGCAGTTGGCCGGGCTTGAGCTGCTCGCGAGCCGCTTGCTCGGCGGCTTTACGGCTGATGGCGAGAGTTTGCCGGCTGACGTAGACCGGGGACTCCTCCCACATCAGATCGCCTCCGTCGCACTCCAGATTGAGCTGGACCGTGATCGTATGGGGGACTCCGTATGTGCTGCGAGTCGATCCGTGGCCGACGACATTGCGATGCGGGCTCGCAATAAACTCGACGCGCTTCAGCCGCTTCGCGTCGAACTGGCCGGCAAACGTGCGGCACCATGCGAGCGCGGAAGCGCAGCGGGAGGCGACTGCTTTGGATGCTTTCCAGGTCATTCGCCAGCGGGTGCTGATTGGCGGTAGGCAAGCTGTGCCCAGGAACCATGATCAGGCGCAATGTTCAGCGCAACAGGCAGCCCGGTTGCCGGGTTAATGCGCGCCATGAACCACGCCGTGCAATCGCGCTCATCAATCTTCACAAGCCACGCATCACCGACCTGCACGCCGTTGGACAGCTTTCGCTTTCTGGCCCAACGTTCGACAATGATCTTGTCAACGCTCGCGATGTTCGTCCCACCGGATTTGACCACCGGCGTCATCGCGACACGCACCGTGAAACCGGCGTCTTCCAGTCGGGTCAGCTCTGTGGTTTCAACAGCAGTGATAGGGTCATCGTCCGCCGACCACGCTGGCGCAATGAGCGCCAGCCCGATAATGAGTGTAAGGATTCGTTTCATATGTTTATGGGTTCCATTTCACTTTTGATGTTTTGACAACGATGTCACTTGCCGCTGTTGCTTGTCCTCCGATCCAAAAGTAACCGTCGCGAGTCCACAGAAAATCGCTTGTAGCTCCCATGTCCGCGTCGGGCACACAAAGCGTGTAGTTAGTACTCGGGTCGGAGTAGAACAACTCAAGCGCATAATTGTTGTAGTCGGTTCCTGTTCCGGTTGCGTACACCGTCCCGCTCAGACGCCAGCTGCCAGCATTGTCGCTGGTCGGGATTGTGGCGAGAATCTTTGGCGTATCTGACGCCGTTGTCGATGTCAGGGCAATAATTTTGCTCTTGCCGTTCGCGTTGGCTGCGTGCGTGCCCGCCGCAGAAAATTCAACATAGGGTGCAGCATCGGACGACTTCACCAGTGTTCCACCGGTGTAAGTGTGTTTATGGATCAGGTGTCCCTGTTCCCACATTGCAAGACCAATGGATTCGAATGCTCCTGAGATTTCACCTGCTGACTCTCCAGCTGCAATTCGGCCAACAAGAGCTAGGTTTCTGCTCGTACCATTTCGCGCCGTAATTGTCTCCGTGCCAGAAGGCGCATTAGTTTCCGTCCAGGTATGGGCAACCACGCCCCCAATCTGGAGCTCAAGCGTCGCGTTCGTTAAGGTCCAACTGCCCGCGCTTTTGATGGTGACAGTATAAAACGACGGATAAGTCAACAATGGTGTTATTTGCGGACTGACAAGAGAGGCTGTTGTAGAAGCGGCGGTTGCACTTATCATGGCCTTCGTTCCTGGAAGTGTCCATCCAGTGCCAGAAGTTGCCCAAGCGGTATTCGTCGCAAACCTGCCGGTGTCGGAAGTTGGGTCAAGCAAAACAGTGTTCGTAGCAATGGCGTTAATGCTCGTCGTAACCGACGAACCTATGCCGGTGTCGATTGGTTCCCAATTCTCGGTCCCTGCGGCTGTTGCTATGTATGCCGTTGCGGTATTCGTGTCCACCATCAAGGCCCCTTTTACTCCAGACCGATAAGCAGCTGGAGGAACGCTATCACTGGCAGGGGACCACTCGCACAATATAGCGGCATCAGTAGCTACTTTAGCTCCGTTATAGATGAACGCTATCGCTGGGGTCTCGTACACATTGTTGCGGTCTACAAACCGTTGCGCCCAGCCTGACTGAATAAAGTATAAGTATGTTGATCCAGTCACATAGTTGTTTTCGACACTCCATTGATCAGGATCGGCAGTGGCTCTGTACGCACTAATAAAGTACGTGCAGCCACTGACCGTGTTGTCTCGCACCTTAACGTTATCTACAGTCCCTTCGTACACGCAGATAAACATTTTGGTCGTGCCGTGTGTGTTGCGGCTGTTGTTGTTTGCGATCAGCACGCGCTCGATTGTATCTACGGTGCTCTGCAAATGGACGTCCCAAGCGGCCTGACTTTCGATAAACAGATTGTTAACTATAGATACATCGCTCACCGTAGTTGCATCTGTTCTATATATCATCACATTGAATATGCCACGGTCAAGAGCTGACGCGCCGCCCATACCAACGAAAGTATTGTTGCTGACGAGCGCATGAGAGTGTCGCAAATTAAGGCCACCCGCCCCGTAGAAATGGCAGTTTTGAACCACGCAGGAATTGTATACGTTCGCGTAGAGTGCTTTTGTGTAACCGGCGTAAGCGGCACCGCTCAACCCAGTATCGCGATAGGTCAACTGGTCGAAGGTGCAGTTTTTGATGATGACATTTGCATCCGCGTCTCCGACATAAATCTGGCCTCCGTGGTTGCCCCACATTTGCCCGCTGAACGTACAATTGTCAATGGTGTTTATGCCTGTCACGCTAGCACTGATCGAGTTCAACCCCATGTTTTCAAACGTACAGTTGGCGACGTAGAATGATCCTCTATTAGTCTCATAGTTCGACTGCGCAGAGAGCAGAACACCATTAGTCATTCCAGCGCCCAAACTTCCGCCCGCGTCGAAGGCGATGCCATCAATCCTAACATTGATCGCTGGTGTAGAGTCCGTTAGCAGGCTGCGGCCCATAAGGCAATTGATCGTATATGTACCAGTCGCCGCCCGCGACACACGCGGCTTGCCAACGCCAACGATGTTCAGTTGGTTCGACGCGTTTGTTCCTGATGCTACTGTCCCGAGCGCCACGGCGCATCTGTATGCCTCGCCATCAGCGGTCGCGCCCCAAGTCCAGTCACCGTCGATGTAGATTGTCCCGCCGCCAAGTGGCATGATGTAGTCGCGCGCCGAGCGTAACGCAGCGCCGAGGTCGGTCCTGTCAGCAGCCCACCATCGCGCATACACCGCGTTAGTGTCGCACTGTCTTACCCACGCGCCAGAACCTTTGCCTGTGGTAGCGTCGATAACAACTCCACCGTCAGCAGTGTATCCTGTGGCCTCATAGCGGAACGCGCCTCCACGCAAAGCGTCTGTGACCAGGACGAGAGTGGACGCTCCGCTGTACGCTGCTAGCGCGGTCAGGTCCGCGACGATGTTTGTGTAGGACTGAACGATGTTTGTGTAGGACGGAACGCTGTTCGTTACCCACTCAGAAATCCCCAGCAAAGCCCTGGCCGTGGCTTTGTCGGTTTCATTCGTGACATCAGTGCGCACGAACACGTTGCTCTTGATGATCTGCGCTTGGGCCATCCCGCACAGCGCAACTAGGAGAATCAGATATTTGGTGAAGTGCATAGTGCGATAACTGTTGAATTGTTTGCGTTGTGTTGAACGGACGCGATTCGATAGGACTTGCTGTTGTAAGTGATTTTCTGTCCGGTTGTCGGAGTGCTGCCAGGTCGGAATGCAAACGACATGGTAAGCTCCTCTTCCTTGCCGCCAACTGTCACAGTGTTCCCTTGTTGTATGTGCGCCGGCACGCAGGCATAGCTTGTACCAGAATATGTGAGCGTGTCTGATACTGCGCTCAGTAGTACAGTTGCGCCTTCGTTTGCTATAGCGGCTAATGGCATATTAGACGAGTTGCTCCCAAGCAGAGCCATTCCAGAAGTAAAGGCCCTGGAATGACGTCGTATAATGAAGTGCGAATGCGCTTTTACCAGCGTCCAATCCAGGATCATCAGTAGGAGCGTCGCTAACGATATTGATGACTGTAGTCCCACTACCTGTCCCACTACCTGTTACGCTAGACCCATAACTAATGCTGAGCGTCTCACCAGTGTTTGCGTCGCTGATAGCAGTACCGATCGCAGATCCAGTGCTATAAGTCTGCGCCAAACCTCCAGCCGCAACCGCAACAGCATCCCCAAATTGAATTCGAGAACACTTTATGGACAGAGCGAGTGTGCCGCGGAATGCGGCCACCGGAGTGACTGTAAGACCGTCCGTCGTTGTCGCTTCAATCGTGACTGACCCAGACTTGCTAAGAGTCGGTATCGTGCTACCACCGAACGCGATTGAGAACGTGCCCGCTGTGTGTGACGATACAACCCAAGTGATCGTATACCTGCGGCCTGCCACCGGCGCCTTGGGGTAACTTAGCGCGCTTGTGTTCGAGGTTGTGTGCGCCCAGCCAGCAACCCACCCACCAGTCCAGTTTGTGCTGGTCCAACCGCTCGCGCTCAGAAACTCGATTGAGTCAGTGGCAGTCACCCCGGCAGGATCGCCTGAGACTGGATGAATCGTCACGATTTCACCTGTGCCTGCGCTGTTCGCGCTAACGCCGATGGGAGTTTCACCAGCGCCGCAAAGTGCGCATTGTGTTGCAGCGGTGCCGGCCTTGACAAAACGGTTGGCTGTGACTGCCGACTCTGCGATTCGTGTGATAGTCATTGCGCGCCTTTCTTAATGCTATTAGTCAGCCCGTGAGTCAGCGTTGCTGTCGAATACTGCGCCAGCGCCAGCGGGCACAGCATGAGAAGCAGTGTCGAGAGTAAGAGCCTTTTCATTTTGTGTCCGCCTTGCTCACGCGCTGGGAGAGGAACATAACCCAGCGCGTGAGCTGGGGCTGGTTGGTTAGTTACTTGACCTTGCGTTTCTGCTCTTCGGAAGTCTGCTCCGGCTTCGCAACACGAAGCTTCTTGAACTCGGAGGCGAACAGGACTTCGACCCACTTGCCAGTCGAGTGTGCCGCGCGCGCCTCCGCGAACTCGCGCCGTTGCTCGGCATAGGGAATGTCTACGCCGTGGATAATCGCGGTCTTACCTGCCGCGTCGATTCCCAGCGTGATTGCTCGTCTCATAGTGTTACGATCTCACAAGGATTTTCAGTTTGTTGGTGTCACCGGCTGCGGCACCGAAGACAACATCGTAGGATGCCCAGGTGGTACGCGACGCATTCGAGAACCACGAGCACGCAAGCACGGTAAGTCCGAGTCCTTCGACTGTGGCAGTTTCCGTGACAATGCTAGAACCACTGCCGAACGAGACCGGAAGACCGCTAGCAACTGCGATCGCATCAGGATCACAGACAACGCCAACGGTATTGGACACGGCGCCGGTCCAGTCGTTCTGCGCTACAACCATGTCGAAGCCGTAGGGCTTCAGGCCTTCGCGTCCAGGAATGTCACCGCTCGTAAGCCCGAAGTAGTTCACGTCCTTCGGCAGCAGGTATGCGAGATGTCCCCAATCGAGCACCAGATTTTTTCTCGGCCAGTTTTTGGCCAGCGCCAGAATCGCCGGCAGATCGTCGCGGTCGAAGCTGGCAGCCGCGCCGATAACAGTGACCCCACCGCCGTAGGTAGCAGTCGCAAGCAACGTGGTCCAAATGCTGGAGATTTTCTTGGCGAGATTGATGGTAGCTCCCTCGGCAAGAGTGGCCATGCGGAAGCCCTGATTCTGCGCGGCATTGTCCAGGTGGAAGCTCGCAGTGTACTGGTTCATAGTCACGCTGATTGGGTCAAGTTTGCTATCGCCAGACTCGAAGTTCGTCGCGTTAGTCTGAACCGTCGGACCGCTCGTGTGTTTCGCGACAACCACAGTTGCTCGCGGTCGAATCCGATCCAGTCCGAAGTCACGAGAGAAAGCAGCCAGAGGAGCGAGTTGCACTTGCGCGGTCTGGACGAACTGCTCGGCCAGGAACGCTGGGACCAGGGTAGTACTCAGAGTGTTCGCGTTCATCGGGTCATACCCACGAAGTCGATGAAGTTCCGGCAGGTGATTGCGCAGAAACTCGTAACGTTCGCGTGTGCCTTTCGGTTTCTTCTCCAAGTCGTTGAGAAGAGGATTTCCGATGTTCACAACGCCGCTCGGCTGTGGAGTCTGATTCTCTACCACCGGGAACGCCTTGAGGTTTTCGAGGAGTCCCTCGTTCTTCAGCACGTCCGGCAGCCACTTGGCAACGTCGATGCTGGGTCGCGTCGCGGCAATGTTGTGGAGCTGGTTCGTGATCCTGATTTTCCGCTCGGACTCAAGCGCCGTCCGCAGGCGCTCAAGTTCCGCGTTGTGATCAATCACGTTCACGGGTCTGATGTCCGGCTGAGGGTTAGGCCCCGCCGTGTTTGTTGGGTTATCCATAGGTTTCGGCTGGTTTGTGTTTTTCTTTTCCGTCTTGGCGGGGCTTAGTCCGCCGCCCGCTCCAGGCACACACTTGAAGCGGGAAAGGTTGAAGTTGTTAGGTTGCGCCGTGCTGTCTGTGACTTCATCCGCAAGCCCGATCTCGTGTGCTTCGATGCCATCCATCCAGGTTGTGGCACGCATGAGGTCACGCATCTTCTCTTTCGACTTGCCAGTCTTGTCAGCGTACATTTGCGCAACCCGGTCACTCTCATTGTCAAGTAACTCGGCCTGCTCGCGCATAGTCTCAGAGTCGCCGATTACGAAGCCTTGTGCGTCGTGAATCATCATGCGCGCGGTCTTCGGCATGACCACCTTGTTAGCCGCGCACGCAATCCAGCTTGCGGTGCTAGCCGCAAGCCCATCGACGTACGCAGTAACGTCGGGCTTGCGCGAAGCTACCGTGTTGTAAATCGCAAGCCCGTCGAACACGTAGCCGCCGGGAGAGTGTATGTGCAGGTCGATAGGGCCTTGTGGAATCGCGTCCCACGCTTCGAGAAACTCCTTCGGATCATTGCCGCTGCCATCCCAGTCCCTGCCAATCATTCCGTAAAGGAGGACTTTCGTGCTCTTTGCGCTGTTCGTGATTTCCCAAAACGGTTTCACTTCTTTTCCTCCTCTTCAGTGTCAGGCTTCTCCTCCTCTTAACTCGGAGCTTGCGCGGCCTGTTGCTTTCCGTTGATGTTCGCAATGTCACCAGGGTCGACACCGTACTCTGCCGCGAGCTCTTTGATGTAAGCAGCCTGCTCTGCTTTCCTGCGAAGCACCGTGCGCCAGTCGAGTCCCCTCGGTGAAAGGATAGTCTCCAGGTCGTCCGTTCCGGCCTGGAGACTTTGGAGGTTAGCCGACATAGTATAACCTATGTCAACGTTTACTCCTCTTGGCGGGAGCACATTCGCCGCCCAGTATTCGGTTGGCGCTCCGGATAGTTCCGGTGTGTTCCGAGCGACGGACATAACATAGCCGTAGATGTCACGACACGCATCGGCAATGACGCTTGAACGCTGGGCGAAGAAAGATGCAGCTAGGTCGAGGCTCCCGCGGTACACAGTCCCTTGCATACTGTCTGGGTCTACCATCACGTAGGGAATACCTACCCCAATGCAGATCGCTTTCGTGATGAGTTGCCAATGTTGGCGCTGTTGCTCTGTGGGTCGAGTTGCAATGAATTGCTTGATGTCTTCACCGTTCCCTAACGCAATGGCCATTGCGCCTGTCGCATCCTCGATTAAGTCCGTGGTTGTCTCGGTTGTCGCTGCGCCGCCCGCTGTGCTGTTGCTGCGAGTGACCTGTGACCTGCGGAATCGGAGCGGGTCGAATGTTCCGGTTGCATTCGTCTTCAGCACACCGAGAGTCCCGGCCAGCTTTGCAACCTGCATCTCAAGCTTCCATAAATCATCAAGATCATGGAGCGCGTTGAGAACAGGGGATAGAAACGAAGTCCCGCGATACTGTCCTGGACGCTGTGGCTCGAATAGGTGCCACACCCTTTCAGCGGGTACAACCTCGATTAGCTTGAGTCTTCCCGCGTCTTCCTCAGCGTGAACTGCGTATCCTGTCGGCCTCCCGTTCGAGTCAACGAATATCCCATCAATCCACTGCTTGTTTTTCTCCTGTCCGTCTGGCGTGCGGATCAGATGGCCCTCGATGATCTGCACCCTCGGCCCGACCCGGCCCATCGACTTCAACACGAATGTTTCGCCGTCGATGAACCATGTCCGCGCCATCAGGCCTTGCAGTGTGCCGAAGCTTTGCCTGCTCGTGGCATCCGGGAACTTGCACCATGTCTGCCACCAGTCACTGGCCCGCTTGTTCCATTCGTCATCCTCCGTTGAAGGCTGAACCACTAAGCCAGTGCCTACCGTGCCAGACTCGAAAATGTCAGCTAGCTTGTTGACGAGCCACGAGTTGCGCTCGTAATACCTAGCCTTCTGGGCGAGTGTCTGCCTGGACGCTGTTGAAATATCGAATCGCGCTGAAGTGTAGGTGGATTGAATCCGACTGCGCCGCGTCGAATACTGCGCAGCCTCATAGACGTTGCCAACGAGTAACCTGGCCAGCCAATGGCGGAGCGCGTTTACCATTGGTTCATCCCCGCGAATTCAACCGAATGCTGATAAACGTCCGGCAACCGGCCTGTCATTTCGGCAGCAATCTCGGCGTTGGTAGCCTCGTCGTCGTCGAGGTAGGTTATGCAAGTGTCGCACAACTCCAGAAGCCGTTGCCACATTTGGACGGCATCTTGTTGTGACATGCCAGCGGAAGCTGGATCAAAGAAGGAAGTGCTAACGCCGTTCATGCTGACGCTAGCAACTGACCGACCAGAGGATACGTCGCCGAAAGTAGAAGCAACCTTAGCAGCTAACCAAGTGCGCAACGCCCCAGCGCTGGCTTGCGACACCGCGTAGGTGACTGCCGCCCGGTAGGTTGATGCTGCTATTTGCGCCACGCGAATAAGGTACGCGTGGGCAACTAAACTAGTCTAGTGGTAGTTGTGGCAGTTGCGGCAGTTGCGGCAGTTACGGCAAGTCATCAATCAATCCCATAGCCCGTAGTGCTTCTATGACCTTCCCCTTGCGATACCGAACGAAGCGCAGGTTGAAGACTCGCCGCGCAGGCTTCAGCCCCCATCGCGTTTCATTGCGACGCACCTGGTCGACACTCACGTCGAGCAGTCGTGCAATGTCCTTGCGCGATAGGTTGTCACTCATTGCAGCGGCAAGCACCATTGCAGGCGCTGGATAAGTGCTCGCACGTCGGCTTCTTCCAAGACCGCGAACAGTTGATCTTTGTTGAAAAGTCCGTCGCGGCATTCGCAGTTGAAGTCCATCTTCAACGATTCTCCGGTTTTCTGTGCGCGGTCGAGTTTATCGCAGAAGTCACCGGTGTCGTTTGATTCTATGGCTCCGTTGATTGATTGCGCGAGAAAGTCCGCTTCCCATGTCTGACCCTTGATTTGCAGTTCGCCAAACAGGTATGGCTCATACTTGGAAAAGACCGTGTTTTCGGGCATCGCTCTGAATTGTTCAAGGTTCAGTATTCTCATGTTCCTCTTATTCCGTCGGCAGTGTTGGCATCAGGCCACACCACATTGCAAATGCGAGTTGCATTACCTCGCAGTCAAGCAAGTGGTTCGGCCATCTCTGACTGCGCTTCGTCCACGTCCGAGTTGTCTTGCCTGTCTTTTTGCTCGGCTGTTGGTCTAGGTACTCAGCATCCAAGTGTTGCCAATACTCCTCAGTAGCTACGTCCTTGGCCACAGCCCATGTTATCGACAAGTCTTTCGCTTGCTCTGGGTCGCGCAACACTGCGAGCAAGTCCTTGAACCAGTCCGATGCGAATTCGAAAAGGACAATCTCAGCCTTGCCGGCATCGGACGTTCCAGCAAACGGGTCGATGAACCTTGTGAAGTACGGGGCTTGTGCTTGCGTGTCCGGCTGTTTCCAGGTCTTCCGGTGCGGCATTCCCTTTGCCGGGCACCATCCAGTCCCGAAGTGTTTGCCGCGTTCCTCAAGAAAAGTGAACTCTGAGTAAGCAGCGCAACGCCGATACACTTCTGCGTCCGAGCGCGCACCCCAGCCTGAGTCAACCATGACGCCAGCATCAGGAACATTCTCGTCGGTCTTGATCTTGTGTAAGTCTTCCCATGTCTCAGCGTGCCCAGCCTTCACTGCGGTCGACACCGTGCTAGTCTCTGAGTGTTCCCATGTCCGAACAACGTACCAGAAGTGCGGGCTTCCGTGCTGGCAGTCAACCGTCATTATCCTCGATGCCTCAGCCTTGGCTTCTGGTTTTGAAACGACAACCTCGACCCTCTGAGTCCGCATGTCCTGCCGCATGAATGGCTCTGATAGCGCGCCGTTGACGAAGCCGCGCAACCCAAGGAATGACTTCTTCGCACGGAGGAACGCGACAGCCAGCGCACCGAAGCTAGTCTGTGTCCCCACAGCGTAGAGGCTTGGAAGGTGGTAGGAACGAAAGCCGCGTGTCGTGGTAGCCGTCGCCGTGGCCACCCATCGGCCCTCGCGGATCATGCGGGTCTTCGCGCTGTCAGGTATGTCTCCTCCGCAATGCGGACATACTGCGTGCGCGCTCCGCGCCACACGATCCAAGTCCCATGATCCGTCAGCGCGTTTCGCTGTAGAGTCCCATGCTATCCAAGCCTCGCACCCAAGCCTAGGCATCACGCAGAACTGTTCCGACCATGCAAATACAACCGGCTTGCGACACAGCGGGCATGGGACTTGGTATCGCCGCTGGTCTCCTTTCATGAACTCTTGCCAGATGAGCCCGTCCTCTTCCGTGGGCGTCGAAGCTTTCACCCTGAGCGGGTTTGTAAAGCTCTTGGTCCTCTGCTCTGCGAGGTTCACAGCGTCTGCTTCGGATCGGACTTCCTTCGGGAATTTGTCAACCTCATCCATGATCACAACGCGCGCGGGGCGGCTGGCAAGGTTGGCAGGCGAGTTTGACCCAACGAAGTTCACAAGGCTTGGACCAAACTCTTGCTGGAGCAGTGTCATCCCTGTGCGTTTCGCTGAGCCTGTCGGCATTAATGATGTAAGGCTTGGCGACACCTTGACCACGGGCAACCACCGCGTGGTCGAGAAGCTCCGCGCAAGTTGTTGCGTTGGGTGCACCCATAGCAAGCCAGACGGAGAGTTGACAAGCACGTAAGCCACGCCCGCGATCATGATAGTTGACTTGCCCGTCTGCGATCCGAAGCACAACACAAGGTCTGTGACGCCCGGCGCATTCCACGCATCCAAAGGTTCCCGCATGTAGTCCCGGCCAAGCCACGATAACGGGCCGGGGGACTCGGACTTGCCGGGAGGAATGACAAGCGCCCCCTCGCTCCAAGCGGAAACAGCCTGCTTGCTCTGAGCTGTGAAGACTTCCCGCGCGAAGGTCTTGAGAGTCATTGTCTCACTTCCGCCGATTTGTTCAGCACGTCGCGGATCGCGTTGAATGCTACGTCACGTTGGTGTGGTGTCATCTTCACACACCACAGCGAGTCATACGGCCCGCTTTCAATCCGAAGCTTTTCGACAATCTTCCATGCGGTCTGTGTGGGCCAGTCGTCGCCTTTGGTGTGCGCGTTATAAAGCTGTGTGTAGGTTAGTCTCATACGTCATGCAGTTTCTTTAGATTGTCTTCCGACCATTGCTCCAGTTGCATCCGGGCAAGCTCGGGGTCTGCCGGATTGACTCGCGCAGCCAAGGCCATCGGCGCTGTGGTAAGGATGTCCCGCATCGGACCAAGGTATTGCCGGATGACACTGCGAGCCTCCTCCATTGTCACAAGATCACCTTCAGTCTTGCGGCGCTCAAGTTCAAGCAGGTCAGCGCGCGCACGAGTCTCCCGGATTCGCTGCGCGTGCAAGTCGCCGACCATCGCAACGTGCAAGGTGTAGATGCTATACCTATTGCCCTCCGCGTGCGTTATGTCCGCCGCACGCAGCCGACGCCGGATGGTCTCGGGTGTGCTGTGAAACTCCTTAGCGGCCTCGCTGATTGAGAGGTTGTGGTCCTTCCAGGTCTGGTGCGTTCTAGGCTTGCGCTTGGGTTTCATGCCTTACCACTTTCCATTCCCCATCATTGCCTGTGCCGTCGCACCTGTCGCAGGTGTAATGCGTCTCTGTGTCGCGGCTCGTGTCGTCGTCTGGGTTATCGAGGTGGATGCCACAGACCCAACCGAGTCCGTTGCACTTCGCGCACTTCTTGTCGCGCCACGCTTTAGGTTTCATGGTTTAGTCAAAGTGTCAAAAAATGAGACACGGAGAAACTAAGGCGCTTCGCGTACCCCGTTTTCCTGATTTTCATAAGAATTTCTTTTAATTCTCACACCTTCCTGGAAACGTTTCCCCTTTGTGGCGTGACAACCTCCCCTTAATCACACCGCATGTTGCCCTGATTCGCCGAAGGATTTTGACGTGATTTGTCCCGAGTTGTTTGGCGAGGGCCTTAACTCCAGCCCCGGCTTGGTATCTGCGCACAAGTTCTTCATCGCTGATTGGCAGTTCAGACCATCGGCCGCCCGTCTTGCGCCCCACCACACCGCCCCGCCCTTGCGCCACGTTGCCCTGTGGCGCGTTTTTATTCTCGTTTGGTCTCAGCATAGCGGAAGCACCTCCATAAGCCTTTTGAGCACAGCCCCGGGCAGCACAACTGTGCCCTCGATGTCCTCCGAGCACAATTACCTCACACACACACACTCGTTAAATTCCCTCAGTCTCCGTACCAGCGGCGTGGCCCTATCCTCGCTTAGCTTATCACTCAGCTTGTCCCCTACGAAGTTTGTGGTCACGATCAGCGGCTTGAGGTTTGCTATCCGGTGCTCAACCAGCCCGAACAGTTCCGCCTCGGCGCGCTCTGTGAGTTTCGCTTTTCCGAGGTCGTCCAACATCAGCACGTCCACGCGTTGCTGCTCCCTTATGAATCGCTCCCCTTGGTATTCCCCGAACGTTTCCCCGACACGATGCGCAAACGAAAGTGGGTCGAATGCGCTGACGCTGCGCCCATCGAGCACCAGGCGGCGGACGAGCATGTAAGCAAGCCGGGTCTTGCCGCGACCAGTCGCACCGTGAAGCACCAAACCTTTTGGACCGTACACCCAGCCTAAGACCAGCTTGGTGACTTCTGGATTGCACGGGAGCTTTAGCGGATCAGTGTCGCGATAGAGCGGTGGACATATGCGCTCGAACTCATCAAGTCTGGCCCGCTCTTGGCGGATCGCTGCCACGTCCCGCTCTTGTTCCTCCATGATCGGCTTGCATGTCGGGCAGAACTTTTCGAAGCAACAATGCTGTCCGCAAAGCTCAATCGTGGGTGCATCGAACTCTTTCCCGCATTCCTGGCACGTCTTTTTCATCTCAAAACCCCTTCAAGTGCTCATCCTCCGTAGTTGCTCTCGTCACCCGCATCGGCTTCTCGGCTCGGTTCAGCCAGTTTACGAACCGGCGCCTGCTCGGTTGCTTTCCGTTGACAGAGCACCATGCGACCATCTTCGCGTGCTCCCTGGCCACGTCCAGGCCCGCGTAAGCCGGGTTGCTTTCCAGCCCTTTGAGCCAAGCTTCATCCGTTTCCTTTGCCTGTTGGCGCGGCTCCCGCCGCGCATTTTGGTCGCTCGATTGTTTACACGCGAGTTTACACGCCCCAACGTCTACAATTTCACTGTTGTTAACTATGTCTGAGTCTGAGTCTGAGTGTGTTAACGATTGTTCACTGTTAGGTTTACAGTGTTTACGTTTTGAGTTTACATTTCCGGCACGTCTTTCGCGCATATATCGACGCATATACTCACGCCGATGACCCTCGGCGCCGGCGTCCCGATGCTTCACGAAATTGAGTATGAACCAGCCACCGTCCGTCTCCTCAATTCTCCTCCCCTCGTGCTCCTTGGTGCGTGAATATTCATCTGGGGCTGATAGCCTAGCCAGCGCGTCTTTGGCATCCTCTACGGACACGCGGGCTAGATCAGCCAGCCCCGGTATGCTTGCCCGGATATGACCCCACGGATCGCTTATGGCCAGCATCGTTATCCACACAATCCGTACGTGATCCGGTTCACGCCAAATCGTGCTCGCAACGATGGACGAGAAGAGTTTGGTGTAGCCTCCGTTCATGGAATGCCGTTTCTTGCCGATTTGCGCTTATCTTTGTGGCGTTGCAGAGATTTTGATTGTGTGCCCGCTACCCTGACACCCCCTCGCAATCAGAATCGCCACAAGTGGCCAATTTGAGACGATACGGTTGAGTCATAGGCTTGTCATTTCACCGCGCAACGACCGGCTTGCTTGGTTCAGTCGTTGCGCGGCACCCCTTGATTACCTTGTTGCTTTCGCTTCGCTGGTGAGTCTCGCAGCCGTCGACGCCCTAACTCCATCATCCGCGAGCGCGTACTCGAAGCCTCTGGCAAGACCGCGCACAACAGCGCGCACCCGTGGAAGGTCTTTGATTTCAGTGACTTGGCCGGAGTAACTGTCGACGAACACCATAGCAGCCGCGATGATGAGCTGGCCTTCGGTGGAGTCCAGCGTCCCCTTAAGGTCGGTTTGTTCCAGGATTCGCACGATAGCGAGCGTGTCGACGACTTCGGACGCATCGAGCTCAAGGAGCGCGGCGTGCGCCTGCTCAAGCTCGTGCCTGTTGCCCTGCTTGATGATTTCCTTGCCGCCGTAGTACGCACCAAGTGCGACCACAGCCTCAATGCGGGCTGGTGTGGCGATAGCTCCGATGTCAGGTGTCGTTGTGCATCCGGTCATGAGTGTGATCCCGATTACTGCTGCTGTCAGTGTTGTCTTCATTTTGTCCTTTCGTTTGGTGTTGTGGTTACTCATTGAAAACGTCGTTGTGTTCGCTCTGTGCTGTGGCTGGTTCTCGCTCAATCCACCTTGCGATGATTGCGAGTTCAGTCTTTATCATCTCCAGCTTTTCCTTGCTACGTGCGCTTAGCTCCCGCTCGTCCACAATGCCCCGCAATTGCGTCACGATTGGCAAGAGCGCGTCGTAGAGCTGTCGGCAGTGTGATTTAGTCTTCATGGCTCTGTGAACTCCTCAACTTCGATTGGAGCGCCGGGATAGCGGACATAGAACATTGCTCTGCGGAGCGTCGCAACCTTGCGACCGTTGCGCTTGAGCGGCCGCCATCCCCACAACTCCAGATGCCGGTGTGGGCTCTGAAGCCAGGCGCGGACAGACTTCTCGCCCTCAGTCTTGAGCTTGTCAACGTGCGCGGACCATGCTGTGCCACAGACCTGGACTCCGAGCGTGATATTCTCGTTGATCGCTAGCATGTCTATGATCCCGAACAAGTCTTTCCTGAATCCACCGCGAGCGGCGGGAATCCATTGCTCCACTCGGCCCACGGTGTAGCCGCGCTTGCGGAGTTCATCCATTGTGCGTTGTGTTGGGGTCACAGCGCCTCCACGGTAAATCGGCCGAACTTCGGGCGGTGATCCCCGAGCCCGATCAGCGCCCCGGCATCCACCATAGCCTTGTGTAGCCCGCGCTCGTTCACGATGCTGTCATCGTACTCCAGGGTAAATTCGATGCTCCAGCCGGTGGGGAACATGGGGCGAATTCGGATCAGCCGGGACTTTTGAATGCTGACTCCTTTCCGCAGTGTGAATCGCGGGTCGTTGAACATGGCTTCCTTCTTGCGCGGTCCGTCATAGATGAGCTTGACGACTGGCTCGGAGCAAAGGACGGCGGCTTGCACGTCCTTCCCGATCCGCGATTTCTGCGCCCCCAGTTGCACGCACCGCTCGATGTTGTCACTCGGGATAACCGCGCCCAGGTCCTCGTCCCAGTAAAGGCCCGCTTCCCATTCGAGCCGGTCGCGCATCTCATAGTCCGAGTCCGTCAGCTTCTTGCTGCCCTTGCGGACAATCTCTTTGATCGCCCGCGTGAACTTGTTTGTCGGGTCTGCCATCAACCCGTTGTGCATCACCAGCGGTCGAATCCCCGTCCATCGTACCTTCATCGTCTTCATCGTGTTCCTTTTGTTGTTTGTTGACCGTCAACCGAAAGCTTCCGGGGCAACTACTCGCCCCGGTGAGTTAGCCTAGCCTTGCCTGGCCCTGCCAAGCCCTGCCTCGCCGAGCCTTGCCACGCCGAGCCTTGCCCTGCCCAGCCCCGCCTCGCCTTGCCGCGCCTCGCCAGGCCCAACTTCTGCCCACTCTCGCGAATGGGCAGTGTGTGGAGCCTCGCCTTGCCCTGCCGGGCCGAGCCGAGCCGTGCCGTGCCTGGCCTGGCCACGCCAGACCACGCTGCGGCGCACTCCGTGGAATGCGCCGTGTGTGTAGCCTCGCCAGGCCCAGCCACGCCCGGCCGCGCCCCGCCCCGCCCAGCCAAGCCGGGCCGCGCCTTGCCCTGCCAGGCCCAGCCTAGCCGCGCCACGCCTCGCCTCGCCAGACCACGCTGCGGCGCACTCCGTGGAATGCGCCGTGTGTGTAGCCTTGCCCTGCCAGGCCCAGCCCCGCCAGGCCTTGCCCGGCCCAGCCTCGCCGCGCAAAATGTCCTATCTTTTTTCAAGGAGCTTTGGGGCGTGTTTCTTCACCCAACCACCCAGGCTGCGCTCCCGTGCGAGTAGCACAAGCCGCGTTGCCGCGATTTCCAGCCTACCCTCGATCTTCTTGCGGGTAGCGTCCTCCAGCTCCGCCGTCGGGTTGCACAGCGTAGCGTTTCGCAAGCTGACGCTGCGGTTTGCGTAGCGTCGCATCTTGGACTCA